>WBZO01001010.1_pt1 | contig 49200 bp, 50 predicted proteins | sample 5204261 | NCBI WGS metagenome assembly WBZO01 (sample SAMN12412400, study PRJNA552823) | activated sludge metagenome | isolation source: activated sludge from anammox sidestream of wastewater treatment plant... | place: USA: North Carolina | collected 2017-09
TCCCTATCTTTGCTGGATAGGGAGTCTTTTTTAATTATAATCATTCTTGATAGTTTTTATACAGTGTCATCCCGAGCGTAGCCGAGGGATCTTATCATATAAATATATAATGTGATCTCGAAGCAAGCGCTTTAGGGATGACTTAACGCACTCGCAAAGAAAAGCAGCGCCACAAAGGCGATGGTAATTGCCTGCAGTGTTACCCGCGCAACCATCAGCTTATTGCCATGGCGCTTATTAAACTCTCCGCCGACAAACATCGTGCCAATGCCGAAAACTAATACAATCAGCGTGGCTATCATAAGCACCAGTAACAATATCATGGATGAAGACATAACGTCTCCTTTCAAATAAAGATTAAGCAGCGCGGCTATCTAATCGGAAAGTACGGCTGCAATACGGGCAGGCAATCTCACCAGTTTCAGGTTTAATATGCAGATACACCAGTGGATGGCCAAGGGCACTGCTGCCGCCATCGCATGCCACTTCAGTGCTGCGTACGGATACAACTTCAAAATGAGACTGCTGGTTCGTTTTCATGGAAGTATTATAACCTCCTCTTGGCATAAGTCATGTCAGAAAATGAATTTAGGCCGCACAATATGCGGTTTCGGACTTTCATCAACAAACTCTTCCTGTGGTTCTGCCATAGCTGAAGGGGCAAACTGGCCGCGTGCCGCCTGCACGGGCGCAGGCATATTTGCCGTGGCCACAGGCCTCACTTGTTGCACCTGCTGTTGGGGTACCGCGGCAGCCGAAACAGCTTGCGCAGGAGCCGGCTGCATAACGCGCTGAGGCGGGCTTGCGCGCACGACCAGAACACCGCGCTCATATTGGCGGGTTGGCTTAATATCAGCACCGGTGGTAGGATTTCCTGATAATACGTCCAGCGGCGTCACCGCTTCTGCAGGGAAGCCGCCGATTCCGGAATCAGGAATATTCGATGCCAAGGTCACAGCGTTATTTTTCTGGGCCTGCACCTGTTGTGGAGCTGCCTGTGTTGAAACCTGCGAAGGAAGACCACGGGTCACCTTAATACTGTTCCAGCGAACGCGTTCCTGCTCCTGGGCATTCTGCGAGGGAGTAGCTACATGGAACGGAGTAGCAGGCGGATCTTCGCGATAAGCAAAAGAGCGGGGCCTATCCAGCTTGTTTTCCTGCCATGCCTGCTGCGGGGCCGTCAGCATCGTGTCATTCAAACGGTCAACCACCTGCTGCCATTTTTTATACACCTTGCGATAATAATCCGCACCGCGCTGCGACTGCATGGAATGATAAGCAGCCGTCGCCTTGGTCCATGAGTTTAGGTCATTATATTTCTCTCGCAGGAATTTAGCAGCATAGGCGATATTGTACATCGGCTCAAATGCCTGATTAAGATTGGCAAAAGCCTGCCCGTGATAAAGCAGATTCACCTGCATGCAGCCAACATCCATGCTGCGTATGCCCTGTGCCATAAATCTTTGGGCAGCCGCTATCGCTTCCTGCTTGGTATCAAACCAGTATCCCTGCCCTTTGACATTGATAGTCCAGGGCCAGGGCACCGATAAACGCATACGGGGATTATAACGTCCAGACTCGGTACTGGCGATAGCTGCAAGCCAATGGGTGGGAATATTATAAAGTCGCTCCATGGTGGGCAGATGGCGAGTGCATTCCTGCGCTTCACGGAGCATGGCATCATCAGCACGCGCAAAAGTGGCGCCGTTTAGCACCGCACTTACAAAAAACAGAAGAAAAGCGTATTGCTGCTTTTTCCCCACATTGACCCACCTGTTTGCAGTCGCAAACGTTTTGTTTTTATTATTAGCAACTAAATTATTTACCATAGACCGGTGGTTGTGGCCACTTTTTTCGGATTGGGTGGTATTTCTTCTCGTACTTCTTAATAAAAGTTTCGGGCTTGGCTTCTGCACCTGAAGGCAGTGGCGCATCAGGGTTTTCTATCCAACTCATTATATCCTGCCAAACCGTCTCTGCCTGCAGATCACGCAGCAGCATATGCCAGCCTTTATCGTAATAAGCGAAGCGGTAGGGCTGGCTCATCTGCTGTAACGCCACCTGAATCGCAACAGGCGGAATCACCTGATCATTTTTACCGTACAGGAACAACAGCGGCTTATGCAGTTGTGGAATGCATAAATGCGCTTCGTCCATTAGCTGTACAAGGCCATAAATGGCATCAACACGGGTTTTCTTGATAACAAGCGGATCACGCCCCAAAGCACGCAGCATTTCGATATTATCGGAAGCACGAATGCGCAGCCCCTTTCCTGTAAGCTCCATCTGCGGAAGAGTATGAGCCGTCACCCACAACATAAAACGATAGAGGGGATTAAAAGTTCCATCCCCCCACAAGGCCGGTGAAGAGAGTATTACGCCTTTTACGCGCTCAAGCGGAAAACCAGGTTTGCTCAATGCTGCAATCGTAACAGCGCCGCCCATACTTTCTCCCAGAACATATAAAGGCACTTTGGGATATTTATGGCTAATAGCCAGCACCGCCTCAGCCAGATCGCGGGTAAGATTATCCCGTCCTCCCCAGACACCGCGCTGAGAGGTATTGCCAAAGCCACGCTGATCATAAGCGAATACCGCAATCCCTCGTCGTGCGAAGTATTCACCCGGGCTGGCAAAAGCATTGCTGTAATCGTTAAAACCATGCAGCGCTAAAATAACAGCGCGAGGCTGCTTCTTGGCAGGAAGCCACTGCCGCATTGGCAAATCAGCCCCATCCCCCGCGACAAAAGCCGCCCCGACGATTGCAGGTTCGTACCGCATCTCATGCTGGCTTTGAAACCGCGGCAGCGTGCACGCACTCAGCATCACTGTTAAAAGCAGCCCAGCGAGAACCCCTAACCTCACATTCTTACGAACTTGCAGAATCCCTCCCATTTTTTTTGCGGATGCAGCCTAGGCGAAAGCCTGATTTTCTGCCAGTTTAATTTAACGCTCAGTGTATGCTTTTTAAAGGTCACCCCCTTATTATTAACCAATTAGAAATAATTTGATGTTATGGTCAAATTGTGTCTGAGAGCGCTTTTGGAGGTGTTCATGACGGATTTTGAGAAAATGCTGAACCACTTTCGGCTGACTACAGCGGAAATATTATACCGCCTTCCCGATCATCCCGTTATTTTACAGAGCTATATATGGCAGGAATATGATCTCGCCCCCGAATTTCCGGAACTAAAGAAATTTCTGAACTTCTGGGAACGCGAGCTGGATGGTAAGTTGCATTCTGTAAAAATTGCCAGCTGTGAGCTTATTAAACCTCAAGGGTTCAAGGCCCCGGGCGCTGTACTGACAATTCATTGATTGCCACTTGCCCCTGCTGGCGCTAAAGCGTTTCAGTATGAAGATTGCAAATATCATGTTCGGCCGCGGCCTGGGCGGCATCGAGCAGGCTTTCCTGGATTATAACGATGCACTGCTCATGGCAGGACATGATGTGCTTGCAGTGACTCATCCGCTTGCTGCAATTAATGCAGAAATAAGCGGAAATCTCACGCACGAAACATTGGGTAATCGTGGAAGCTGGGACATTATCGCCGCCCGTAAACTGCAGAGATTATACCGCAGCTGGAAGCCTGACGTCATCATTAGCCATGGCAATCGCGCTATTGCTCTCAATCTGCTCACGGATGCCGACGCTTTTCATATTGGCGTGACGCACAATTACCATTTACGCCGTTTTGCCTGGCTGGACGGTGTATTAGCCACCACCCAGGATTTGCAGAATGCAGCCATTAATGCAGGCGTTGAACCTGTAAAAATTCAGCAGCTTCCTAATATGGTTCGAATACCTGAAAGAACTGAAACCCCGCGGCACACCCCCGTAGTCATCGGTGCAATGGGACGGATGGTAGAGAAAAAAGGATTTCACCTTCTGCTTGAAGCTGCCGCTCATCTGCTTCAGCGGGAGATTGGCTTTAAGCTCCTTATAGGCGGCACCGGCCCTCAGGAATCAAAACTTAAGGCACTCTGCCGTCAGCTTAAGTTAGAAGATCACGTTGAATTCCAGGGTTGGGTTTCAGATAAGGCTGCTTTCTTTCGCGATATTGATATTTTCTGCCTTCCTTCTTTGCACGAACCATTTGGGATAGTGCTGCTTGAAGCCATGGCATCAGCCCGCCCGGTGGTAGGTTATATCAGCGAAGGACCAGCGGAAATCATCAAAAACGCAGAAGCAATACTGGTTGAGAACGGCAATCCTACTGCACTCGCCAATGCTTTGGCACAAGCGATAACCAGTCCGGATTGTGGCGCCCAACTTGGCAGGCAAGGCCGGGATTTTGTCGCATCAAGGTATGCGCTTCCGGTCATCAGTCAACAGCTTAATAATATAATACAAGAATGGTGCGGCGACTTGAAAAATCAGCAACGCTTGCATACATCTGGTGCATGAGTTTCCTGCCCCATCGCACTATACTTCGTATTACAGGGCCTGACCGCAAGACATTTCTGCAGGGCCTGATTACAAATGATATCCTAAAACTAACTCGCGAAACCCCTCTTTACAGCGCCTTACTCAGCCCTCAGGGAAAAGTGCTATTCGACTTTATTTTGATTGAAGAGGGCGACGCGATTCTGATGGATTGCTGGAAAGAAAAAGTAACTGCTCTCAAGCAGCGCCTTGAAATGTATAAATTGCGCGCACAGGTTAAGATTACACAGGATGAATCATTAAAAGTTCACGCGCTGACCGCGATGAAAAGTGGCCTTACTATTCAGGACCCTCGTCATTCAGGGCTGGGAATGCGCAGCTATTGCACTGATACTTCTCCAGCAAATAATAATTTTGAATCACTTCGGCTCGGCCTTGGTATTCCTGAAAGCCAGGATTTTATTGAGGATCGCAGCTTTCCTATTGAGTTCGGCATGGCCAATCTGCACGCTATCAGTTTTAACAAAGGATGCTATGTCGGCCAGGAAGTCGTGGCGAGATCCCGCAGCCGTGCAACCATTAATAAGGCACTGCATCGCGTGCAATCATTGGAAGGAAGCTTACCGCCACCAGGTACGCCGGTTATGTCAGGTTCCACTGAAATAGGCCAATTGCGTAGCAGCTATCAGGGTGTTGGCCTGGCAGTATTGCGTCTGGATGGAGTTCTCGGCGCTGAAAAGCTGATGGCTGGCGATATAGCAATCAGCGCCACATTGCCGGACTGGTTTTCTGTGCCAACTCCTGTTATGCAGGCACCATGACATCCAGCACTGAAAATGAAGATGGCTATTTGCAGGGGCGGCTATTGGTGGCCACTCCTAATATCACTGGCTCCAACTTTCAGCGTTCAGTCATTTTAATGTGTGCCCATAGCGCCGAAGGAGCGATGGGCATAATTATCAATCATACACTTGAAAATATTCACTATTCGGATTTATTCGAACAACTCACTCTGCCCACAGCCTCGCTGCAGGTCAATCCATCTGTACATTATGGTGGCCCCGTGGAAGTGAATCGCGGTTTCGTTATATACGAGCATGAACAGCGCCATTTAAAAGATGCCATGCTGGTAGTGGGAGATATTGCTATTTCAGGTTCGCTTGGCATCCTAAAATCGATCGCGGAAGGTAATGGACCTAAACGCTGCTTGCTTGCCCTTGGCTATGCCGGTTGGGCACCGGGTCAGCTTGAAAGTGAAATAGAAGAAAACAGCTGGATTTCCGTCCCCTTAAGCACCGATCTCATTTTTGATGACTCTCAGGAAGAAAAATGGGAACGCGCAGCCAAACTTGAAGGAATCGACCTACGTAAATTCTCGACCATGGCGGGCCATGCTTGAGTTCCGATCCATACCAATAATATAATCGGGAGCTTGGGCAGGATACGCAGCGCTCATATATCTGCGGTGCCCTTCTCCTAATTCCCGCCATTCAGCATTAAGAACTGATAACCGCTTTCCGTATTCCTGGAATTTTTTGTCCCAATATTCACGTTGTTCGAATGGCTGGCTTCCTAAGAGCTCCTCCCATGCTTGCTTGGGTGATAGGGTATTACCTGCTTTTAAAATCTGCAGAAATTTTTCTCCAAAATTTTGATCCTGATGCATCTGCTCTTCTAACGAAAATGCCAATACTTGTGCGAGTGGATGGCGAGCTCTGCCTAATGCGTCAAATTTTAGATAGGTCATATCCAGGTTCTGTAACGGGATATCGACTCCATTGACTTTAACATGCTTTCGACAGATTTGATCAAGCTGCTGATAAGTAGTGCTTTTGCCGTTTGCAGCCACATGATCATAAAATTCCTGCTCTAGCCTAATAGAGGGCACGCTGCCAGCAATGCTATGCGCGGGTCTGCCATCAAAAATACTTCTAATGGCAAGTTGTTCTTCTACGCCTTTTGCACGCTTAAGAAGAATATTTCTTACCAGCAATTCGCCAAAGCATGCAGGCAATTCATTTAAAACATGCGAGGCATCCGTATTCTGAACTAATTGATTCTGCGCTGACATGTACCGATGTAAAACATGAGCCATTTCATGGCCTAATGTTCTGATATCTTCAATAGAACCATCAAAGTTAACCACCATATACGGATGCGCCGTTGCACTTGAATCAGGATGCAGCCCCGGCATGACCATAGGCAGTTCTATGCCTTTCTCAGTTGCATAAATCCATTTTTCATCAAAAGCCTTTTCAACAATTTTTCCTAACTCAGGATGGCACTGAGCATAAGCCGCTATTATAATTTCCTTGGCCTCGTTCCAGGAATATTTATTAGATACAATAACATTCTGCGCATTGCCTATGGCAGCATCTGCCTGCGATAATGCTGTAAGATTGTCTTCTGCCGCAGCCAGAAAATTTTCAAACACTTCTCTTTCAAGCTTATTATCGCTTAGAAAGGCATCTGTAATGTTACTGAATTTAGAGCGCCGCACATTATCAAGCCTGTGCTGAAATATACCCGCGAGGCCTTCTGCCATGAGCGTTCTATGTTTCTCATCCAGGTATCGGAATGATTTATGTTCCTGTTTTTGGGTTACGCGTTCTAATTTATCCATCGCTTCCGCAAAAGAATCGGAATTGAGTGGGTTATCGTATTTTTGCCAGTATTTCCCGTAAGCCATAATAAGACGGCTATTTTTTTCAGGAGGTAAGGTGTCTCCATATTTTTCAGAAAGCTTGCGATAAACATTCAGCCCTACCCCACCAATCATCTCAACTATCTGTTCAACTTTTTGAAACAGTGGAATGGACTTTTGTACACCAAACTTATTATCTTGGAGATTCCGCGAGAGTAAACAAAACAGAGATATCCGCTCAAGCTTACTATCAATATCGATAAGCTCATCAACAATTGTCGTTAAATTTTGATCGCTTATTTCCTTCTCCGACAGGTTTTCAATTCTTGTCAGCTGTACTGACAGAGATTTATCCATGCACTGGCGTATTTTATCATAATTTACAGGCTTTTGAGACAGCAGCCGAGCAGCTTCGGGAAAGAGATCGTTTAAATCACCCCACTCTGCAAGTGTTTTCGGCTGTGATGGATTTAGCAAACGCTTGATATAGCTCAAACGGCACGCCCTATTTTAGTTTATATTTTACAAGTATAGCCAAAACTTATTACCAAACGGTGACATTGAGATGCTCAGGCAGAGGCGCCGCTTGCAATCCAGCTTAAAATCGCTAAAAAGTGCGGCATGCTTAGTTTCCAAGATCTTATACTAAAACTGCACACCTACTGGTCCGAGCAGGAATGCGTTATTTTACAACCCTACGATGTGGAAATGGGGGCAGGTACTTTTCATCCCGCAACCACCCTGCGAGCCCTGGGACCAAAACCTTGGAAAGCTGCCTACGTGCAACCCTCGCGCCGCCCCACCGATGGCCGCTACGGCGAAAACCCTAACCGCCTGCAACATTATTATCAATACCAGGTTATTCTGAAACCATCGCCGGACAACCTTCAGGAACTTTATCTGCAAAGCCTTTACATGCTGGGGATTGATCCGAAACTGCATGATATTCGTTTTGTGGAAGACGACTGGGAAAGCCCTACGTTGGGTGCATGGGGCTTAGGCTGGGAAGTTTGGTGCGATGGCATGGAAGTAACCCAATTCACTTACTTCCAGCAAGTCGGTGGCTTTGAATGCAAACCGGTTTCGGGCGAGCTGACTTACGGGCTGGAGCGCCTGGCAATGTATATCCAGGGTGTTGAAAATGTATATGATCTCAAATTCAATAATGACGGTGTAAGTTATGGCGAAGTATTCCTCGCCAACGAACAGCAATTCTCCGCGTTTAATCTGGAATTTGCAGACACGGAAATCCTTTTCCGCCATTTTGAAGATGCTGAGAAAGAGTGCAAAGCCCTGCTTGAGCGTAATCTTCCCCTGCCCGCTTATGATCAATGCATTAAAGCAAGCCACAACTTTAACCTGCTTAATGCTCGCGGTGTAATCGGCGTAACTGAGCGTGCCTCTTATATTGGCAGGGTAAGAGCATTGGCAAAGGCATGCTGTGAATCCTACCTCGCAAAGGAGACAAAAAATGCAGCTTAGTATGTTCAAATCGAAAATTCACCGTGCCACTGTGACCGAATGTGACCTTGGTTATGAAGGTTCCATTACTATCGATCAGGACCTGCTGGATGCTGCTGAAATGCTGCCTTACGAGCAGGTAGATGTGCTTAACATCAATAATGGCGCGCGTTTCACTACTTATACCATTGCCGGAAAGCGCGGCAGCGGTGAAATCAAAGTAAATGGCGCAGCGGCGCGCCTGGCCCAGCGCGGTGACCTTGTTATCATTTGCACTTTCGCCCAGATGAGCGAAGAGGAAGCAAAAAAATGGAAACCCACGGTGGTCAGCGTAGATTCTTCTAACAAGGTCAAAGCATGAAGAAACTGCTTCGGTTTCTGGCACTTGCGGTTTTTATCATCGCATTGCCTGTGGCCGCAGGCGCTACATTGCTGATGTGGCCGCGCAGTCATACAGATATGCCCCCGCTGGAAACTGGCGATCTTATATTACAAAGCCACAAGGATATTGCGGCGTGGCCTGTCAGCATTGCCTCGCAAAGCCGCTTCAGTCATATAGGAATTATTGTCCGCAAGACGGATGGCACTCTGCGCGTCCTGGACTCTTCAGGATCAGTAGGAGAGCGGGATCTCGAACAATGGATTAATCTGGGGCATGGCAGACAATTCGAAGTTTATCGCGACACCAGGCTCACCCCTTTGCAGAAAGCTCAGCTTGTGAACGCAGCACATACTTATGATGGCATGCCATATGATTATGTCTTTCTCTTTGATAACGACAGCCTCTATTGCAGTGAACTGGTCTACAATGCCTATAGGGATATTGGCGTAAATATAGGCAAGGTACAAAAAATCAGCTCGCTGAAGGTAAACAATCCCGTTACCGAATGGCTGATTAAGAAACGCTGGCGCATGCATCCCAAATGCAAGGATCTGAATTATGCAGCCTGCCGCAAACTCGTGATGAATCAGGAATTAATAACGCCTGGAAGCATTGCCGACGATAAAAATGTTCAACTTATATATAGTAATTACTGGTTCTAATGGCTGATTTACTGCTCGAATTATTTTCCGAAGAAATTCCCGCCCGCATGCAGCGCACCGCTGTAGAGGATATTCATCACATGCTGGTTAAGGCCTTGGAAGAGGCACGCCTGACGCATGGATCTATCCAGAAATTCTCCACACCCCGCCGCATTGCGTTTATTGTGCCCGGGCTGCCTGCATCCCAACCGGATACTTCTGTTGAACGTAAAGGCCCAGCCACTAATGCCCCGGCTGCAGCGATTGAGGGATTTCTGCGGTCAACAGGTCTTACTAAAGAACAATGTGAAATACGCTTGGTGGGAAAACAGGAATGCTATTTCGCCACAATCCATGAAAAAGGCAAACCTGCAGCAGAGGCTCTTGTACCGCTCATTAACAAAATCATTGCGGGTTATACCTGGCCGAAATCCATGCGCTGGGGCGCATATGATCAAGCATGGGTGCGTCCATTGCAGAATATTTGCTGCCTGCTGGATAACACAGTGGTTCCGGTATCCTTCGCTCATATTTCTGCCAATAATAAAACTTTCGGCCACCGTTTTCTTGCTCCAGGAGAAATTATCCTGAAATCGCCTGCCGACTATGAACCAGCGCTGGAAAAAGCCAAGGTCATTGCCGATGCGGAAAAGCGCAAAAAACTGATTATAAAAAACATGGATACTGCGGCTGCAAGTTTAAAGCTGGAAGTCGTCGAGGATGCAGCACTGCTCGAGGAAGTGACTGGCCTGGTCGAATGGCCTGTTCTGCTGCAGGCGCGCATTGACGATGCCTTTATGGATCTGCCACCTGAAGTGCTGCGCTCCGAAATGCGCAACCACCAGAAATATTTCAATCTCAAAAAGAACGGCGCTGAAGGCATCGCGCCCGAATTCCTGCTCGTCAGCAATCTCATCGCTTCCGATGGCGGCAAAGCAATTATAGCAGGAAATGAGCGCGTCTTGCGTGCTCGCCTTGCTGATGGCCGCTTCTATTGGGATCAGGATCGCAAGAAGCCTCTGGCAGACTGGGCAACCGGACTCACGAATATGGTATTTCATGCCAAGCTTGGTTCCATGGCAGAACGGATAGAACGTATTGTTAAGCTATCCCTGTTTCTCGAGCATTACGTAAAAGCCGATAAAAATAAACTCCGGCGCGCTGCGCAGCTTTGCAAAGCCGACCTGAGCACGGGCATGGTTGGAGAATTCCCTGAACTTCAGGGCATTATGGGCCGTTATTATGCCATGCAGCAAAACGAAGCGCCGGAAGTTGCCAATGCAATCCGTGATCACTATTTACCGCTTGGCCCACAATCCCCCTGCCCTACTGAACCCACCGCAATCGCAGTCGCTTTGGCAGACAAAATCGATACACTGATTGGCCTTTTCGCAACAGGTGACAGGCCGACCGGCTCCAAAGATCCATACGCGTTACGGCGTGCGGCGCTGGGAGTAATCCGCATTGTCCTGGAAAATAATCTGCGGATACCATTGAAACGGTTATTTACTCAGGCAGAGATTGCTTACGCCGCCATAAAACCCGCAGCTGACACTGTGGACTCTGTACTGCAATTCTTCGCTGATCGTCTGAAAGTGATGCTGCGTGATCAGGGGCACCGCCACGATCTGATTGAAGCAGTCTTTACTGCAGAAGAAGATGATCTCGCCCGTGTAATGTCGCGTATTTCAGCACTTTCAGTCTTTCTTGCATCCGAAGATGGCAAAAACCTTTTGGCTGCTTACAAGCGCGCGGCAAATATTGTTCGTATCGAAGAAAAGAAAGATGGCTCCAGTTATCATGCCGCACCCGATAACGCATTATCCAAAAGCCAGGAAGAGACGGATCTTTTTGCAGCACTGGGAGCACTCTCCAGAGATCTTCCGGAGCTGATAAAGGACGAAAAATATGATCTGGCTATGAGCGCGCTTGCAAAACTCCGCGCCCCGGTAGATGCCTTTTTCGACAAGGTGACCGTAAATGCGGAAGACTCAACATTGCGTAAAAACCGTCTGCAATTATTGCGACAAATCACGCAATTAATGGAAACAGTAGCCGATTTTGGAAAAATCGAGGGATAATATCCCCAGAAAACCTTTCTAATCCCTACTTTTTTCTTACCGAGTCTGCAATTTTTTGCTAGAGAGAGCGGCATCCAAGAGGGCAGCATGAGCAATCAATATATCTATACTTTCGGTAACGGCAGCGCAGAAGGCAAAGGCAGCATGAAAGAGCTGCTCGGCGGCAAGGGGGCAAACCTTGCTGAAATGTCTTCCCTCGGTCTGCCGGTCCCTCCTGGTTTTACCATTACAACGGATGTCTGCCGTTATTATTACGCTAACAGCAAAACTGCCCCTAAAGATCTGGATAAGCAGATAAAGACTGCGCTGGCATGGGTTGAGAAGCAGGTTGGAAAAACTTTTGGCAGCACTGAAAAACCTTTGCTTGTTTCTGTTCGCTCAGGCGCACCGGCTTCTATGCCGGGCATGATGGATACTATCCTTAATCTTGGCCTTAATGAAGAAACCGTGGAAGCACTGGCAAAGCAATCGGGCAACGCCCGCTTTGCCTGGGATTCCTACCGTCGCTTCATCCAGATGTATTCGAACGTCGTGCTAGATCTCGATCACTCGCATTTCGAAGAGTTGCTTGATGAAAAGAAAAATGAAATCGGCAAGCATGAAGACACTGATTTGACCGCTGAGGACTGGCAGGAAGTAGTGTCCCGCTACAAGTCCCTGGTTCAAAAGGAAAGTGGCAAGCCCTTCCCCTCCGAGCCCATGGATCAATTGCGCCAGGCTGTAGAAGCCGTTTTCCGCAGCTGGAACAACCGCCGCGCCATCACTTATCGCCGTCTGCATGATATTTCAGATGAAATGGGCACCGCAGTAAACGTACAGGCCATGGTTTTCGGCAATATGGGTGAAGATTGCGCCACGGGCGTTGTGTTTACGCGCAATCCTTCAACCGGCGAAAAAGTGCTGTATGGGGAATACCTTATCAACGCCCAGGGCGAGGATGTCGTAGCAGGCATCCGTACGCCGCAGCCATTGATCAATGGCGATGGCAGCATGGAAAGCAAAATGCCGAAAGTCTTCAAGCAGCTGCTCGACACCTGCAAAAAACTGGAAGGGCATTACCGCGATCTGCAGGATATCGAATTCACGGTGGAACAGGAAAAACTCTGGATGCTGCAAACCCGCAACGGCAAGCGATCCGCACCGGCGGCTGTTAAAATCGCAGTCGATTTGGTGAAAGAGAAAATCCTAAAACCGGAAGAAGCGTTACTGCGCGTAGAGCCTGAAACACTGGATCAGCTCCTGCATCCACAATTGGACCCCTCAGTTAAGCTGGAAATTCTTACTAACGGCCTGCCAGCTTCTCCGGGCGCGGCTTGCGGTAAAATCGTCTTCACCGCAGAAGAAGCGGAATCACAGGCCAAGAAAAACGAGAAAGTCATTCTCGTACGCCTTGAAACCAGCCCGGAAGATATTCAGGGCATGCATAGCTCCGTCGGTATTCTGACAGCGCGCGGCGGCATGACTTCGCATGCGGCGGTTGTTGCACGGGGCATGGGTAAACCTTGCATTTGTGGCGCCGGCGAATTGCAGATTAACCATAAGGAAAATTCGCTTACGGTGCGCGGTATAACCCTGAAACAGGGTGATATTATCACCATCAACGGCAGCACAGGCGAAGTCATTCGTGGTGATGTGCCCACGATCACGCCCACTTTGTCGCCAGAATTCCTGCAACTGATGGAATGGGCAGACAAATATCGCCGCATGGGAGTACGCGCGAATGCTGAAACGCCTCTTGATGCCGAAACGGCACGCAAATTTGGCGCGATGGGTATCGGCCTTTGCCGCACGGAGCATATGTTCTTTGACAAGGAACGAATCACAGCGATGCGTGCCTGGATTGTGACTGAGGACGTTACCATACGTCAGGCAATGCTCGATATGCTGCTGCCCTATCAGCTTGACGATTTCACACAGCTTTTCACTATCATGAAGGGGCTACCTGTCACCATTCGCCTTCTCGATCCGCCGTTACATGAATTCCTTCCTGTAACCGAAGCAGATCGTAAGGAAGTAGCGGCATTGGCAAAAGTAAGCCCGGATTATGTGCTCCATCGCTGCCACGCGCTGGAAGAGCAGAACCCAATGCTCGGCCACCGTGGCTGCCGCCTTGGCATTACCTATCCTGAACTATACGAAATGCAACTTCGCGCTATCTTCACCGCAGCTATCCGGGTGAGCAAAAAACTGGGTGAAACCGTAATTCCGGAAATCATGATCCCGCTGGTAATGATGCCGGAAGAACTTAAACACCTTAAAGCCATGGCCACACGCATTGCTGAGGAAATTTTTGCTAAAGAAGGCAAGAAGCTTGATTATCTTTTCGGCGCGATGATCGAACTTCCCGCAGCTGCGCTGATGGCAGATGAGCTTAGCGAGTATTCGGACTTCTTCAGCTTCGGCACTAATGATCTGACGCAGACCACTCTTGGTGTTTCGCGTGATGACGCCGGAAAGTTCCTTGAGGAATACCGTAAGCTTGGGCTTATCGAGCAAGACCCCTTTGTGAGCGTGGATCAATCGCGTGTGGGCAAACTGATGCAGATGGCCGTGAAATCTTCCCGCGGAGTTAAAGCGAAGATTAAGCTTGGCATCTGCGGCGAACAGGCCGGAAATCCTCGCACAATTCATTTCTGCGAAACTAGCGGTCTTGATTACGTTTCCTGCTCGCCGTACCGTGTTCCCGTAGCGCGCCTTGCGGCAGCACAGGCAACCCTTACCGGTGGTGTAAAACAGCTGGCGAATGCGGCCTGATACGCCGGGCAAGGAGCCCAGCCAGCGCCACTTTCTTCACTTAGCCGTACCTAACCTGCTGGCGGCAGTCGCAGTACCCTTAGCGCAGCTTGTAAACCTTGCCTTTCTTGGACACGCGGCGGATGTAACCGATCTTTCAGGCGTAATACTGGCGACCGTAATTTTTGATTATATTTTCTGGTCTTTTGGTTTTCTGCGAATGGGCACAACAGGTCTCGTTGCACAGGCAGCCGGTCAGGGTAACGATGCTGAACAGGCCAACCTCTTCTGGCGGGGCCTTATGCTGGCACTCGGGTTCAGTTCTATGCTGGTGCTGCTGCAACAACCTATTTCAAGCTTAGCCTTTACCCTGCTTTCTGGCGGTTCCGCAGTCACACATGCAGGAGAGATTTATTATAACATCCATATCTGGGGCGCGATTCCCAACCTGGTAAATTATGTCTGCATCGGCTGGCTGTTTGGGCGCCAGCAAAGCCGCAAGGTTCTATACATCAGCTTAATCTGGGAGGGCATTAATGTGCTGCTGGATTATGTTTTGATTATGCGGCTTGGTTGGGGTGTCCGCGGTGCGGGTTATGCCATTTTACTCGCCGAGTGGATTGGCATGTTCGCAGCCCTTTATTTTGTCAGGCAAAGCTGGGGCGGCATTCCGCATTTCCATCGCGATCAGGCTCTCAACTGGCCTTTAATGAAACAACTGCTTCACCTTAACTCGGCAATTTTGATGCGCACCTTCCTGCTGATTTCGGCTATTTCCGCCTATACGAATATTTCCGCTAGTTTTGGCACAGTGGCGCTGGCTGGCAATGCGCTCCTACTCAGATTATGGTCCGCCACTGCTCATGTGATTGACGGTTTCGCGCTTGCGCTGGAATCACTTGCCGGCACTTATGCCGGTGCAAATAACCCCGCGGCGCTGAAGCGTTCATTTCAACTCTGCCTGCGCTGGAGCCTGATCATATGCACAGCATTCTTGCTACTGTTCTGGTTAGGAGAAAAACCAATCTTTAACCTGCTCACCGACCACGAAGACGTCAAAACTTTCGCCAGCGCGCACATGCCGTGGCTGCTTTCGATTATTTATTGTGGTGGATTTGCCTTTACGCTTGATGGTTTTTTCTTTGGTCTGGCACGCGGAAGATTACTCTTCAAAACTATCCTGATTTCCGTCAGCCTTTATGCCCCGGTTGCAATGCTGGCTTACTGGTTTAAGTCACCTCACTTGCTTTGGTCAGCCATGCTCATATTGGTATTTTCCCGGGCTGCGACACTTTGGTTTCCTGCCATGAGGGAATTACGGCTTAAAACAGGCTAAAAACCAGTGGTATAGCCAATTACTCCGGCAGCCGCTCAATATAGCTCTGGGCTTTTCGCACACGCGGTTTTTCATCTCTCAGCCATAAAGCTAGTGCAGCTTTCGGCCGGGAAAAACGCAAAGAATTACCTGGGCAGTCCATATAAAAATCAGCAATCGTAATTTCGGACAGCTCACAATCTTCTGCAGCAGCAATGCGTGTAGCTGGAACCGCAAGTGAGTGCTCATTTATATTAGCTATGCAGCCCTCGCTGTCGCATTTCAGGCGTTTATCCTTAATCGGACTGACAAATTCTTTTACGCCCAAAGACTCCTGCCATATCTGCGCAACAAAATTACGGGTTCCTCCTTTTACCATTGTATAATTTCCATCCTCCATGCGAATAGCCACCTGCTCTCCAAGCGGAGCAACCACCACATCAGGCATGGGTGAAGTCAACAGTGAGAGCATACCCAGCACCATCAGTGGAATCCCTGCGAATCGCCATCTTTTGCGCCAGCAGCACAGCCACAACGCTCCAAAAGTGAAGCAGGCAATCCCCCAATCCGGAAAAGAGGGTACATATGATACCGCCAATGGCAGGTCTGCCACCCATTGCGCTATGATAATAATTTTGCCTATTCCCCATTGCATAACTGCCAGAAATGGCCCGGCACAACCCACTGCCATTCCTAATACCACAAGCAGCCCCGCTGGCATCACAAGCAGTGAGAGAATAGGCGCGGTCAGTAGATTGGTCAGAATATGGTAAATTGTCAGCTGGTGAAAATGCAGAATCACATAAGGGGTGGTCGCCATGCCCGCCACAAGGCTGGTTAGTGCAATGCCTGCAAGATAGAACCACGGCCGCACCAGCCACCAATCATGAAACCGATTGGAAAGGGGCTTGCAGGAATACACTTCATAAAGCGCCACAATCGCTGCGGTTGCTGCAAAAGAAAGTTGAAAGCTGGGGCCTAAGAGCGATTCCGGAGTCCATACCAACAGCAATATGGCAGCCAGCGCCACAGAACGCAGTGACAGCACCTGGCGATCCAATAAGACTGCACACAGCACCAGCGCTACCATCACGAAAGAACGATTAGCTGCCACCTGAAAGCCTGAAAGTGCAAGATAGGAAAAACTGCCGAGCAATGCACCAAGGGCGGACCACTTTTTAACAGGATAACGCAGAGCAACGCCAGGCAGCAGCACCAGAAGAAAACGTAGAGCAGCGAACATGATTCCAGCCACCAGGCTTAAGTGCAGACCAGACACAGAGAGAATATGGGCAATGCCGGCTACTGCCATCGCCTCTCGTATTTCCTTTGGAATAGCGCTCTGCTCCCCCGTAATCAGCGCATCGGCAATAGTCCCTTCGGCCCCTGGTATTTCCTCACGAATTTTACGCGAAAAACGATGTCTCAGATCATTCAACCATTCTTCTGCACCGTTTAGGTTTGCCTCTTTTACAATTTCTACCGGCGCCAACCCGTAGCCCACCGCGCCAATCCCCTGGAAATAAAAATGACGGGCAATATCGTACCCCCCCGGCAGTGCAGGTTGTGGCAGAGGAAACAAGCCTGCGCGCAGTCGAATTTCCTGGCCCGCTTGCAGTGTATCATCAGCTTTACGCAGGTTCAGGCGAATCCTTTTTGGAAGCACTGTGTGATATTCATTCTTTTGCATAACCGGATTATCAATCACCAGTTTCATACCATCCTCAGTGTCGATCACCTGGGTAAGATGGCCCTGCAACGTCGTAAAGCGAATCGGCTTTTCAAGCACGGGCGCAGCCACCCGTTTTGCCTGCCATTGTACGGCAGAAAATCCAAGCCCAAGTCCGAAAGCTGCAAGCAGCACTGCACGCAGCAGCGGAAAACGGCGCCACCTCCATAAGGCTGGAAAGGTCAGTATCAGCATCGCCAGCCCTGCGTATTGCGATGGCTCTTTCTCCAGCCGGAAATAGAGAAACACCCCGCAACCCATGGCAACTGGCAGCCACAGCAGCCAGCGCTCTTGCTCTTCCAAAAGCGCCGTCTTTATGTAGGCACTGATTTTACTGAACATATTTCACCACTACACGGTTCCGAGACCTTTGCATAATAGCGATTTTTGCGCTAGAAGCCTTGCTGTTATGACCGTTATTACCCGTTTTGCCCCCTCTCCTACCGGCTTTCTGCATATTGGCAGTGCGCGTACCGCTCTGTTCAACTGGCTCTTTGCACGTCATCATCATGGCAAATTCCTGCTGCGTATTGAAGATACCGATCGCGCACGCTCTACCCAGGCTGCTATCGATGCCATTCACGAAAGCATGCACTGGCTTGGGCTCGATGCAGATGGTGAAGTTTTTTATCAGTTCGCTCGCGCCGCACGCCATGCAGAAGTTGCGCATGAACTGCTGGCGAAAGGTAAAGCTTACCGCTGCTATACATCGCCGGAAGAACTTACAGCTTTGCGTGAAAAAGCCGTAGCGGAGAAAACCAGTTACCGCTTTATAAGTCCATGGCGCGATGCCGATCCTGCTACAGCACCCAAGGATATCAAGCCGGTTATACGCCTGAAGGCGCCACGCAGCGGCAGCGTCACTATTGCCGACCAGGTTCAGGGCGATGTCACGATTTCTGCCGACCAGCTGGAAGATACCGTCCTGCTGCGTTCTGATGGCACGCCCACTTACATGCTGGCCGTCGTGGTTGATGATCATGATATGGGTGTGACGCATATTATCCGCGGTGACGACCATCTCACAAATGCCGCAAAACAGATGGTGATATACGAGGCTATGGGGTGGAACATTCCTGTCATGGCTCACATTCCCATGATTCATGGCCCTGATGGTGCAAAACTTTCAAAGCGCCATGGGGCGCTGGGTGTAGAAGCCTATCGCGATATGGGCTACCTGCCCGAAGCCATGCGCAATTATCTGCTGCGCCTGGGCTGGTCGCATGGCGATGATGAAATCATCTCCACGGATCAGGCAATCGAATGGTTCAACCTCGAATCTATTGGCAAATCACCTTCCCGTTTTGATTTCAATAAACTGGAAAATCTTAATGGTCACTACATACGCCAGGCACATGATGACCGGCTGGTGGCACTTATAGTGCCGCTACTGGAGCAACAATTAGGCAAGCCACTGGATGAAATAAGAATTGCGCGACTGATGCGCGGCATGAAAAGCTTAAAGGAGCGCGCCAAAACCTTGCACGATCTGGCGGCAAGCGCGATGTTTTATGTAGAGCCGCGGCCAGTGCGCATTCAGGATAACGCGCGTGCGATTCTCGAAGGCGGAAAACTCATTCTGACGGAAATGACAACCAGGCTTGAGGCGCTGAGCGAATGGAACCACGATATAGCAATGGAGCTGGCTAAGGCCTATGCTGCGGAAACTCAGCAGAAGCTGGGACCCGTCATGCAACCGCTGCGCGTAGCGCTTACCGGCAGCACCGCCAGCCCCAGCGTGTTCGAGATATTTGAAGTACTTGGCCGCGAAGAAAGTCTTCAACGCCTTAAAGATGCCTGCTAACCCTTGATTTTTAACCTAGAGTTACCCATTATTATTCTATGGCCGTTTTACCTTTAATTATTGCTCCCGATCCTTTCCTGAAAACCCCTTCTGAACCGATAGAGGCGGTGAACGATGAAATTCGAAGCCTGCTCAATGATATGCTGGATACCATGTATGCCAGTCGCGGTATTGGTCTGGCTGCTGTGCAGATTGGCCATCATAAAAAACTGGTTGTGGTTGATGTAAACTGGCGGGAAGATGATTCCTCCAGCCGCGAACCCTTGAAATTTATTAATCCAGAAATAATCCACTTCTCGGAAGAAGAATCCACTTACAATGAAGGCTGCCTCTCCTTCCCCGATCAATATTCTGAAGTTATTCGGCCGGCCCAAATCAAAATAAAATATATAGACGAACAGGGCAAGTCGCAGGAGCTTTCTGCTACAGGCCTGCTTGCAACCTGCATTCAGCACGAGATCGACCATACCAACGGCATCACCTTTGTTGATCACATCTCAAAACTCAAGCGGGACATGATTCACAAAAAACTGACTAAAATGAAGAAGCATGGCCAATTCGATCACGACTGCGGTGATCCCCACTGTCATGCAGATCATTAATGCAGCCATTTAAACTTGTTTTGATGGGAACGCCAGATTTTGCCGTTCCCTGCTTTCGCTATCTCATCGATCAAGGCCAGACTATTGCGGCAGTATATTGTCAGCCGCCGCGACCAGCGGGGCGCGGTCACAAGCTGCAGCCTTCACCTGTACAGCAACTCGCTGAAGCACATGGAATACCCGTCTTCTATCCCACAAGCCTGAAATCAGCTGAAGTACAGGCTCAATTCCAATCTCATCAGGCGGACGCGGCGATTGTTGCCGCTTATGGCCTTATCCTGCCCAAACCCATATTGGAAGCTTATCCGCTTGGATGCATTAATGTCCATCCTTCGAAGCTGCCGCGCTGGCGCGGCGCGGCACCTATTCAGCGAACCATAATGGCAGGTGATACGGCCACCGAAATGTGCATCATGCAAATGGCGGCAGGGCTGGATACCGGGGATATTCTCTGGAAACAGGATGTTACCATTGCATCTGGCACAACTGCAGGCGAACTTCACGATACGATGGCAGCAATGGCGGGCCCTGCTGTGCTGGAAACACTGTATGGCTTGCGAAACGGCACGATTACTCCACTTGCACAATCTGCGGAGGGTATAACTTACGCCCATAAAATCTCTAAAGAAGAAGCTCATATTAACTGGTCACTTCATGCAGCAGAAATCCTGAATCATATTCATGGCCTCAGTCCATACCCAGGAGCCTATTTTGAGTACCAGGAAGAGAAAATAAAAATACTGAAGGCAACTGCAGTACAGGCAGATGGAACTTCGGGAATGGTATTAGACGATCACCTCACCATTGCCTGTGGGTCAGGTGCCATTCGCCCTGTCATTGTGCAGCGTCCGGGTAAGAAGCCCATGCCTGCTGAAGAAATGCTGAGAGGTTTTCCCCTTCCCCCCGGAACGAGGCTCAACTAATGCCCCGCTACAAGCTTACTATCGAGTATGATGGCAGCGGCTTTTCTGGCTGGCAGCGACAGGATGATCGGCCCAGCATCCAGCAGGAGCTTGAAGAAGCCATTGAACGTTACTGCAGCACTTTTTGCGAAATAACCTGCGCCGGGCGAACTGATGCTGGCGTGCACGCGGCAGGACAGGTCGCGCACGTCGATCTGCCGCAGGCCCGTTCGCCATTTTCAATACAGCAGGGCATTAATTTCCATCTGGCTACACGACAGATTTCCGTTATTAAGGTTGAAGAAGTAAATGATAATTTCCATGCCCGTTTCAGCGCCACGCGCCGGGAATATCTTTATCGCCTGATCAATCGTAGCCCCTGGCTGGGCCTTGATCGCGGACGCGCATGGCAAGTTCCGGAACCGCTGGATGCAGAAGCGATGCATGCAGCGGCACAATTGCTGATCGGCTCGCATGATTTCACCAGCTTCCGCGATTCAGCGTGTCAGTCAAAATCTCCTCTAAAAACCCTGGATCGTCTCGATGTGGTTCGCGATGGAGAAGAAATTCGTTTTCATGTCTCGGCACGCTCTTTCCTGCATCACCAGGTGCGCAATATGGTAGGAACACTTCGTCTTATCGGTAACGGCAAATGGACGGCATCCGATTTAACTAAAGCATTGGAAGCCCGCAGTCGCTCTGCTGCCGGAGAAACCGCGCCGCCGGATGGGCTCTACTTAATCAAGGTGAGCTACTAAGCCATCGTAACCCGGCTCTACCCCCGCCGGACATTGCGCCTTGAGAGCCTCATATTCGAATTCATGGGCCAGATGCGTAAGAATAGCGCGTTTGGGTTTGAACTTTTCAATCCATTCCAGCGAACGTGCCAGGTGAGCATGCGTAGGCGCAGGTTGCGGCTTCAGGCAATCCACAATCCACAAATCAAGCCCCTCCAGTAGCGGTTCAGACTCCGGAGGAAACGCATTAACATCCGTGGAATAAGCAAAGTTACCTATCCGGAATCCCAGCGATTCCAACCGGCCATGCCGCTGGCTGATAGGTAAGACATCCACACCCTCTACAGTAAATTTTTGGCCCGGTGTTATTTCATTAGCAATCAGGCAGGGACGGAACCATCCATATTCTGGAATAGGCGGCTTGAACACATAACCGAAGCGCTCTTTCAACTCCGCCAGCGTCGCCGCATTGGCATAGGCTGGAATAGGGGCATTATGGTAAAAATTAAGCGAGCGCAAATCATCAATACCATGAATATGATCCGCATGCGCATGCGTATAAAAAATGGCATCCACTTCGCGGAAACCATTACGCAGGCACTGCTCGCGTAAATCCGGTGAAGTATCAATCAGCAGTTTTTTACCTTGCGTCTCCACCATCACGGAAACGCGGCTACGCTTATTCTTTGAGTTATTTGATTTGCATACTGCACATTCACAGCCTATCAGCGGAACCCCCGCCGAAGCACCTGAACCTAGCATGGTAATTTTCATGCCCTCTTTGCCTTTTTAAAAAGCCGAAAGAAATTATCCGTTGTCTGGGCCGCGCACCTTTCGACACTCACATCCTTTAGCTGTGCGAGGTATTCGCAGACATGACGCGTAAACGCAGGCTCATTGCGCTTGCTGCGCATTGGCACCGGGGCGAGATAAGGCGCATCGGTTTCAACAAGAAGGCGATCTAGGGGCAGAATTCGCGCAGACTCCTGAATATCTTTCGCATTTTTGAAAGTCAGTATCCCCGATAGCGAAACATAGCCTCCTAATTTGATAGATTCTTCCGCCAGCCATTGGGTGGAAGTAAAGCAGTGAATTAAAAATGGGAATGAGCCCTTTGCCGTTTCTTCTTTTAATATCGCCACCGTATCTTCATCTGCTTCACGGGTATGGATAATCAGTGGTAAGCCTGTGCGTCGCCCCGCTTCAATGTGGCGACGGAAGCTTTCTACCTGCAAATCCCGGGAAGCACGCTCATAGTGATAATCCAGTCCGGTTTCGCCAAGACCAATTACTTTTGGATTTTGAGCCGCTGCCAGCAATTCTTCGACTGTTACTAACGCATCCTCCCCGACATTATTGGGGTGAACGCCAACAGAGCAGTATATATTTTCATATTTTTGCGCAATCGCATGAATTTTGTGAAATTCCCGCATCCGGGTACAAATCGTCTGCATTACCTTCACGCCTGATTCATCAGCACGAGCGAGCACGGCATCGAAATCCTCCACAAAATCAGGAAAATCAAGGTGGCAATGCGAGTCGACAATCAGCATGTCAGGATGCCTTTACCACCATGACAAGCGCAGCAGAGCAAATAATAATCATCAGCATTAAGCCTGCAGCCAGCAGGCTGATGTGCTCCTTAAATAAAAAATGACTCGCTATCACAACTGTCAGTGTCACCAGCCCCAGCCACACGGTGGTAGCAGCCCCCAGCGGCAGGGTTTTAACAGCAATGCCAAAGAAAATATTGGCCGCGATAAAGCAAGCCATCGCGATAGCGCCAAATGTCATATTTTCATATCCGTTAGACTGCTTTACGGTAATGTTTCCCACCACCGCCAGCGCCATACCGCAGGCAAGATAGAGCCAGCCAATCATCCTTTGCGCACCTCAAGCACATTAAGCCCAATGCATCCAAGGATAATCAGCGCCATACAAATCATTTTGCCGGTGCCAAACTGCTCATGGAACATAAAATGGCTGACCATAAGCATGATTGCCGCATCCAGCCCTAACCAGATAAGATAGGCTGTGGAAAGCGAAATATGGCGCATTGCCATAATCCAGCAAACAGTTGCCGTACCATAAAGCAGCATAGCCGGAATAGCGTAATGAAGTTTCTCAAATCCGTTAGCGAGCTTAGCCAGCGGCATTGAAACGCCTGCGGCAATCACGCCGGCATATAGATAAATCCAGCCCCAGTTCATGCCACGTCTTTCTTTTGTTCTGCCTGCAACCGTGGAAATACACCTTCCGGGGAAGGCAGCGGCGTGCCCGGTTTAAGTTTGATTTGTAAATGCACCATGTCGCGCTCATTTTCCGGCACTGCCAACTGATCCAGAATTTTTCCCGCTGCGTTTGGGCAAAAAGGCTGCAACCCAATGGCAATTGCACGGATAGCCTCTGCCAGCGCGTATAACACATGTTCCATACGCTTCGGATCCTCTTTCTTAAGCTTCCAGGGAGCCTCTTTATCGATAAATTCATTGGCATCACTTGCGAACGACAACAAACCATCCAGATAATCCTGATACTCAAAACGCATCATTGCTGCGTTAAAGCCGTCCAGCAAATGACCAAACGGTTTGCTACTCTTCACCATAATCTCAGGGTTTGACTCCGGCACCACGCCCCCACAATTCTTCTGAATCATGCTCAATGTGCGCTGTGCCAGATTACCGATATTATTCGCCAGATCAGCGTTAATAGTTTCAATCATGCGCTCTTTGGAAAAGTCACCGTCATTACCAAAAGGCATCGCCTTGAGCATGAAATAGCGTAGCTGATCCACTCCGCCAGCAGCAGAGATCATCTCCTGAGGCGAAAGCACATTGCCTAAGGATTTACTCATTTTTTCACCTTCAATGGTCCACCAGCCATGCGCTACCACACGCTGCGGCACAGGCAAATCAGCTGCCATTAAAAAGGCTGGCCAGTAAACTGCATGAAACCGCAATATATCCTTGCCCACAACATGCACAGCCTCAGGCCAGAACTTCTGCAACATTTGCTGCTTGCTTTCATCTGCAAAACCCACCGCCGTAAGATAATTAGTGAGTGCATCAATCCAGACATACATCACGTGCCTTTCATCGCCAGGCACCGGCACTCCCCAATTAAAAGTAGTGCGTGAAATTGATAAATCCTTCAATCCACCGGCAACAAAACTTCTCACTTCATTAAGCCGGGATTTTGGCAGTACAAAATCCTTTGCGGTATCATACAGCGCCAGCAGGCGGTCCTGGAATTCAGAAAGTTTAAAAAAGTAGCTTTCCTCTTCTACCCATTCCACTTCTGCGCCGCTTGGTGCAATTTTTCTGCCTTCCTTTTCAACCAGCTCAGATTCAGCATAGTAGGCCTCGTCACGCACAGCGTACCAGCCGCCGTAATTAGCTTTATAAATATACCCATTCTTTTCAATTCTGCGCCACAATTCCTGCGCGGCATTAATATGCCGTGGTTCAGTGGTACGGATAAAATCATCATTGCTAATATTGAGCACATTCTCGCCCGTGCAGACAAGGTTTCGAAAACGCTGCGAAACATCATCGCATAATGCCTTCGGTGACTTCCCTGCATTCTCCGCCGCTTTGGCTACTTTCTGTCCGTGCTCATCAGTTCCGGTCAGGAAAAAAACTTCACGGCCGCTAAGGCGCATGAACCGTGCCATAACGTCACAGGCAATAGTAGTGTAGGCATGGCCGATATGCGGCGAATCATTCACATAATAAATCGGCGTCGTAATATAAAAAGGCTGTAGAGGCTGGATCATAGACCTTAGTTATGCGGCCTGTAACCTGCCTTCGCAAGCGGAAAGGAGACTAAGCATCACCTGCTGCTTATCCAGCGTAAGGCCAGAAGCCTCTTGCAACAGGTTTTCTGCCTTTTCCCAGTTACTTAGCCATGCATCCAGAGGCTGTCGTTTCAGCATCGCGTCAAAAGCTGCCGCTTCTTCGGCGCTTAGCGGTGTAATCTGCCGAGTTGCATAGAGACTCAAGCGGTAAAGTGCCTGCAGGAATAATGCTTTATACAGGGGCCAGCTCTCAGCACCGGCCTTGGCCGCATCCGCAGCAAATTTTCCATTGCCCTTGGTAGTGGGCTGCGCCAACACCTCCATCAAACCAGCATATACCTGCAGCGCGTTTTGCGCGTCATAGCGCAGGGTACGACCTGGAGAACCCTGCGTTAAAGCCAGCAATGCGCGTAATTCATCCACTGGAATAGTATTCGCGATACGATGGCAATCGTGCTCGCCCGGAGGCTGCAGCAGAATGCGGCGGCAACGCGAACGGATAGTCGGCAGCACCTTGCCCGGTTGATGGCAGACAAGGATCAGCAATGTCTGCGCAGGGGGTTCTTCAAGCACTTTAAGCAGAGCATTGGCAGCATTGTTGTTCATCGCCTCAGCTGGATCGATAATTACAATCCGCCATTGGCTTTCCGATGGAGTATGGCGCATAAAATCAACCACCGCCCGCACCTGTTCAATAAATATCGTATCGATCGAAGTTTTCTTTTTCTCATCGAATTCCGGTTGTACCACCAGCAGATCGCCATGACTACCCGCCACCATGCGGCGAATTGCGGGATGCTCATTATCAACAGCCAGCCCGGATGATTCCTCAAGTGGCTCCGGTCCAAACAGCCCCATCACAGGTTCAGCTGCAGGCTTAGGCCCTATCAGTAAATACTTTGCCAGCCGATAAGCCAACGTTGCCTTACCGATACCTTCCGGGCCACAAAGCATTAAAGCGTGGGGAAGCTTATTTTGCTGTATCAGACGAAGCAGCTGCGCTTCGGCCTCTTCATGGCCATAGAGATTCGGATTCTCCAGAGGCGAAAGCATTATGCCGCCGCCTGTGGCAACAGGCTGTCCAGCTCCTTTTGCCATGCCGCAACTTCTGTTTCGATAACCTTGGGAAGTTTAGCCTGCGCCATTTCAGCTCGCTTTTTAGCTTTCGCACTCATGACCGCAGCACCTTTGGCAACTTCAGTCATTTCTTCCATTTTACCATTACAATGTAGTACCAGATCACACCCTGCCGCTAATGTAGCTTCGGCTTTCTCTTTATAACTTCCGGCCAATGCTTTCATGGAAAGGTCATCCGACATCAGTAACCCGTCAAAGCCTATTTTATTACGGATATACTCAATCACTACAGGTGACGTTGTTGCAACCCGATCCTTATCCAGCGACGTATAGATAATATGCGCCGTCATACCCAGGGGAATATCGCGCAATTCACGGAATGGAACGAAATCTGTCATTTCAAGTTCAGGCAGTTGTGCATCAACCACCGGCAAAGCCTCATGGCTATCCACCCGCGCCCTGCCATGCCCGGGAATATGCTTAAGCACCGGCAACACGCCCCCGTCAAGAAGCCCGCGGGACATTTCACGGGCCAGTGCCACCACCTGCTTCGCATCCGTACCATACGCACGATCCCCGATAATATCATGGCTACCGGGAACAGGAATGTCTGCCAGAGGCGCACAATCAACGGTAATACCCATCTGTGTCAGTTCCGCCGCAATCAGCCGGGCATTAAGATAAACTGCATGGGCAGCATGTTTACCCAGCGCTGCAAGCACCGCAGCGGCAGGCGGTTTGCGCCAATGAGGCGCCTGCAGCCTGGCAACCCTGCCACCCTCCTGATCAATCAGAATAGGCAAATCATTGCGACCGCTCAATTCACGCAGAGAATCTGTCAAAGCTCGCAACTGCTTGGGGGTATCGCAATTTCGTTTAAACAGAATATAGCCATATGGATTCGCATCACGGAAAAACGCGCGCTCGCCCTCAGTAAGGACCAGCCCTTCCAGCCCGTAAATGGCCGCGCTTAGCATCGGCTATTTCCCGACAACGAAGCAAGCCTGTCCGGCAGCAGCCAGCTTATCGCATGCTGCTTTAGCTTCAGCACGGCTTGCAAATCCACCGGCCTGAATACGATAGAACGTACCTTTGCCTGGGATGTCTGCAGACTGAACGTTAAGACTTTTGTTGCCAAGCAGGCTAAACCGGCTGCGCATCCGTTGCCATTGCGCACGCGCATCCGCATCCGAACGCACAGCTCCAAGCTGAATGGCGACATTACCTGTAGCCACCGGTTGCGGCTTGGGTGGCGATGCCACTGCAACGGGCTTGGCAACTTCCTCTTTCTTTTCCTGTACTGTCGCAGTTGCAGGAGCCGGTTCTGGCTTCACCTCCGCCTCTTTTTCTTCACTGGGAGTAACCGCGGCGGCTGGTTGCTCAGGTGCTTTTTCAGCCTTCTCCACTATCACTTCGGATTTTTCAGAGCCTGCTTCTGCTGGCAGCTCTTGCTCCACAGGTTTTGCCGCAGTTGCAGGGCTAGGCTCAGATGTTTTTTCCTCGCCTTTTTCCTCCCGGGCTGCCATCTGGCGCTCGGCGTCTGTCTGGGCAATTGGCTCCTGCTTCAGTTTATCATTCATCCATATTTTCGTTTCAACTTCAGGGCGCTCTACAGGCTGCTCCGGCGCAGGCAGAATCTGCTCAACTTTAGCGTCTTCTCCCTCTTGCTCACCTTTTTCACCTGAAACAATATTGTAGACAGACTTGTCCTGATGAGGGAACTGCCAGCCACCCGACTCTTCAGGCGCTTCCCGTACAGGGCCTTCTTCAGGATAAACCACCTCGATTTCTTCAGAGCTGCTGGAGCTGGTGTTGCTTTGGTAAGCATACCAGGCAAGCGCAATAAAAACTGCCACAGCAATAAAAGCAATAATGACGGAAACAAGGCTTAAAAAGCCGCTTTCATTTTCTTCTTCAAGATAATCAGTTTCCAGATCGTCATAGGAACGTTTAGGGGCCATCAGCGCATTTCCTCCACAGGTTCTACGCCCAGCACCTGAAGGCCAGACGCAATTACGGCTGCGATAGCTTTTACCAGCATCAACCGTGTTGCCGTTAATCTTTCATCGGCCACGATAAAACGCAAGCTCTCATTTTCGTTGCCTAAATTCCAGAAGCCATGAAAAGCCCCCGCCAAATCTTCAAGATAATAAGCAATGCGGTGCGGCTCATAGGTTGAAGCCGCCTGCTCCACCACCACAGGCCAGGAAGCCATCTTTTTCAGTAAGGCAATTTCAGCTTCATGAGAGAGCAAACTAATATCGGCCTGCGGCAAGTTTTCGGGCGATTTACGCAGCACTGAATGGCAACGGGCATGGGCGTATTGCACGTAGAAGACAGGATTGTCCTTAGACTGCTCAAGCACTTTCTGCAAATCAAAGTCCAGAACGGCATCGGACTTGCGGGTGAGCATGATGAAACGCAGCACATCTTTGCCGACTTCCTCAGCCAGATCCCGCGCTGAGACTACCCGGCCTGCGCGCTTACTCATTTTGAGCGGCTGCCCGCCATCGAGTATATTTACCATTTGGTGCAGTACGATATCCAGCGGCACCTTGCGATTAGAGAACGCGGCGCAAATCGCCTTCATGCGCTTTACATAGCCGCCGTGGTCAGCGCCCAGCTCCATCACCAGCCGATCAAAACCCCGATCCAGTTTATGCTGCATATAGGCAATATCAGAAGCAAAATAGGTAACGGATCCGTCTGAGCGAAATACCGGCCGATCAACATCATCCCCAAATTCAGTGCTTTTAAATAACGTCTGCTCGCGGGGTTCCCAGTCTTCGGGTGTTTTACCCTTGGGGGGCTCGAGTATGCCGCGATAAATGAGGCCGCGCTTTTCCAGTTCCGCCACTGCCTTTGGCACGGCATCAGCCAGGCTTTTTTCGGAGGTGAAGACATCATGCGTAACCCCGAGGGCCTTTAAGTCTTCACGTATCTGCTTCATCATGGCCGCCAGGGTGAATTCTTTAACTGTCTCCAGCCACTCACTCTCAGGTTTATTCAGCAGTTCTTTATCAAAAATCGTGGCGAGTGCCCGGCCAACATCCTTGAGATATTCACCGGGATACATACCCTGCGGCATTTCACCGATATTCTCGCCCAATGCCTCACGGTAACGCAAATGGGCCGATCTCGCCAGCGTATCCACCTGAGCCCCGGCATCATTAATGTAATATTCCTTGGTTACTTCAAACCCTGCGAAATCAAGCAGGCGCGCAATCGCATCCCCCACCACCGCACCGCGTGCATGGCCAATATGCATCGGGCCTGTGGGATTAGCAGACACATATTCAACATTCACCTTCTGCCCCTGGCCCATTTCTGATGCGCCATACCGCAGGTGCAGATCATTAATAGCAGGAATAACCCGCTGCCAGAATGCAGGCTCAAATCGAAAATTAATAAAGCCTGGCCCTGCAATTTCTGCTTTTTGCAGGAAAGGAAGTGCCTGTAACGCCGCTATCAGTTTTTCCGCAACTTCACGGGGGTTCTTTCCCAGCGGTTTTGCCAGTACCATGGCTGCATTTGTTGCCGCATCGCCGTGCGATACTTCCCGTGGCAATTCCACAGTAATCGCTTGCAGAGGCAGCCCGTCAGGCCATTCTTCCATCTTTGCAAGCTGCTGCACACCACTTACGATGGCCGAACGCAATTCTTTAAAGAGATTCATAATGGCCGCTGTGTAGCGGTTTCATTAAAAGCTGTAAAGTTGCTTAAAACGTATTCTCAGTAACTTCAACGCGGTTACGGCCACCATTTTTGGCACGGTAAAGTGCTTCATCGGCGCGTTTTAGCAGGTTTTCCGCCTTATCACCCATATGATTAAGGTAACTCATACCCACACTGACAGTCTTATGCAGCTGCCCCACCTGGTGGGTGACGTTGAAAGGCGTCTGTTCAATCCGCTGGCGCATACGATTTGCCACCTCACGGGAATTTTCAATTTTAGTGCCCGGCATCAGCACAACGAACTCTTCCCCACCAAAACGGGCGGCAAGATCAGAACTGCGGATACTGCCGCTAATCATGCCTGATAGCTGCTTCAGCACCTGATCACCCACATCATGGCCATAGGTGTCATTGACCGATTTAAAATGATCCATATCCATAATCATCAGCGAAAGCGGTTTATTATTCGCCAGCGCATCGCGTACCATATTTTCAAGGTGGGTATTGAGGTAATGACGGTTATATAACCCTGTCAGGCCATCTGTAATCGCCATGGAAATGCTTTGATGATAGTTGGATTTAAGCGCATCCTGATAACGTTTTCGGCGAATCTGCGTGCGCACCCGCGCTTTCATTTCATTAAAATCCACGGGCACAAGAAGATAATCATTTATCCCCATTTCCAGGCTTTTCAGAATCATGCGCTGATCATCTTCATCTGCCAGCATAATAATAGGGGTATGGCGGGTTTCTTCTTTGCCTTTCAACTGGGTTGCCAGCCGCAGCCCGTCCGTTTCAAGCATAGTGCCGGAAATAATAAATAAATCAAAATTGCCGCCAACGGCTACGTTATGGCAACTATCAGGCGCAGTGGTGCTTTCAACGGCATATTCATCTTTCAGGCAATTAACGATTTTCTTTACCTGCACCGCATCATCATCAATGACAAAAATTCTTGCTCCGGCCACATCCGTCAGGAAAGGCGCCTTCCCCTGATCAATAATCCCCATCTGCAGACCGGTCTGATCACGCAGGCGAAGCTCGTCCAGCAGCATTTTGATGCGCACAAGGGATTTTACCCGGGCCATGAGGGCCACATCGTTAATGGGCTTTGTAAGAAAATCATCTGCACCGGCATCCAGGCCACGCACACGGTCTTCTTTATCACTTAGCGCCGTGACCATCACAACCGGGATATGCGATGTCTCCGGGTCAGCTTTCAGCTTGGCGCAGCACTCAAAACCATCCATCTGCGGCATCATTACGTCCAGCAGGATAATGTCAGGCTTCTGCTTTTTTGCGGCTTCAATGGCTTCAAAACCGTTACTCGCGGTTATGACGTCATAATATTCATTGGTTAGCTTTGCCTCCAGCAACTTGACGTTAGCTGGAACGTCATCCACAACCAGAATCTGCGCCGTCATGACACTTCTGCGTTAAGGAACCGCTTTACGGTTTCAAGGAAGCTGACAATCGAGATTGGCTTAGAGATATACGCCTCACAGCCAGCACGAAGGATTTTTTCTTCATCATCCTTCATCGCAAAGGCAGTCACGGCGATGATCGGAATATCGCAAATCGACTTATCAGCTTTGATTTTACGGGTAACATCCAGCCCCGAAATTTCGGGAAGCTGAATATCCATAAGAATAAGATCTGGTTTTTCGCGGCGCACGAGGTCAGTCGCGTTAACGCCCTCTTTCGTTTCAACAGTTTGATAGCCATTAGCCTCCAGCAAATCGCGAAAGAGCTTTAAATTCAAATCATTATCTTCAACTATCAGAACTTTTTTCGGCATTACACATCACGTCGCAGTTTTACGAACATGCTGTCTTTTAGCATGCCAAGTCTTAAAATAACCTTTACGGCCCAATATAAATTTAAAGATCACAGTCCGGTTGTTTTTCCGGGCGGGCAGCATCAAACTCAGGCAAATCAAGGCAATTCTTTACAATTTGGCCCAGCTTTGGATATTCTGTCAGTTTTGCGCCGTATCTCTCTGCATTATACCATTGCGGCACCAGGCAGATATCAGCCAGCGAGGGGGAATCACCAAAGCAGAAGGGCGCTGCCCCACCAGAAACCTGCTGCTCCAATGTATTAAAAGCCAGCTGAATCCAATGATGAATCCATATTTTTCGAGTCGGCTCATCAACACCCAGCTGCCCCATCAGATAATGCAACACTCGCTGATTATTGAGAGGATGTATATCACTGGTTATCGCCTGCGCGAAAGCGCGTACTTTTGCACGCTGAACCGGCTCAGACGGCAATATTGCCGGCGTGGGGTAGACCTCATCAAGCCATTCCAGAATCGATAGCGACTGGGTCAGCACGGTGCTGTCTTCCAGGACCAGCACAGGCACAGATCTTGCGGGATTTATCTTGCGGTATTCTTCACTATGCTGCTGCCCCTCGCGAAGATTAATAGCAACCGTCTCTTGCGGAACAATTCCCTTTAAATTCAGCGCAATACGAATGCGATAAGCAGTAGAGGAGCGAAAATAAGTATAAAAAGTTTTTATCATGCGGCTTTTTTTGCTTTTTTATATTCCGTTACTTTCTGATCAATCGCCCCAAAAATGCTTTTGCCTTTGGCATCCAGCATCTCAATCCGAATAGTATCACCGAACTGCATAAAAGGTGTGCTGGGCTTACCGGCATCGATGGTTTCGATCATGCGCTTTTCTGCAAGGCAGGAAGATCCTGTAGAGCGGTCAACATTTGAAACCGTGCCGGAGCCAATAATACTTCCCGCCACAAGATGCCGGGTTTTAGCCACATGGGCAATCAGCTGGCCGAAATGGAAAGTCATATCCACACCTGCGTTAGGACGGCCAAACTCTTTACCATTAAGAGTGGAAATCAAGGGTAAATGCACTTTGCCGCTCTTCCAGGCCGCACCAAGTTCATCTGGTGTAATTGCCACCGGCGAAAAAGCACTGGCAGGCTTGCTCTGGAAAAAGCCAAAACCCTTGGCCAGCTCATTCGGAATCAGATTCCGAAGCGAAACATCATTTACCAGCATGATGAGCTTAATATATTGCAATGCCTCTTCGGGCCCTGTGCCCATCGGCACATCTCCGGTAACCACGGCGATTTCACTTTCAAAATCGCACCCCCAGGAGGTATCCGCGAGCTCTATCGGATCAGTCGGCGCAATAAAGCTGTCCGAGCCGCCCTGATACATTAGCGGATCGGTCCAGAAGCTTTCCGGCATTTCCGCTCCACGCGCCTTGCGCACGAGTTCCACATGGTTCACATAGGCAGAGCCATCGGCCCATTGATAAGCACGAGGCAAGGGCGAATGCATCAGCGAAGCATCAAATGGCTGAGCTTCATCATCAAGCTTGTCAGCGCAGAGCTGTTTATACACTTCCTGCAGCTGCGGCGCTACTTCATCCCAGTCATCCAGCGCTTCCTGCAGATTGTATGCGATATCCGGCACCTCTACTATTTTGCTAAGGTCTTTGCTCACAACGACGAGAATACCATCGCGCTCGCCGTCCGCTTTAAGTGTTCCGAGTTTCATAATTTCACCACGTTATTAGAGAGTTATTTTTCGCGTATGTTTTTAATGCAATGCAGCCTGAATAGCAATGAAGCCTTGATGTTAATCAAATTTTTTGCCGGCGAAGATGCTATCTTTTATTGCACATGAAAGGAGACACTATGCCACTTGAACACCATAATCTTGTGAATGAATTCCCCCAATTTCGGGATAAAATTCATTCTATGAAAACCTCAGACCGCCATTTCGCTAAGCTATTCGCAGAATATGACGCAATTGAGCATCAAGTGCACCGCATCGAATCTGGAGCCGAAGCGGCTTCAGACGAACGCCTTGAATCCCTCAAAAAACAACGCATTACACTGAAGGATTCACTCTATCAAATCCTGAAAGCTGCTTAACTATAATTTAAGCCACAGAATAAAAGGCGGTATCAGTTTTGATACCGCCTTTTATATCATTAGCTTTTCCAGCTATCTACATAGCCCGTCCACTCTGTTGCGGCGATATCATCACTGATAGTGACCGCATCACGAGTATCGATCATCACTGCAACCTCATCCAGCATTTTTACAGGGTCTGTTATCTTACGGGTTTTATCTGCTTCCGCAGCTAACCGAAAAGCCTTCGGATGCGGCCCATGCGGGAAGCCTTGAGGGTGGAAACTTAACATTCCGGGATGGATGCTATCGCGGCTGAAGAAGCTCCCCATGTGATAGAAAATGATTTCGTCATAATCATTATTGGAATGATAGAACGGCACCTTCAGCGCACCGGGATCCATTTCCGCCGGGCGGGGCGCAAAAGTGCAGACGACAAATCGATTGCAGAGAAAAGTCGTATGCGCACTTGGTGGCAAGTGATAGCGGTGGCTCATGAGCGGGCGGATTTCACGCCAGTTGACCTTCACCGGCAGGTTGTCGCCATGCCAGCCAACCACATCCAGCGGGTTAAACGGATAGGTAACAGTCGAATAACCTCCCCTGCCCTTCATCACAATATTCCACTCGCCTTTACGCTGGCGCTGCTCTTCATACGCTTCATCCAGCTTAGGTGTTTGCAGCACCGCCGGATCAAAAATCGCATGGGGCCCAACAAGCCCTTTTTCGGGTAGTTTATAAAAGTCGTTTGTAGCCTCAATAAGCAGAATCTTCGCTTCGCCTTTGCATTCCAGGCGCCAACGGGTTGCACGCGGTAAAGTGATATAATCACCTTCGCTGAAGGTCATATGCCCGAAATCAGTAAAGATGCTGCCTTCACCACTATGGATAAACAGCAGTTCGTCGCCATCGGCATTGCTGACCAGGTGGTCCATCTTACCGCTGGTATGCCAGATGCGGAAATCAATCGTATGATTGGATAAAATACGCTCTGCCTTCCAGGGAGTATTATGGATATTTTTCAGTTTAGTCAGATCAAATGCCTGCGGGCGCAATGGGCCATCCCATTTGCTCCAGGCAGTAGGTGGATTCGCATGAATCAGATGGGTAGCAGGACCAAAAAAGCCATCCTTGCCGAATTCGCGTTCATAGGTTCCCTGCGGCAGGTCACAATGCGCCTGCAGTGAGGTTTTACCTTCAGTTTTAGGAAAATGAATATGGTGTTTCATAAAGCCCGGTGATGAGTGAATGGTGAATCATGAATGGTGACTGAGATAGCTATTCGCTATTCAAACAATCACCATTCTCCAAAACTTATGCTGTTTTCAATACGCCGCGGCGAATCTGATCTTCCTCAATCGAGTCGAACAGCGCCTGGAAATTACCTTCGCCGAAGCCTTCATTGCCTTTGCGTTGGATAATTTCGAAGAAAATCGGGCCAATAACGGTTTTAGTAAAAATCTGCAGCAGAATCTGCTCACCGTGGTCTTTATCCATCGCTTCACCATCAATGAGAATCCGGTTTTTCTGCATGCGCGCCAGGTCTTCACCATGGTTCGGCACGCGGGTATCAACTTTTTCGTAATAGGTATCCGGCGTGTCGAGAAATTCGATACCCAGTTTTTTCATGCTTTCCACGGTATCATATATATTCTTCGTAGACAGCGCGATGTGCTGGATGCCTTCGCCGTGATGCTCGCGCAGATATTCCGCGATTTGCGATTTATCGTCAGAAGACTCATTGAGCGGAATGCGGATTTTACCGCAGGGCGAGGTCATCGCGCGGCTTTTAAGACCGGTCATTTTACCTTTGATGTCGAAATACCGAATCTCACGGAAGTTAAAGAGATCGGTATAATAATTCGCCCATTTATCCATATTGCCGATTTCAACATTATGAGTGAGATGGTCAATCAGCTCCAGCCCGCAACCTTTGGGGTGCTTATCAACGTTCGGGAAAAACTCAAAATCGATATCGTAAATATCACCCTTGCTGCCGTAGCGATCCACCAGATACACCAGGCTGCCGCCGATGCCGCGCAACGCCGGAATATGCAGCTCCATTGGCCCCGCTTCGCTGGGAACAATTTCATAGCCTTTTTCTTTCGCACGCTTCAGTGCAGCATCGATATTCTTTACGCGGAAAGCCATTGCATTGGCCGAAGGACCATGTTGCTCGGTAAATTCACGCGGTTGACCGGCAGCCTCAGCATTCAAAATAAAGTTGCAGTCTCCCTGACGATAAAGAGTGACGTTTTTGCTGCGGTGTTTTGCGACAGGTAAAAAACCCATCGATTTAAAAAGTTTGTCCAGCTTCTCCGGTTCCTTGGAAGCATATTCCACGAATTCAAAACCATCGGTGCCCATGGGGTTTTCAAATAAATCAGCCATTTTGTAATTCCTTATTTAATTTGTGAGAAAGGGTGGAGCCAGAAAGCTCAGAAATCAATCAAACTGACGGAATTACTGCCGGGTTGAAGACCAGGGCAGTGTTAAATTCCAGGCACTGTTAGAGGCATGGTGCATGGAAGAGCTTATATCCTGCTTTTATTGATTTGTCACTAGGGGCTACAGACAGGAGTCCCGATGCTGCACAGCATTGGGACTCCCCTAGTAGGAAAGCGGGTGGATTAGTATCAGCGAAAACCCCACTCATTTCCGCTTGTTTTTTGGAATTTAGAAAACACTCATTTTTTCCGGTATTTCTCCGGTAGGCGTTTTTCCATCTCCTGGATATCGCGGCTTGCCTTACGGCCACCGCTTCTCCAACCTAAAAAGCCGGCTACAGCTAAAAGAATAGCTGCGGCACCTGCTAACCAATAAAACTCATGCATGAATGCAAAAATTAATCTGAACATTTTCGCATAGGGAGCGCTTGTTTTGTATTACAATTGGGTGAAGATTTGCGCAAAAGCTTGATTTGCATCAATTGCGACGCTTGTTATACTGTTAATAGTATTCAAAAATAAGCAAGGAGAGGCCATGGGCTATAGCGAAACCGGATACGATTACCCCGACTATCCCGATATGCGGGCCGATTTTGGCCTTCCGGAACAATATTATGATCGTTACACGGAAGAAGATCATGCCGTCTGGCGACATCTCTACGACCGGCAAATGAAGCTGGTGCAGCATTATGCCAGCCATGACTATCTGGAGGCACTGCATAAATTACCGATGAGTGGCGACCGCATTCCGCGTTTTGAAGAACTGAATGAAGTGCTTTATAAAGCTTCAGGCTGGGAACTGGTGCCAGTACCGGGACTCATCCCCGCCCTGCCCTTCCTGACTCATCTGGCGACCAAGGCATTCCCCGTGACCCACTGGATTCGTCCTCGTGCCCGACTGGATTATCTTCAGGAGCCGGATTTATTTCATGATCTATTCGGCCATGTACCGCTGCTGACGATTCCTCATTTTGCAAACTACATGGCAGCATATGGATGCGGGGGAGCACGTGCTTTCCGTATGGGTAACGAACAATATCTTACCTTCCTGTCACGTCTCTATTGGTACACCGTGGAATTTGGACTGATTAAAGAAGGCGATAAAATTAAGATATACGGCGCAGGTATTCTCTCCTCACCCGGCGAAGTTGTATTCAGCATCGACAGCGATTCACCCAACCGCATTGCCTTCAATATGGAGCGCATCATGCAGACGGATTACATCATCAGCGATTACCAGCAGACTTACTGGGTCATCGACAGCATCGAACAACTGTTCCAGGAAACACAGCAGGATTTCAAACCTATATACAAAAGGCTGGAAAAGAGCGCTCACCAATACGGTCCGGCCGAAATCATCTCCTCAGATACAGTGCTGCATAAAGGTACAGGCAGTTATCATCTGCAGAAAGCTGGCTAACGACGCTTATTCGTCTTCGTAGCTTTCAACGTGCTCACCCGTTCCCGGAGGGAAAGGATAACATCCCCCTTGAGTGCAATACATCTGCGTTTTCGGGTCCTTGAAGCGCTGATAATATCTGCCTTCGCTCATGTCGTGCTGTGGCTTAAGCTTCTTTTCGGCCTTGATATCTTCACGCGGCATTGCTGCGGGGGAAACCTGATCGATGCTCTCTTCGTCTTCCAGTTCTTGCGGCGGAAGCGCTTCATGCACCACTGGCGCCAGGCTTAAATCTTCAGCTGTAACCGGAACATTCACAGGCTCCATCGATGCCAGTTCCGGCAACTTTTCCCCATTCACACGAGCTAAGTATCGCTGAATTTCCAAGCGCCCTGCGCTATCATCCGCAAATTCCCAGAGCCCTTTCACTGCACCTTCCATCACCAGTGAGTAAACGGCGCTCTCAATGGCTTGCCGAACGGCCAGTTGCGGCGGTTCATTCACCGTTACACCAGATTCCAGCTGTAGGATTTCATCGAAGGAAACAAATTTAAAGGCACTGGCGGAAAGTGCGGTGGAATAGATAGTTTTAGCCGTGTTGACCGACACCAGCACTTCGCCATTTTGCACGTTAATGGCACGCAGGTAGATCGTCACGACATCCTGGCGATATTCGGTATTACCTCCGATGCCCAGGTATTTTGCACCCAGCCCGCCGGTTGTTGTATTGGTATCATAAGAAACAATCCCCCCCTCAAGCAACACACCTGCATAGAGCATGGGCGGGAGTTTTACATTGCCTACGCCGTATTGCTGGCGTGTCGCGGCAATAATCTGACGCTCACGCAGCAGATGGTCCAGACCATTACGCTCAATCACTGTAAACCAGCTGCCTGCACCAGCTTTAGTAAGTGCTTCAGTCAGAATAGTAGCACCGCCTTGGGTCACCGCGCGGGAGAATTCCGCGATCTTATCATTGGATTTGTGCTGCCCCGTTTGGTCAGCGAACTCATACACCGCAACGACAGGTTTTATTTTTGCTGCCGGCAGGTTGCGCAGGATATTCCCGGCATTGGTTTTGAGATCAATCTCAGCTTCTTGCTCAAACAGCCCATCCCCGATGGATTGCACAGTAGAGCACGAAGTCAGTGCCAGGCAGATCAGAGCCGCCAGGGTAATTTTTTGGTTACGCATGGAATTTCCTCACTAATTCTGCAATTGAGGCGCGGGAACGGAAATTACGGTGCTGCTGCCAGTCACACCGTCAAAAAGGGTAATATCGACATTATCCCCGTTGCGCTGGAAACTTAAAAGCGTATCGCCCACTTGGAATTGGCCAGACTCGGCGGCATTTTCGCCAAAAATCTGATCTGCAATCTGAAAAGAGATACGGTTAAGCAGGCTGCTCGTAATGGTCCGCTCAAAGTTAGCCAGCGGGTCAGATGCCTTATCTGGCTTCTCATGATGATTTTCAGCAGAAGCAGTGCTCAGCAGAAATGAACCATTGAAGGGATCGCCTCCGAAAGAAGGATTGGTCGGTTGGTAGACAAGCGAGCTTGCTTCAGCCGAAGCAGTCATGGAAAGAACAATTACAGCGGCCGCAAAGCCAGAAAATTTACAATACATTTCAACACCTCTCGTGTTACGTAGAGACTTATCCACAATTTACTAAAAGACCGTTAAACGAGGAGAAACTAATTCCGCTGGGTAATGGTCAGGTTAAGATCGTTGCCATAATGTACTACATTATAGCTCAGGCCGCTTCCCACCTGATCATTGATGATCTTATTATCATTTCCGGTAACATGCTGTTCCGAAATGTTATTATTACCAATCTGGGTAGTTTCCGAATAATTGTGGCTGCCACTTTGGCTCTGCAGCGCTGTATTGTTAAATCCCTGCTGATAGACAGACGCATAATTATGCGCACCTTGCTGGCTCTGCTCTATCAGGTTATTGCTCCCAATTTGCTCGGCATTGAGAGTATTTTTATCGCCGCTTTGGGTCTGTATAATGCGGTTATCTGCGCCTCTTTGCACAACAGTGGCGCTGTTATTCTGCCCTGATTGCGAAATATGCACATAATTAGCAGAGCCCTTGCTTTGATCGATTGATGCCTTATTGGCCGGATCTGCCTGCTGGATGAAAACAGAATTACCACCAGCAAAAGAGGTTGAAGACACTACAGATGCGGCAACTGCTACAAGCAAGAGCTTCATCTTTTGTATCATCATAAACACCTCTGAATTATTACTTAATCTTATTACTTATACTAAAAGAAAGGAGGAAGCACAAGGCTCCCCCCTCCCCTTATAAGATATACTATTGATTAATAACAGTAGTATTGTTGCTGCTAAGCTGTTCAATGGTGTAGCTGTTACCATCGCTGTATTGGTTCAGTTCAGCATAGTTGTTGCTGCCGGCTTGGATAATTTCGCCGAAGTTATTTGCACCATATTGACGCAGAACAGCTTCGTTATCCGTGCCACCTTGTTCGATCCGGCCGATATTGCCAGAGTTTTCTTGGTATGCAGTCAGAGTGTTGTTGCTGCCGCTTTGAATGGTATCGAGGCTATTGCCGTTACCGGTCTGGGTAACATTAGCGCTGAGGTTAAGACCATCTTGGAACACATTCAGGTTATTGTCTTGACCGGACTGGTTCAGGCTCACTTCATTGCCTTCATCGTTTTGCTCGATGTAAAACTGATTGCCGCTGCCGGTTTGATTGGCTTCGGTAACCACATTGCCGCTACCACGCTGATTGATATCAGCTTTAAGGCTGGTGCCTTCCTGATAGGTGTTCGCCGTCAGGTTATTACCGTCTTGCAGAACGGTCAGGCTGATGTCGGAGCCTTTCTGAGCAGCGTTAAGCTTATTGTAAGAACCATCTTGCTGATAGTGAACGATATCATGGTTCCCGCTTTGATAGATGTTTACGGAGTTTTTAGTACCGTGCTGGTAGCCATTCACGTGCAGGTAATCACCCACTTGTGCAATATCAGCTACGTTATAATTGCCAATCTGGTTGGGGCCAGAATTGCCAGCGCCGTTGCCATAACCGGAAATGATATTGTTATTGCCGTTCTGGTTAGCACGGAATTCGTTGCCTTTGCCGTGTTGCTCAATGCTGGCATTGTTATCTTTGCCGGTCTGCCAGAGGCGCGCAAAGTTCTGATTGCCGTCTTGAACGATAATACCGTTGTTGCGGGTACCATTCTGCTCCGCGTAGAAATCGTTGTTATCGCCGATTTGCTTACCGTTAAAGCTGTTCATGTCGCCAACTTGACGGGATTGGCCATCGTTTTCGTTACCTTCTTGAACAACAACAGTGCCATTGCCTTGGCCATCCTGAGTGTTGGAGGTGTGGTTCATATCACCGGTTTGGCTTTCAGAGAGATAATTGTTCGAACCACGCTGTTCGCCATGAGCAATATTATCATTGCCGGTCTGAGCGATATTGATGTTCTGGCCGCTGCCATATTGCTCATAGTTAGCATGGTTATGAATACCAGACTGAACTACCACACCATTGTGGTGGCTGCCTTCTTGATTATTCGCAATAGTATTCAGGCTGCCAGACTGCTTGTTATATACATAAAGGTGGTCGCCTGCCTGGGAAGCCCAAACGGTGTTGGTGCTACCAGATTGATCGGTTTCGACCCAGTTATCAGCGCCGAGAGTTTGAGTAACGTAGACATTGTTGTTTGCTGCATAAGCATTGCTTGCAATAACAATAGCTGCAGTAGCAGAAAGCGTCTGGATAAGGGTCTTAACTTGCATAGTATCTCCTGAAAAAATGGATAGGTTTTGCGAATTGATAACGCTTATTAGCATATCAATTAGATACAACGCAAGATAAAATTAAACATTTTTTAACGTATTTACGCAGCCTTTATACTGGTAAATGGGGATTAAGCCATTAACACGCTGCGACTAAAGGTTAATTTTAAGAAAGATTTATGTCGATCCTACTATTAAGTTTGTGTGACGAAGAGCTTTAATTGATACAAAAGAGGTCCGACAATGAATATTTGGTAATATTCATTTAACGACATGCACCCTTAAAAAATATGCTTAGGCTTCAGAATCAAGCTGCCGGCGGGCTTCCACCAGTAGTTCCGACATCTTTTTCTGCAACTGCTCTTCCGTAAGGCCGGATTTAGCCGCTTGTAAATCCTTTATAATCTTACGGAAAACGTCATCCTCACCCGGTTCTTCAAAATCGGACAGAACCACTTCCTTTGCATAAGCTTTGGCCTGCTCTTCATTATAGCCTAACTGTCCTGCCACCCATAATCCCAGCAGTTTGTTGCGGCGCGCCACGACTTTAAACTCCCGCTCCTGATCGAGAGCATACTTGGTTTCCTGAGCGCGTTCCTTGTCTTCAAAGCTTGTCATTACTTGATAATCCTTTTCTTTTCTTTTGTTTTTCGTTATGCCTAGCCGCTGGTTGAAGTCGGTTTAACCAATCTTATAAGTAAAAATCAAGCGGGACGCAGAAAAATGGCCAAAAATACTTCTAAAGGCAAAGGCACTCTTATATATGAGGGAAAGGCCAAAAAAATCTTTGAGGGCCCTGAGCCTGGTACCATCATTCAGCATTTTAAAGATGATGCGACAGCCTTTAATAATCAGAAAAAAGGCACAATCAGCGGCAAGGGCGTATTAAACAACCGTATTTCTGAATTTCTAATGATGCGCCTTACCGAAATGGGCGTCCCCAATCATTTCATCCGCAGCCTTAATATGCGGGAACAACTGGTTAAGGCCGTGGAAATCATCCCCCTGGAAGTAGTGGTGCGTAATCGTGCTGCAGGAAGCTTTGCTAATCGCTTCAAAGTGGCGGAAGGTGAAGCACTGCCCTACCCCCTTCTCGAATTTTACCTGAAATCGGATGAACTGGGCGACCCGCTTGTCTCGGAAGATCATATTTATGCACTGGATCTCGCCGATCCGGATGAAATTGAAGAAATTCGCGCCCTGGCATTGCGAATCAATGATTATTTAAGCGGTCTTTTCCGTGGCATTGAGCTGACCTTGGTTGATTTCAAAGTGGAATTTGGCCGTCTGTACGCCGAAGAAGGTATTTATATCCTTCTGGCAGATGAAATCAGTCCGGATTCCTGCCGACTTTGGGACGTTAAAACCGGCAAAAAACTGGATAAGGATCGCTTTCGCCAGGATCTTGGTGATGTTTCCGAAGCATACCAGGAAGTTGCGCGCCGCCTCGGTGTGCTTCAGGAAGCGGAGATATTATCCACCGATGAAAAAGTTGAATCGATTAATAAACCGAAGAAATAACCATGAAAGCAAAAGTACACATTACCCTTAAAAATGGCGTGCTTGACCCGCAGGGTAAAGCCATTGCCAATACACTGCATCATATGGGCTTTCCCCAGGTTGAAGACGTGCGCCAGGGCAAATACATCGAGCTGGATTTAAAAGATAGCAATCCAGATAAAGCACGTGCTGCGCTGGAAGAAATGTGCCAGAAGCTGCTGGCTAATACCGTGATCGAAAATTACCGTATCGATCTGGAAAAATAGATGCTCAACCGACTCCGAGATTTCCTGCTTCTGCTGCCGGATGGCACAATTCGCAAAGCATTACAGGTTATCCTTGTCCTGCTGATTCTCTTTTTCCCACTCGGCCTGTTCCTTACTAATGAGATCAACGACAATCTGAATTTCGGCCTGGAAGAAATGGCGAAAAGCCAGGGTAGCAAATCTGTTGCTATGGCAATCCAGCTGATTGACCGTGAAGTGAACCGCCATGAATGGACACCTAATGATCCCATTTTCATGCCAGGCGCCTGGCTCGATCGCATGCCCGCCTATCAGGGAGGCATCATCAGCGCCCTCTCGCGCTTTGGCATCGAAATGTCAGACCAGATAGGGCGCACACGGGGTTCCAGCCAAATCGATCCTGATCTGGACAAGGCCGCCGGCCTGCTGAAATTTGCTCCAGATGTCTGGATGTTCGACTATTCAGTCTCCTTCTTCCCGACCACCTCTTCCGAAAAGCAATACCGCGGCGCAATGAAGGCCCTGCACCGTTACAATACACGTCTCATCAACGGCAAAGCTGTTTTTGAACGCCGCGCCGATAACCTGCAGGCAACACTTGAGCGTATAGCCCTTGATCTGGGCTCAGCCTCTGCTGCGATTGCCCACCGGATTGAAGATCGCGGTTTTTATGATACCGGTGCAGATGTACTTTATTACGATGTTAAAGGGCGCATGTATGCCTACCACCAGCTACTGACGGGAATGCAGCAGGACTTCTCGCAGGTTATTGGTGAAAAGCAACTGGGCCCCACATGGAAACAGATGCAGGACAGCATGGCGGAAGGCGCATTGATGAATGATTTCTTTGTCTTTAATAACGCGCCAGACAGCCAGTTTTTCCCCAATCATCTCTCTGCGATGGGGTTCTATCTTTTGCGTGCGCGAACCCAATTGCAGGAGATCAGCAATATCTTGCTGAAATAAGCGGCCTGTATTAGAAATGCTCACATGAAAAACGCTGCCGAACCCAAGCTGAAGATGAAACCCGCTTACGACCGGGTTCTGATTAAAATTTCCGGCGAAGCGATGATGGGTGATTTGCCCTTCGGCCACTGCCAGCAGACAATCCAGCGTATTTGCGACGATATTAAAGAAGTTGTCGACATGGGGGTGGAAGTCTGCCTCGTGGTTGGCGGCGGCAATATTTATCGGGGCATGTCAGCGGCTGCTAAAGGTATGGAGCGCGCCAGTGCCGATTATATGGGAATGCTCGCCACGGTACTCAACGCTCTTGCTCTGCAGAATGTGCTCGAGCAAAAGGGCTGTCAGACCCGAGTGCAATCCGCCATTCATATGATGGAAATCTGCGAACCCTATATCCGCCGTAAAGCCGTTCGCCATATGGAACAGGGTCGCGTGGTAATTTTCGCTGCAGGCACAGGGAACCCCTTCTTTACCACTGACACTGCAGCTGCTTTGCGTGCAGTGGAAATGGGCTGTAAAGCCATGCTTAAAGGTACGCAGGTGGATGGCGTTTACGATAGCGACCCTAAGAAAAACAAATCGGCTCAGCGCTATGATTCACTCACTTATCATGAAGTACTGACACGTGACTTGAAGGTCATGGATGCTTCAGCTATTGCGCTCGCTCGCGAAAACAAAATTCCTATTATTGTGTGTTCTCTGCTGGAAAACGGCAACTTCGCCCGCGTGCTTTGCGGCAAGGGCACATTTACCCTTATCACTGAGTAATTAAAGAGGCCCTAATGACCGCACATGATATTCCTGAACTGCGCCGCCGTATGGAAGGTTCAATCAAATCCCTTCAGCATGAATTCTCGGGCCTGCGTACCGGCCGTGCATCCGCTAATCTGCTGGATACTATTACGGTTGAAGCCTATGGCAGCCAGATGCCGCTCAACCAGGTTGGCACGGTAAGTGTGCCTGAGCCACGCCTGCTCACTGTCAGCGTCTGGGACAAGGGCATGGTAAAAGCCGTCGAGAAAGCAATTCAGAACGCCAATCTCGGCCTTAATCCCATGGCCGATGGTCAGTTGGTACGCGTTCCCCTGCCGGAAATGTCTGAAGAACGCCGCAAGGAAATGGTAAAAATTGCCGGCAAATACGCCGAGGAAACCCGAATCGCAATTCGTAATATCCGCCGCGATGGCATGGATTATTATAAAAAGCAGGAAAAAGACAAAATTATTTCCGAAGACGAGCTGCATAAACGTAGCGACGAAATCCAGAAGCTTACAGATGAATTCATTAAGAAAGTGGATGAGTCTCTGGCTGCTAAAGAAAAAGACATCATGGTGGTCTGATGCAGCCAGCTAAAGCTGCCCAACCCGCAATGCCTACCGATATATCTTCTTTGCATGTCGCCGTCATTATGGATGGTAACGGCCGCTGGGCACATAGCCGGGGTCTACCACGCAGTATGGGGCACCGTAAAGGCGCAGAGGCCCTGAAATCCATGCTGAGATCAAGCCGCAAATTCGGCATCCGCTATCTCACCGTTTATGCATTTTCGTCTGAAAACTGGGGGCGTCCTGCAGAAGAAGTCACTGATCTGATGGGGCTGCTGCAATATTATATAGAGCAGGAACTTGCGCTGCTGCATCAGCACCACATCCGGCTTCGGGTCATTGGCGATCTTTCTTTATGCAGCAATAGCCTGGCACAGAAAATTCAAAAAGCGGTTGAAGAAACCTCAACTTATGAAGATCTGCACCTTACTATTGCGCTTAGCTACGGCAGCCGTCAGGAAATAACCCGGGCAATGCAGCAAATCATGCAGGAAGTTGCCGCCGGCACCTTAAAGGCAGAAGAGGTTGATGAATCTCTCCTCCATTCACGCCTTTACACCCGTGACCTTCCCGATCCGGATTTACTAATCCGTACGGGGGGCGATCAGCGCCTGAGCAATTTCCTGCTCTGGCAATCTGCTTACACTGAACTATATTTCACCCCAACCCTCTGGCCGGATTTTGGCGAAGAAAATTTAAAGGCAGCACTTGACGAATACCACAAACGAGAACGCCGCTTCGGCACCGTCTGAAGCACAGGCTGCACAATGGAAAAGCCTGCAGCAGCGCATTGCCACCGCGTTGGTTCTGCTGCCTGCTGTCGGCGGCATTATCTGGTTGGGCGGATGGTTTCTTGTTGCCTTTATTGCACTCATTGCCATCCAGATGAACCGCGAATGGGAAAAAATCGCGCCTTCGGGATTATTCTGGAGGTTATTGGGGCTAAGTTATATCGCCCTGCCCTGCCTCTCATTGATTGCCATTCGTAATCTAGATTTTGTGATGAGCAAGGATGCAAGCCTGTTGGCCACTTTCTATCCTCTGGCTATGGTGATTACCACAGATACAGGTGCATATTTTTGTGGAAAGCTCATCGGCGGCCCTAAGCTTGCGCCACGCATCAGCCCTAAAAAAACCTGGGCAGGATTACTTGGCGGAATGGCTTCATCAACTCTTATTGCAGTATTATTGTTGCCTTACATGCCCTGGCCGGAAACCACGCTTGGAGCTGCATTCCTTGGCATAGCCATAGCCTTGCTGGGACAGGCAGGAGACCTATTCGAATCCTGGCTTAAACGTCGCAGTGGTATAAAAGATAGCGGTTCTCTCCTTCCCGGCCATGGAGGCTTGCTCGACCGGCTCGACGGTTATGTTCTCGTATTGCCCGTTTATCTTGGCCTGTTATTCTGTTATGCAGAATTACTGCCATGAGCCTCGCTTTCCGTAAGCCACAATCTCAACTGCTGACACAACCAAAAACAATATCGGTTCTTGGTTCGACGGGTTCTATTGGCTGTCACACGCTAGCACTGATTGAAGCGAATCCGCAACGATACCAGGCAGTAGCCTTGGCAGCTCAGAATAATGTAGAAAAGCTGATTGAACAGTCGCTTAAACTACGACCACAACTCGCGGTAATCGGCAATCCTGATAAGTTCCTGCAGCTCAAACAGGCCCTGGCGGGAACTGGCATTTCAACTGCTGCTGGTCCGGATGCAATCATTAATGCTGCTACATGGCCTTCTGATATTGTCGTAGAAGGTATTGTAGGCGCAGCCGCGCTGGCACCAACTCTGGCCGCCATTCGCCGGGGGGCTACCGTTGCCCTGGCCAATAAAGAAAGCCTGGTCTGCGCCGGCGAGCTCATCCGCAATGAAATGCGAAAATACGGCGCGACTGTATTACCGGTCGATTCCGAACATAATGCCATTTTTCAGGTTTTTGATTTTGAACGCCCCGAACTGGTGGAAAAACTCGTTCTGACCGCAAGCGGCGGCCCTTTCCGCACATTTACGCAAGCACAAATGCGGAACGTTACCCCGGAAATGGCGGTCAAACATCCTAACTGGAGCATGGGAGCAAAAATCTCTGTTGATTCTGCAACCATGATGAATAAAGGGCTGGAAATGATAGAAGCCTATCAGCTCTTCCCGGTGAAAGAACATCAGATCGAAGTGCTGGTACACCCGGAATCCGTGGTTCACAGTATGGTGGAATATCGTGATGGTTCAATGTTGGCACAGCTTGGGCCCTCTGACATGACCGTTCCTATTGCTTACGCACTCGCCTGGCCCTTACGGATTAAAACACAAATTCCGAGGCTGAACCTGGCCGAAATCGGTAGCCTGCATTTTGAAGCACCAGATGAAATCCGTTTCCCTGCCTTGCGCATCGCACGGGAGGTTCTGGTAGCCGGCAATGCGGCACAGATTGTTTTCAATGCCGCTAATGAAGTCGCGGTTGAACATTTTCTAACCGGAAGGCTTTCATTTCTGCGTATTGCGGAAATTGTGGAAGAGACGCTGACAAAAACTGCAGGGAAGAATCTACCAACCTCAACACTTGAAGAAATCTTGGCTATTGACGCGCTTGCGCGTGAAATCTCAAATAATCTGGTATAATACATGGAACCTGTTGCAGCCTTTCTTCACACTTTCTTTTCCTTCCTCGCCGTTATCAGTATTATTGTTTTTGTTCATGAATTCGGACATTTCCTGGTGGCACGACTTTGCGGCGTTCGCATTGAAGTTTTCTCTATCGGCTTCGGCAGGGAAATTTTCGGCTGGAGCAGCAAGACCAGTGGAACACGTTGGAAAATAAGCGCGCTGCCTTTCGGCGGTTATGTAAAAATGTTTGGCGACGCCAGTGCGGCGAGCACTCCCAATGCTGAAAAAATTGAGCAGATGTCACCTGAAGAACGCAAGGTGAGTTTTCATTTTCAGCCCTTGTGGCGCAAAGCACTGATTGTAGTGGCAGGTCCCGTTTTTAATTTTGTACTGACGATCTCGATCTTCACCTTCATGATTTTCAGCTACGGCATTATTTCTTCCGAACCAGTAGTAGGCGATATTCTAAAAGGTTCTGCAGCAGAAGAAGCCGGGTTACGAAAAGGGGACAGATTCCTCACCATCGACAGCCGCAAGATTGAAAGCTTCCGCGATATTTCCTTTTATATCTCAATTAACACAGGGGAACCTGTAACAGTCGAGATCCTGCGGAAAGGAAAGCCGCTGACGCTCACCGTCACCCCCAAAATCATGGATGTCCCCGACGCACTGGGTAATAGCGTAAAAATTGCACGAATCGGTGTTAGCAGCCCCAAGTTGACTATTAAAGACATGGGCATTGGCGGAGCGCTCTATTCCGCTATCGAGCATACATGGCAAATCTGCGAAGCGACCTTAAAGGTTATGGGGCAGCTTGTTATGGGCCAGAGAGATCCTTCCCAGCTTAAAGGCCCTGTCGGCATTGCACATATGTCGGGACAGGCAACAGACAATGGCGCCGGCACATTTCTTTGGTTTGTCGCCATGTTATCCGCCAATCTGGGCCTGGTAAACCTGCTGCCTGTTCCTCTGCTGGATGGCGGACACCTGTTTTACTACGCCATTGAAGCCATTCGCGGCAGACCGCTAGCTCGCAAAGCACAGGAAATAGGCTTCCGTATTGGTGCTGCTCTGC
>WBZO01001013.1_pt1 | contig 49139 bp, 39 predicted proteins | sample 5204261 | NCBI WGS metagenome assembly WBZO01 (sample SAMN12412400, study PRJNA552823) | activated sludge metagenome | isolation source: activated sludge from anammox sidestream of wastewater treatment plant... | place: USA: North Carolina | collected 2017-09
GCCGCCGCCAGCAAGCCGTTCGGTTTCATGCCGTTCTATCCTGGCCCCGGCCTGGGCGGCCACTGCATCCCGATCGACCCGCTCTACCTGAGCTGGAAGCTCAAAGCGCTCAACTACACCGCCCGCTTCATCGAGCTGGCCAGCACGATCAACACATCTATGCCTTACTACGTCGTGGACAAAGTGATGGACGCCCTCAATGACGAGGGCAAAGCGCTGCGCGGCAGCACCATCGGCGTGCTGGGGGTCGCCTACAAGCGCGATATCGACGACGTGCGGGAAAGCCCGGCTCTGGACATCATCCACCTGCTGGAGAGCAAGGGCGCGACTGTCACCTATCACGACCCGTACATCCCTTCCGTCCGGCTGGAAACCAGGATCGCGCACAGCGTGGAGCTGACCGCCGACTGGGTGCAGAATGCCGATGTCATTGTCTGGATCACCGACCATACCGCCTACGATCGGCAGTGGCTGCTGGATAACGCCCGGCTGGTTGTGGATACGCGCAACGCCACCAAAGGGCGGCGCGGCAGAGCGCGCGTCGTCGGGCTGTAGATACCCCCCTGACCTTGATGCAAAAGGCGGCTGATCGCTACAGCGGCGCAGGCCGGAGCGATCAGCCGCCCTTTCACCCGGCAGTTTGCTGGCTCAATGTCTGCCGGAGTGATCCCCTCTGGAGCCGCTGTGATGATCTGAGCCATTGTGGTCATCATCATCGTCGTCATCGTCATCATCGTCGTCGTCATCATCCGGGGTGGAGGCGGCGCTCCCCTCTCCCGGCGCGGCAGGGGATAGCGGCGGCAAGAACAGCGTCTGATCGACCACGATCATATTTGCTTCGGTCAGGCAGTTGGCCGCCAGGATGTCATCCAGCGAGATGCCCGCCCGCACGGCCAGCTCGGAGAGCGTGTCACCCGGCCGCACGCGATAGGCAGCCCAGCCGGGGAGTGGCGCAGGCGTGCAGAAGGCGCCGGTGACCGTGGCCGGCGGGGTGGAAGTTGAAGTCGGCGTGCGGATCAGAGTTGCGGTGTACGAAGCGGTCGCTGCCGGCGTGCGGGTCGCCGACGGCGTAAAGGACGGCGACGGCGAGTCTGTCACCGACGGCGTCAACGTAGTGATCTCCACCGGGGTCGGGGTGCGGGGAGCCAGCATACTTGTGAGGGCCTCACCGCCGCCCAGCGCAACCGCAACCACGATCACGAACAGGGCCGCTGCCGCCGCCAGACGCGGCCAGAGCGCGCGCCGGACGCGCCGGGGGACTGGCGTCCTGGCCGCATCCAACATCTGCTCTCTGATCCGCTCCCGCGCGGCCAGGACCTCGCCCGGGGTGGCGCGGGCCGCCCGAACCGCCAGCCCGGCCCGCAGCAAAGGACGCAGCTCATCCGCGTAGTGAGGATACGCGCGCAGGCAATCCTCCAGATGTCCTCCGGCGTTGAGCTGGCTGATGCAGTCTTCCAGGGCGTTCAGGAAATCAATCTGATCGGCCATCACATCCCGTCCTCACGGGCGCTCATCACCTCGCGCAGCCGGGCAGTCGCCCTGAATTGAAGCGACTTGATTGCGCTGACCGGTCTGTCCATAATGTCGGCGGTTTCTTCCAGGCTGAGCATCTGCCCGAACCGCAGGACGATCACCTCCTGCTGGTCGTCTGGCAGGCGCCGGACCGCCTCCCGCACTCGCTCCGCTTCCAGAATTGCCGCCGTCTGCCGCTCCGGGCTGTCGGAGTCCGGCGCGGGCATCCACTCCTCGAGTGTGGTCGTGGTCAGGCGTCTCCCGCGGCCATAATGATCGTAAAGCGCGTTACGGGCCACGCGGAAGATCCAGCCGCGCAGGGACTGGCGGGGGGCCGCCCGCCCGCGCAGGGCTGCCACCAGCCCGACGAAGACCTCGCTGGCCAGGTCCTCGGCCAGTACCGGGTCATCCACCCGCATCCGGATGAACTGGTAAACCGGCTCGAAATATCGTTCATAGATCTCGGTCACAGCGGTCTGATCGCCGCTCCGCGCTCGCAGAAGCAGGCGATCCTCCGTCGCGATGTCCGGCAGCACCAGCACAATCATCGGCAGACGCCCATTCGCTGACCCGCGTCAGATCGCGCCGGGGTACAACGCCCCCGACGCCATCCCTTTTAGTGTAGCACATCGGGGGTCGCGAACACCGGCGGGAAGGACATCCCCCGCCGGCGTTGTTTACCGCCTGCCGGTCATCGCGCATAGAGGCAGCGGTTCAGTGATGACGGCCTCTATGATCGTCGTGATGGTCATCATCATGATGATCGTCATCGTGATCATCATCGCAGTCATTGCGACAGGAGTTATCATGACCGCCGCCGTCATTACGGAAGCCCGGGGCCGGCGTCTGCGGGACGAAGATTGTCGTGCCAACGCTGATCAGGCGCGGATTGCTGATGCAATTGGTGAGCGCCAGCTCGCTGATGCTGCTGCCCGAGCCGCGGGCTATAGCGGAAAGCGTGTCCCCTCTCTGGATAGTGTAGGTCGTCCATCCGGCGGGCTGCCGGGCCACGCAGTTCTCCGGCAGCACGATTGGAGTGCGATCATCTCCTCCGATCTGGCGGCGAGAGCTTTCCACTTTGCTGGCAGCCCATCCACCACTGGCAAGCGGCACAGCTTCGATATGGACGAGGGAGCCGACCGTCAGGCCGGGAGTGACACGCGCCCGGGTGAGATCGAAGGTCAGGCCGGCGACTGTTGCGCTGGTGGGTGTCAGCGCCTGCAGCGTGCCGTCAATCTCGATCTTAACGTCATCATCGTCGTCCTCTAGCTCCACCTCGCGGGCCTGTACCGTGCCGTCAGCCAGAAGCCAGCCTTCTACCTCAACCATGTTGCCGACGGCAGGCACAACCCGCATTTTCGCGCCGGATGTGTTCGCCACAAACCCGTTGACGGTCAGCGTATTGCCGCTCACTGCCTGCACCCGACCGGTGATCTCCACCTGCGCTATCCCGGCGGTCTGAGTGTCACCCGGAACCGCTGTGCTGCCCGGGACGGCTGTGCTGACGGGGGCCGTCGCGCGGCCTGAAATCAGGTAGATCTGGTCAGCAACCCATCCACCGCCGGCAAGCGGCACGGCTTCGATATGGACAAAGGAGCCAACCGCCAGCCCGGAGGGAATCCGCACCCGCGTGAGGTCGAAAGTCAGGCCGGCGACTGTTGCGCTGGTGGAGGTCAGCGCCTCCAGCGTGCCGTCGATCTCGATCTCAACATCATCATCATCTTCGAATTCCACCTCGCGGGCCTGCACTGTGCCATCAGCCAGGAGCCAGCCTTCTACCTCGACCATATCGCCGACGGCGGGCGTGGCCCGCATCCTCGCGCCGGATATATTCACCACGAACCCGTTGACAGTCAGCGTACTGCCGCTCACTGCCTGCACCCGGCCGGTGATCTCCACCTGCGCGGTCCCGGTCTGAGCCATCGCCACCGACGCCAGCGCCAGTACCAGCGCCAGCCCGATCACTACAACGCCAATCCAACTTATCCGCTTGAACATCCTGCTGTCCTCTCTTTGCCTGTCAGGTGAGACATGTGACGCGATTCGTTAATTTCATCTGTACCGTCTTCAGAATCGGAAAAAGGTTGCGTGGCGGCGGGCAGGACTTTAGTACCAGAGAAGCGCAAAAGCGCGGCGCGGCCCCTCCAGACAGAGGAAAAGCCGCCGCGCCGGTGCAACGATGTATGTAAAAGAAGGTCGGGAGGGAGATCAGGCTGATGGCACGCTGAAAGCCCGCCGGTACCAGGCCCAGGTCCGGGCCAGCCCATCTGGCAGCGAGACGCGGGGGTTGAAGTCCAGCAGCCGGCGCGCCTTGCTGTTATCGCAGTAGGTCACAGGCGGCTCGCTGAGCGGGGCCGGGACATCGTGAATGAGGGCCTTGCGCCCGGTCAGCTCTTCCATAATCGTGATGAATTCCGTCATCAGCACCGGCGCCCCGCAGCCCAGGTTGATGATCTCATAGCCCAGCGGGCGCTCCAGGGCAGCGCACAGGCCGTCCACAATATCATCCACGTACGTCCAGTCGCGGCGCATCTGGCCGCCGTTGAACAGCCGGATCGGCTTGCCTTTGACAATCGAGTCCATGACCATGAACGGCATCATGTCCGGGCGCCCGTTGGGGCCATAAACGCTGAAAAACCGCGCAAACAACACATTCAGGCCAAACAGGTGGTAGTAGGTGTGGCCGAGGATCTCGGCGGCGCGCTTGCTGGCCGGGTACGAGGCCATCGGGTGGTCCGCCGGCGCGGTCTCCACAAACGGAATCGGAGAATCCTCGCCATAAACAGAGGAAGTAGACGCACACACGATTTGCTGGATGCCATGCCTGCGGGCGGCTTCCAGCAGGTTGACCGTGCCGGTTACATTGACCTCCACATACAGCGGAGCCTGCTCGATGCTGGCGCGCACGTTAGCCAGGCCGGCCAGATGCAGGATATGGGTGATGCTGTAGTCACGGACAATGCGGTCCATTTCCGCCGCGTCGCGGATATCGGCTTCGATGACGGTGCTCTGCGGGCTGTACACCAGCGGCAGGATATTGGCTCGCTTAACCGCCGGATCGTAGAAATCGTTGAAGTTATCGACCACGATCACCCGGTTTCCCGCCTCTGCCAGCCGTATCGCGGCATGGCTGCCGATAAACCCCGCCCCACCCGTCACCAGGAGATTCACCGCTTCACCCCTCTCACATCCGAAAGATCACCCCGCCATCGCGCCGCCTGCACGGGTGAATCATAACCGCCGCCGATGCTGTGAGCAAGGGAGCGCCGCGCGGCGCTCTGTTGTCCTCACAACGGGTGCGGTACACTCTGGTACGTGTCGAGCCTCATGAAGGAGTACAGACAGGCCCGTGAATGTCCTGATGATCAGCCTGGGTGACCAGGTGCTCACCCGGCCTGACGATGAAGTCCGGCGCCGGCATGAGCGTTACGCCGCCGCTGCCGGACACCTGACCATGATCGTCTCCAGCACAACGCGGCCCGCGCCGGCCGGTGGCGCGCTCTCACCCCATCTGGCCGCCTATGCCGTGGGCGGGCCTAAAGCCCTGTTCCCCCTTCGCGCCCTGTGGACCGCGCTGCGCCACGCCCGCCGCCCGGTAGATCTGATCACGACGCAGGATCCCTTCGCTACCGGGCTGGTCGGCCTGATCCTGGCCCGGCTGCTCCGCGCCCCGCTGCTCGTCCAGAATCACGCCAGCTTCATTGATAACCCGGTCTGGATTGGTGAGAAGCCGCTTCAATACCGCCTGTTCAACCGGCTGGGCCGCTGGATTACCCGCCGCGCTGACATGAACCGCGTCGTCAACGAAATGGAGCGGCAGAAAGTCCTGGCTCTGGGCGTCCCGCCGGAGAAAGTGCGCGTGATCCAGCTTGCCAACATCGCCCCGTTCACAGGTCCGGTCGCGCCTGATCAGGTTGCCGCCCGCCGCGCCGCCTGGGGCCTGGGCGACTCCAACCGCGTGCTGCTCTGGGTGGGCCGACCGGTGCGGATCAAGCGGCTGCCCCTCCTGATCCGGGCGCTGGCGCGGGTCGCGACAGAGGAGCCGGACGCCCGGCTCGTCCTGGTGGGGGATATGGCCGCGGCCGATGATGACCTGCCCGCCGAGGCCGAAGCCTGCAGTGTGACCCCGGGCGTGCTCCTGCCCGGCCAGATTCCGTTCGCCGATCTGCCCGCCGTGTACCAGATGGCCGACGTGTACGTGCACGCCAGCGCCATGGAGGGGACCTGCCGGGCGATTCTGGAGGCCGGGGTCTCCGGCCTGCCGGTTGTCGCTTTCGACGTGCCGGATGTACACGCGCTGATCACCGATGGCGAGAACGGCTTCATCGCGCCAGATGGCGATCTGGAGACCTTCGCCGCCCGCGTGCTGACGCTGCTGCGCGACCCGGCGCTGGCCAGTAAGATGGGCGAGCGCGGGCGCGAGATGTTCATAGCGCGGTATGATCCAGACCGTTTGTTTGATGCCTGGATGGCCTGCTGGCGAGATACGGCGGCGCGCTCACAACGTGTGCCGGATCGGTGAGGAGAATTATGCGTATCTTGATGCTGACCCAGAAGGTCGATTTCAACGATGACGTCCTGGGCTTCACTCACGAGTGGATCGCCACCCTGGCCGCCCGTGTGACCGCGCTGGACGTGATCGCGCTGGAGGTCGGCGACTACAACCTGCCGCCCAACGTGACTGTTGAGTCAATGGGCAAGGAGCTGCATCGCAGCCGGCCGGGCCTGCTGGCTACCCTGTACCGGAAGCTGGCCCGCAAACTCCCCCATGCCGATGCCATCTTCGTGCACATGGTCCCGCGCTATGTCCTGACTGCGGCGCCGCTGGCCGCGCTCTATCGCAAGCCGATCACCCTGTGGTTTACTCACCGCTCCAACAGCCGCGAGCTGCGCCTGGCCACCAGGGTCGTTCACGCCGTCGCGACCGCCCATGAAAGCAGCTTCCCCTTTTACAGCCCCAAGGTTCACGCCCTCGGGCACGGCATCAATACGACCGCTTTCTATCCGGCGGACGATCTGCCCGCCGACCCGCCCATGATCCTCAGCCTGGCTCGCCTGTCGCCGATCAAGCGCCACGAAACCCTGATCCGGGCGGCCGCCCTCCTGCGCGACAAATATGGCGACCCGCCCCTGCGCATTGTGATCGCCGGCGGGGCGCCGACCGGCCAGCAGAACGATTACCCCGAATTCCTGCGGAGCGAGATCGAGCGCCTGCAACTGGGGGATCGAGTGACGCTGTGGGGCGCGGTGCCGGCGGGCGCGGTGCAGGGTGTCCTGCATCAGGCCAGCCTGGCTTTCAATGGCAGCCCGCCCGGCCTCTTCGACAAGGCCGTGCTGGAAGCAATGCTGTGCGCCGTGCCGACCGTTGTCTCCAACGCGGCCTTCAACGATCTTCTGGGGGACTATTCTGATCGGCTGTGTATCGCCGACGGCGACGACGCGCGCGCGCTGGCCGAAAAGCTGAATGGGCTGCTGCGGCTCCCCGCGGAGGCGCGGCGGGCGATCGGGCTGGTCCTGCGCGATCGCACGGCGGCGGCTCACAGCCTGGATAACCTGATGGATAAGCTGGTCGCGCTGATGACCTCCTGACGCCGGGATGAGACAGCCGGCAGCCGGTTATCCCGCCCCCTGCCGCCAGTTGCTCACTCCCTGCTCTCTTCATTTTTGCTTGACCGATACGAACATATGTACTATTCTGTAATCATGGCAAGCCCTGCCGCCGGAGAATCACCATCCACGGCCCTGCTTCATTCACCCCAGCGCACATCCCTCCAGCGCCGCGACAGGTAAAAACCCTGACTACAGGAGGAAAAGATGTTTGAGCTACCGGAGTGCATCACCCTCGCCCGGCAGATGAACGAATCTCTGGCCGGCGAAACAATCGCGCGGGGAAGCCTGGGCAATTCGCCCCATAAGTTCGTCTGGTACAACCGGAGCCACGAGGAATTCGAGCGCCTCACGCGCGGCAAAAAAGTCGGCGAAGCGCGAGCGCGAGGCCGCTGGATATTCATCCCGCTCGATCCGGGGTATGTCCTGGTGCTGGGGGAATGTGGCGGCAGGATGCTCCTTCACGCCTCCGAAGCGACTGTCCCGAAGAAATATCACCTGCGCCTGACTTTCAACGACGGCACACTGTTCACCGCGACCACGCAGATGTGGGGCGCTATGGAGTTGTACGAGGCGGGCATGGAACAGGAGCGGCTTTACGTGAAGGAGATGCGGCCCACACCTGTTGATTCTGAGTTCACCTGTGCCTATTTCACCGCTCTCATCGATTCCCTGCTGGAAGGCGAAAAACGAAGCGTCAAAAGCCTCCTCACGCAAGATCAGATCGTGCCCGGTCTGGGGAACGCCATCGCGCAGGATATCCTGTTCCGGGCGGGGCTTCATCCCCGGCATCCCCTGGAGGCGCTCAGCCAGGCAGCGCGACAGCGGCTGTATGACGCGATCGGGGAGACGGTATGCGCGGCGATCGCCGCCGGCGGCCGCTACGATGAATACGACCTGTACGGTCAGCCCGGCGGGTACGTCCGCCTGATGGACAGCCGTCTGGTCGGCCAGCCGTGCCCGGTCTGTGAGACGCCGATTGAGAAGATGCAGTATCTGGGCGGAGTGTGCGTCTTTTGTCCGCGCTGCCAGCAGCAGTGATCAGGGGACAGGTGAACGGGCGTTCAATTGAACGTCCGACTCCCTGCTCCCCACCTTCTATAGTGGAAACCGGGGCGTAAGACGCCTACAATGGAGGCAGACCAGGATTGGCCCGGAGATGCCCGAACAGGAAGCCTCATGGACTCATCTGCCTCCTCTGCCCCTTCTGCCGCGAGCGGCGCGCGTTCCGTCTGCTATCTGGGCGCGTTCGATCAGGAGTTCTCCCGCAACCGGATCATCCGCGCCGGGCTGGAGGCGCACGGCTGGCAGGTCTCGCTGGCTCCGCTGCCGACCGGCCTCAACCTGCGGCGGACGCTGCCGCTGCTGTGGCGCACGATGCGCACGGAGGCGGCCCGCTGTGATGCCCTGATCGTGGCGGAGGGCAACCACCTCCTGGCGCCGCTGGCGGTAGGGCTGGGGCGGCTGCTGGGCAAGCCGGTTGTGCTGGATTACACCACCGGGCTGCACGAAACGCGCGTGACCGACAACAACGCCAGCAAGCCGAAGAGCTGGCGGGCGCGCGGTTACCGGGCGCTGGACGCCTGGAATATGACGACGGCGGCCGGCGTCTTCACCGATACCGCCGCCCACCGCACATCCTACCTGGCCGAGATCGGGCGCGCGGCCCGCCGGATGGCCGTTGTGCCGCTGGGCCTGGACGACGCCTGGCTGGAGGCCCCGCCCGCCCCGGAGAAACACCCTGATGAGCCGCTGCTGATCCAGTTCTACGGCGGGTTCAGCCCTTTCCACGGCCTGGAGGTTATCCTGCGGGCGCTGAGCTGGCTCAATACCGACGAGCGCTTCCGCTTTGAGCTGATCGGCGACGGCCCGATGCATCAGGCCGCTATCGAGCGAGCGCGGCTGCTCGGCTTGCAGCGGCTGGAATTTATCGCGCCGCCGGACACCGCCGATCTGGTCCGACTGGTCGGCCGGGCCGACCTCTGCCTGGGCGTCTTCGCCCGCCGGGACAAGACCGATTTCGTCGTGCCGCAGCGCCTGCTGGAGTGTATGGCCCTGGGCAAGACGGTGGTGACGGCGGAATCGGCCGGCGTCAGCGAATATTTCTCGCCCGGCGAGGACCTGCTCACCGTGCCGCCCAGCAACCCCGGCGAGCTGGCCCGGATGCTCCGCCGACTGGCCGACGCGCCCGACCTGCGCGAGCGGGTGGCCCTGACCGGGGCGAACACGGTGCGCCAGCGCTACACAGCCGCGCAGTCCGCCACCCCGCTCGTGGAGCTGCTGGAACGAGTGGCGGGCGGCGGGGGAAATGTGCCGCCCGATCGGGCGTAGTCCGGCCCTGGTCCGGCAAATGGCAAAATAGCGGGGGCGGCAGGCTCCCTAAACGGGCGGGGCTGAGGCAGTCCGGGGCCGGATGCCGCCGCTGGCGGTCGCCCGTATGCAGGCAGCCCGGCAGGCTCCCGCTACAGGTACCCTGCCAGAATCGCCATCAGCTCGCGGGCGCGGTGGCGGTAAGTATGCTCCTTGAGGAAGCGCGCCCGCGCCGCCGCGCCGATGCGCTCGCGCTCGGCGTCGTGCTCCAGCAACCAGCGGATGCGCTCCGTCGCCTCCTCTTTGCTGGCCAGGATGACGACCTCTTTCTCCGGCTCGAACCATTCCTCCAGGCCGCGGTAGAAGCTGCTGACCATGCACGCGCCCAGCGCGGCCAGCTCAAACGGGCGCGAGTTGCTGGAAGCGTACACGCTGGCGTGAGCCTGGCGGGTGATGACCAGATTCAGGCGGGCGCGGCAGGCGTATTCCCGCAGCTTGCTGAAGGAGAGGTAAGGCAGCAGCTCCGTCCGGCCCAGGTCGCCCAGGCGCGTCCCACGGACGGCGAAGCGGCGTTCCGGCAGGGCCAGGCTCGGCCCGGTGAGCATGGCCTGAATCCAGTCCTCGCGGTATTCGGCCCCGTGCCCGTAGAAGAAGGCATCCAGATCGCGGGGGATATCCAGCGGCGCCCAGACTTCCGGGTCGGCGGCGTACTGGAGCGTGTGCACCTGCTTCGCGCCCAGCGCCCGCACCGTCTCCAGCCCTCCCACCGAGTTGCCCAGCACGGCGGTGTATTCGCCGGGGTCGGCCCCCTGGTAGATGCGGAAGCCGGTGGCGAAGCCGCTGAACTGCGGCAGGCTGGCCGGCAGGTCGCCGTCGTAGTAGAACACCGGCTTGCCGTGCCTGGCGATCAGGGCGGCGGGCACGCCGGCTACATGGTTCATCGGGATGGTCAGGAACAGCACCGCGTCGATATCCGGGCCTTCGGTCAGCAGGCGGTCCAGCGCGGCGTGCCAGCGGGGTGCGATGAGCGTCTGTGCTGTGCGGCGGATCAGGCGGTCAGCGGCGCTCTCCGGCTTCACGCCGGCGTCCTCCACCTGAACCTGGCGCGGCGGCCCGAGAATCTTGCGGGCGGTGTCGCGGGCGGCCTTGAAGAGATCGCCCTGTCGCCGGACCGGGTTGGGCACGGCCCGCCACCACAGCGTCTCGATAGCCGGCCCCTGATAGGTGGTCACCACCAGATCGACGCCGTTCTCGTACAGCCCCTTGAGGAGCTGCCACCACGACGGCGTGCTGCTGAACGGCTGCTGCAGGTCCAGTGACGACGCGACAACGAGCAGTTTCATGGCGTCTCCTCCGTTAATGAGCGCAGGACGCGGGCCGGGACGCCCGCCGCGATCACGCCGGGCGGGATTGCGCCGGTGACCACGCTGCCCGCGCCGATCACGCTGCCCGCGCCGATATGCGCCCCTTTGAGAATCAGGCAGGCCATCCCGATGAAAACATCATCTTCGATGACAATCGGCGCGGTCGTCCCGGCGAGCGGGGCCTCCTGCCGCCGGACCGGGTCCAGCGGGTGAAAGTCTGTATCCACGATCGAGCAGTTCGCGCCGACGGTGACCCGGTCGCCGATCGTGATGCGCTCCTCGGCCACAAGCACGCCGCCGGTCATCCCGAAGTCGTCGCCTATGGTGAGCGCTGCCCCGGCCCGCCGGGCGCTGAGGATGACGGCGTGATTCGGGCCGAGCGGGTTGCTCCGCACCCACGAGCGCAGGGAGAGCCGGTCGCCGATGCGAACCGCGGCGCGGCGGTGCACTTGCAAGATCGGCGCCCCGTACAGGCGCCACCCCCGCCCCCACGGGATGCCAGCCAGCGCGAACTGAAGCCGCACCCAGGGCAGGATCAGCAGACGGCCGATTTCGTTGCGAGCCTTCCAGGGCATCTCCCGGGCGGCGCGCCAGGTCGCCGCCGAAAACGGCGCCGGGTCGGTCAGCATATCGGAGCGGGAATCAGAGGCAGGCATCAGGCACCTCCCGGCGCAGGCGCGGCATCGGGCGCCACCGCATACAGGGTATAGCCGTCCACAGAGAGGATCGTCTGCAGAGCGCCCGTCTCTTCAACCGCCCAGGCGGGCAGGACTGTGTCCGGCGCTGTGATCCAGTAGTCATACCGGGCCACTTCCGCCCGGTCAGTCGTGCCGTCCAGGCTGTATTCCAGCCCGTCCTGCATCAGGTAGAAAGCGAAGCGATAATCGCGGATCAAGACCCTGGCGCCGGCGGGCGCGTGCTCGCGCAGCCACAGGATCGCGTCCCAGCGCCCGCCCAGTTGGACGCGGTGGCGAGCGTCGTTGTTCATAAGCGGGGCGTGCAGGATTTCCGGCTTATGGTCCACCGCCATCCGCACGGCTGGCAGGGTCAGCGCAATCAGGACGAGGGGCACGATGAAGCGGGTGCTCCAGCGCGGCGGCGCAAAGGGCAGCCGCTCCGCGGCGCCGACCGCGAGGTAAGCGCCCATCACGGCGAACAGACCCCATACCAGGAGCAAAAAGCGCAGGTCATAACTGAAGAACCACCACCACACCAGCCAGAACGGCACGCTGAAGCCAATCAGGAGCGCCGCCCGCGGCTGGAAGGCGGGGCGCGCCCGCCACAGCGCCACAACCTGCCCGGCCAGCCCGGCCATGCCCAGCGGCCCGCCGATCATGAAGTGGCTGAGGGTCAGCGCCGGGCCGAACAGCATCGCCAGCGTATGCTGGGCCTGGTCGATCCAGCCGGTGGGGGGGACCAGCAGGCCGAACTGGTGCAGGGTGTGGCCGTACCACGGTCCGGCGACCAGCAGCGCCGCTCCCGCCAGCAGGAGGGCATTCCGCAGGCCAATCGGGCGCCCTTCCCCTTCCGGCTGCCAGCGGCAGTACCAGCGCGTATAGAGCACCCACCCGCCCAGCGAAGCGACAGTCAGCAGCGCGCCGTTCTTGGTGAAGGCGGCCAGCCCGGCCAGCAGCCCGGTCAGAATGGCATAGACCGGATGCGGACGCCGGAACAACCGCCAGGCCATGATCGCGGCCAGCAGGGTGTAGGTCCCCGCCGGCAGGTCGGTGTAGCCGGAGGCGGCCCAGTGAGGCAGGATCGGGGCGGCAATCAGCAAGAAGGCCGCCGTCAGGCCCACCTCGCGGCGGTACAGGTCCCGCCCCAGGACGTAAGTCGCGCCGACCACCCCCAGCGCCAGGACGGCGATCGTGAAGCGCGAGGCGTATTCCTGCGGGGCGCCGCCGGCCAGCTGCAGGTAAGCCATCACCAGCGGGTCCAGCATGGGGTAAGCGTCGTACAGCCCGGCCCCGCTGAACTGCCCGGTCTGAACAAACCGGTAGGCCATCGGGGCGTAGAGGGTGAGCGTGTCATCCTCATAGAACGGCCAGTAAGCGGCATTGAACAGGGTCAGCGCCGCAACGACGGCGACAAGGACGGCCAGCGTCAGCGGGAGCGGCTTCCGCCAGAAATGGCCGCCGCGCCCGGCGACCCCCGGCGGCGCGGGGTGCGCCGCCCTCTGCCGGCGCAGGAGGGCGATCCCTGCCGCGCACAGGAGCGCCAGCAGAAACGTCACCAACCAGAAGCTAACCAGGGCGGATGAGAGAGCGGACAGCATAAGCAGCAGCCAGGCCAGCCCGCCCAGGCTGAGCGCGGGCGTGAGGACCAGCAGCAGGGCGCGGTCGCGGGCCGGAGCAGCGGGCTGCGCCGCGCGGATCAGCCAGCGCGCCCAGGGATAAGCCCAGACGAGGCTGAAGGCCGCCGCGCCCCCGGGAAGAATTGAGCCGGGTATCTCAGTGATCATCAGCAAGATTGTATCAGGCCGGGCCGGGGAAGGGTACAATCGGGAGCTACGGGGAGCGGGGTAGCGGGTGTCGCCCACTCCCGGCTGGCCGCGCAATCGAAACGGGTGATTTATGCCGCCTGTCCGCGCATTTCATTATCTGGCTCCGGTCAGGATGCCTACAGAGAAGGCGCACGGCCTCCAGATTGTGCAGAACTGCGAGGCGCTGGCCGCACACGGCCCGGCGGTGACGTTCTACCCGGCCCGCCGCTCCCAGTCCCCGGAGCTGCGGGGCGTGGACCCCTTCACTTACTACGGCGTGCCGCCCACCTTCACCATCCGGCCTGTGCCGACGTTGGACCTGCTGCCGCTGTTCGGCGGGTGGAGCGACGCTGGCGAGCGTCTATCCTTCCTGATACAGCTCGCGTCTTATAACGCTGCGCTGTGGGCGATACTGCGCAAGACCGGCCCTGATGCCATCTTTTACACCCGCCACACGCCGGTGCTGGAGATCGTCCGGCGCTACAAGCCGGCGCGCCGCATATTCTGGGAGGTGCACAGCCTGTCTCCGTCCCCGGATCGGCGGCGCCGGGGAGCCGCGCGCATCAACCAGATCGGCGGCGCGATCGTGATCACCCGCCACATGGCCGAATCCCTGATCGCGCTGGGGGCCGACCCGTCCCGCATCATCGTCGCCCCCGACGGCATCCGCGCCGCCCGCTTCGCCAGCCCGCCGCCCATGGCGGAGGCGCGCGCCGCCCTCGGCCTGCCGGTGGACGCCTTCATCGTCGGCTACATGGGGCGCCTGCACACTCTGAATATGGAAAAAGGCGTCGGCGATCTGGTCCGCGCTATCGCCCGCCGGCCCGATCTGCCGCTGCACCTGCTCCTCGTCGGCGGCCCGGAGGAGATGGCGGCGCAGTACGGGGCGGAATGGCGGGGGCTGGGCCTGCCGGCGGAACGCTTCCACACCCTGGGGCATCTCCCGGCGACGGATGTGCCCCGCGCCCTGGCCGCCTTCGACGTGACGGCTATGCCCTTCCCCTGGACGGAGCACTTCGCCTACTACGCCTCGCCAATCAAGTTGTTCGAGTACATGGCCAGCGAGCGCCCGATCGTGGCGACCGACCTGCCCAGCACCGCCGAGATCGTGCAGGACGGCGAGACGGCGCTGCTCACCCCGCCCTCGGATGTGGACGCGCTGGCGGCGGCGCTGGCCCGGCTGTACGGAGACCCGGCGCTGCGGGCGCGGCTGGCGGCGGCGGCGCGGCGGCTCGTATTCGAGCGCTACACCTGGGAGGCGCGGGCCAGCCAGATTCTGCGCTTCATTGATGAAAAGCAGGCGACAGAGGGCGGGCAATAGGGAGCGGGGAAGAGCCGGCCGGCAGCACTCACGGGGCCGGCGAGATGGCGGCCAGCGTCTCCGTCGGCTGGAGGAGCAGCCCTTCGGCGTGCAGCACAGCGCGGACCGTCCCGGCGCCCAGCGGAGTGACCGGAATCACGACGGGCAGCGCCTCGCCGGGCTGAAGCGCCTCGCCCTGCTGCATGACACGGAAGCCGGTCACGTGATCCCCGATGTCGAACAGCGTCACGACAAGCCGCATATCGCGCAGCGGGCTTAGCCCCTCGTTGCGGGCCGCGCCGTGCAGGATCACCAGCGCGCCTTCCGGCTCAATCTGCTGCTCCAGCGTGGTCAGGGCGAAGAGGGCGCTTTCGCCGGGGTCTTCCTGCCCGGCGCTCGCCAGACTCGCCCGGGCGTAGGCGAAGGCGGAGACGCCCTGGAAGCGCACAACATAGGGCGTTCCGCCGCCGGCGGGCACGATCTGCTGGGCCGCCGCCGCCGTCCGCTGGTCCAGCCGCCCCCCGTTCGCCGCGTACAGGGCGACCTGAACGGAGACGCCGCTGAGCGGCGCATCCGTTGTATTGGGAATCCAGCCCAGGCAAAGTAACTCATCGGCGGGCGTGCGATAGCAGGAAGGGGCGGGCAGGTTAATCACCAGCGGCGTGCTGGTCGGCAAAAAGCGGACAAATGTCCCGTCATCCGAAGCGGACATTTCTGCCGGGATGAGCAAAATCCGGCCGGGGTAGAGAATGTCCGGTGACAGGTTGCCGTTGGCCCGGCTCAGCGCGACGACGCTCACGCCGAAGCGCTCCGCAATTCCGGCCAGCGTATCGCCCCTGACAACGGTGTAATAGTGCGGCGTGGCCCAGGGGACAGAAGTCCGCTCGGAGGAGCGGGCCGGCAAGGTGGCAGCAGGCAGCGTCGCCCCGCCCGGCGCGCGGGGCGTGGTCAGGGGCGGCAATCCTGTCCTGAGGATGAGCGTGGCGTCGGAGCCAGCGGGCGGCTCCAGCGAGGTCGCAGGCAGCGCCGGCCCACAGGCAGCCATCACCCACACCAGCATGCAGAGTGTGGCAATCTCACGCAAGCCCCAGCGCCCCATGACGGCCTTATATCCCTTATTATCCAACAAGCTCCAGGTGTTATCCCACAGTATAGCCTGTTCTATAAAAATGCGCAGGCAACTGCGCGATGAATCTCCCCGAATCGATTACCCTATCCCCCTCCCCGCGCCATCCGCCTGTCTTGGCGAGGGGTTGCTTCTCCGCTACAATCGCGACCATGTCCTTTCTGCCTGTCCTGATCGTAATTATCGTCTTCGGCGGGGCGGTATTCGGCGCGGGCGCGATGCTGGCCGCCGCCCTTCCGGTGTCGCCGGCCCCCATCCGCCCCAGGACGACCCTCCGCATCGGGCTGGCCGGGGCGCTGGCCCTGGCCGTCGCCCTGACGGCGGGACTGCTGGTCACGGTCGTCTTCGGCTGGGGCAGAGAGCGGCTGGACATCCTCCTGTTTGTCCTGCTGATCGGCCTCCTGCTGGCTGGCGCGCGGGCGCTCGGCCGGCGGGAGCGCGGCGTCGCCACCTGGCCCGGCCGGCGGGAGCTGGCCGCTTTCGCCGTCGTGCTGGCCCTCTTCGCGGCCCCCGCCCTGGTGCTGCCCGTGCCGCTGGATACCGACGCGCAGGGCTTCGGCTATCTGGCCCTGATGCTGCGCGACGGCGGCTCGCTGACCACGCTGGCGCCCTTTCATCCAGAGACAGAATACCTGTATTCGCCCGGCTTCCCCGCCCTGGCCGCCCTCCTGAACAGCCAGCTCGGCATCGGCCTGCACACTGTGCAGTTCGCCGCTTCGGCGGCGCTGGCCCTGCTGTTCATCTGGCTGCTATGGGACCTGGGCAACGAAGTCGAGGACTGGCTGGACGGCGGCGCCCTCGCTGCCGGGGGGAGCGCGGAAGCCCGCCCGGCCCGCCACACCGGCGCGGCCCTGGCCGCCATGGGCGTGATCGGGCTGGGTCTGCTGACGGCCTACCTCGACTCGCACTTCACCACGGTGATGGCCCTGGCCTTCAGCCTGGCCTTCCTGATCTTTGTCGTCCGCTTTCTGCGCGGCGGCGGATGGCCGGATGCCCTGAGCGCCGCCGTCTGCCTGGCGGCGGTCCCGCTCACCCACCCCGATACCACGATCATCCTGATCCTCGGTTACGTGCCCTGGCTGCTCACGATCTGGCTGGCCCGCTCCCGCCCGACCCGCCGCCAGTGGCTGGCGATTGCCGTCATCATCCCGGCGCTGGCCTTTGTCTTCATCCTGCCCTGGGTGCTGCAGATTCGCGCCCTGCTCGGCAGCAGCATCGAGTCGCCGTTTGAGATCAGCCCGGAGCACTGGAAGACCCTGGTCTTCATGCACGGCGGCCTGATCGTGCCGCTGGCCCTGGCCGGGGCCGCGATCGCGCTCCGGCGGCGCACCCCGCTGGATATATTGATGATCGGCTGGCTGGCGCTGCTGGTGGATTTCAGCACGACCGGCATCCTGGCGCGGCTGCTGCCCGGCCTGCTGGCGCCCCTGCTCAAATACGATTACCCCTTCAGCATCGCCTGGCACGGCCCGATCATCCCTTACGCCTATCTGGGCGGGACGGCGGCCCTGTGGCTGGCGGGCCGGACTGGCTGGGGGCGGGTGCGCGGCTGGTCGGGGCGGCTGGGCTGGCCGGCGCTGGCTGGCGCCGGGATCGCGATCGCGCTGAGCGTGCTCTTCTCCGGCACTCTGCTGGAATGGAGCAAGGGGCGGCTCAGCTTCTACGGGGCGTTTTCTTCGGCGGCAGATGTGCAGGCCATGACCTGGCTGAAGGACAACACGCCGCCGGAGACGCGCATCCTCAACCACCCCGCCCCGCAGGAAGGCGACTGGGCGCCAGTCGTGTCGGAGCGCGATACCGTTTACTTCCGCCCGCAGCCGTTCTTCCGCTACACCGACCGTTTCACCGGCGAGCAAGAGGCGCTGTACGGCTTCTGGGAGGACCCCGCCGACCCGATCTGGGGGGAGCGCCTGCGCGCCGCCGGGATCGCCTATGTGCTCGTGCCCCAGGTCGTGGGCAGGCCGGAGTCCTTCGCCGCGCAGTGGCGCTGGCGGGAGCCGTTCGCCTGGCAGGTCGAACAGCGCGCGCCGTTCAGCGCGGCTGCTTATCTGGAGCTGGTCGCTGACTTCGACGGGGCGCAGGTATACCGGGTCCTCGGCGCGTCGGAATGAGGATGAATCGTCCGGGCAGGCTATCACTCACCAGCGCGGTCATCGCCGAGATCGTCATCCTGGCGACGCTCGGCAGTTACCTGCTCCCGGGCGGGCAGGACCTCTACCTGTACTACCTGCCCTTCGCGCGGGGCTGCCTGTCCTGCGGCTTCGCGCCGTATCACGCCGCCTGGATCCTCTTCCCGCTGACGCTGGTCCCGGAACCGCTGGCCGCGCCCCTGCTGACTTTCATCACGCTGGTCGGGCTGGTCGCCATCGCGCGGCGGGTGGGCGGCAACCCGCTGGTGGTGCTGCTGGCCTTCCCGACCTTCGCCCAGGTCTGGCTGGGCCAGATCGACGTCATCGTAGCGGCCGGGCTGGCCATCGCCCTGACCGCCCGCAGCCCTTACTGGCGCGGCGCCGGCCTGGTGCTGGCCTCAATCAAGCCCCAGACAGCCGGCGCAGCCATCCTCATCCTGCTGTGGGTCGATCGCGATCGCTGGCGCGTGCTGCTCCTCCCGGCACTCGTGTTCGCCCTCAGCCTGATCGTCTACGGCCCGGACTGGCCGCTGCGCTGGTTGCTGGAGAGCCAGCGTCCGCCGGAGCATCTCTGGCGCACGGCGACGCTGTATCCGCTCGGCCTGGCCGCCTTCGCCGCCCTGTTCTGGCTGCGCGGGCGGCGGGAGAAGATGACAGGGGCGCTGCTGGCTTCCGCGCTGGGGATTCCCTTCTACGGCTCCTACGCCTATGTGACCTTCCTGCCGTTCATCTCGCCGATCTGGGCCGTGCCGGCGTCCTATCTGTGGCTGCTGGCCTACCCGCTGGAAGGGCGCGCCGCCCTGCACCTGGCCTGGATTCTGCCGCTGGCGCTGCTGCTTTACCTGCTGCGCCCGGCGCTGAAAATGGGCCTGAGCCACCGCGCGGGCCTCCATGCCTGAGCGCCGCAACGCGGCGGGTTTCATTGACGCCCGCCCTCAGGCATGATACAGTTAACGACACTCGCGGGCGTCAGATCAGCGCGCCGGTTCGTTCATCCTATGATGTTATTGCCCGTTCTTATCAGGCCCTGTGTGCCCGTTCTGCCAGATACGCCGGCCTGCCGCTCCCCTTTATCCAGCAGCGGCGCGCCCACCCTTCCTCCGGAATAATCTGCTCCGGAGCGGCGTGCGGGTAAGGAGATTATTTTTATTATGAGCATCGAGTTCGTACTTCGCCTGGTTGGCATGGTTGTGTTCGGGGCCGCCGGCGCCTACCTGGGCGTCTCCACCGCCGAAGGATTCAGGCTGCCGCCGGAAGCGACCGGCCTGATCTTCGCCCTGGTCGGCACCCTGTTCGGCCTGGTCGTCACCCCCTGGCTGACCACAATTCCCGCCCGCACCGCCCGCCGCATCCTGCTCTCCACCCCGACAGAGACCATCGTGCTGGCCTTCATCGGGCTGGTGCTGGGGCTGCTCCCGGCGGTGCTGCTGGCCTACCCCATCTCGCTGCTGCCGAAGCCATTCGGCACGTTTGGCCCGCTCCTCGCCGCCATCGTCGGCGGGTATCTGGGTATGACGGTCTTCGCGATCCGCGCCGAGGATGTGATCGACCTGATCCGCGAGGTGCTGCGCGGGGGTCGGGGTGGCATGGCCGGCAGCCGCTCCACCATCCTGCTGGATACCAGCGTGATCATCGACGGCCGGATCAAGGATATCGCCGAGGCCGGCTTCATCACCTGGAATCTGCTCGTCCCCCGCTTCGTGCTGGAAGAACTCCAGCATATCGCCGATTCGGCGGATATCCTGCGCCGCAACCGGGGCAAGCGCGGCCTGGAGATTCTGCGCGAGCTGAAGCGGCTGGACGACCCCTCAATTGAGATTATCGATAACGACATCCCCGACGTGGTCGAAGTCGATCACAAGCTGGTCATGCTGGCCCGCGAGATGGACGCGCCGATCATGACCAACGATTTCAATCTCAACCAGATTGCCAAGCTGCAGGGCGTGGTGGTGCTCAATATCAACATGCTGGCTAACGCCGTACGGGCCGAATATATCCCCGGCGAGATCATCGTCATCAAGGTCATCCAGGAAGGCAAGGAACAGGATCAGGGGGTCGGCTACCTGCAGGATGGGACTATGGTCGTGGTGGAAAACGGCAAGCGTTACATGGACCGCACCATCCACGTGGAGATCACCCGGCTGATCAGCCGGGAAGCCGGCAAGATGTACTTCGCCCGCCCGGTGGACGAATAGCGGCCGGGCGGACGGAGGGCCGTCAGGACTCCGATTCTTCCGGGGCGGCGCGCCCCCGGTTGAGCGCCTCCTCCACCACGGCGGCCAGCCGGTCGTAGTGGGAGCCTTGCCAGTAGATACGCCCGCAGGCCCGGCAGCGGCGGAACTCCTGATAGTACCGCGCAGTGCCCGGCTGGAGCCGGTCAGCCACCGCCCCTTTCTCCACCGTTTCCAGCGCCCCGTTGCAGTGCAGGCAGCGCGTGAACGGCCGCACCCGCCCGGCCAGATCGAAGCGCCGGACCACCTCGATAAGCTGTTCGCGCGGGACAGTTGAACGCGGGCAGTAGCCGTGAGTCACCTGCCGCCGCTTGAGCAGGCCGCGGTCGCGCGTCAGCAAGATGCGATGCTCCGCCTCAGAAATGCGGGCCAGATTGGCATCGTCGTGGTCGTCCGGCAGGGTGGCGTCAAAACCGAGCAGGCGCAGATACGCTGCCAGCTTGCCCAGATGCACATCCAGCACGAAGCGCAGCTCCGCCGGGCCAGGCCGGACACGGCTGATATCGCCGATCGCCAGCGCCGTGAAGCGAGGGTACACGCTCACCCGGTCGCCGTCCTGCACGATAACGTCGAAGCCAGCCGACTCCCCGTTGATCAGCAGCAGGTCTACCTCTGTATGCGGCACGCCGAGCGACTCTATCATATCCTTAATCGAGGCGCGCTCCTCAAAGGTATGGACGAAGGCCGCCCCCCGCCGGTCGTACGGCAGGAAGGCGTTCAGGTCGGCGTAAAAACGGAAGATCGCCTGCATAGGGCGGCGTCCCTCTCTGGCGGGCCGGGTTATCCGCTGAGTATAGGGTGGCAGCAGGGCCGCCGCAACGAACGGGCGCGGCCGCCTCACACGCGATACAATTCGCCCGGACGAGCGCTCCTATCTCCAGGAGCGCAATGAAATGACGGGGAGAGGAATATCGTGACCGAGCTTGCGCAGTTCATCCAGGCCGCGCCGCTGGCTGCCTTCCGGGAGTTGAGCGCTGGAGGAGGCGAGCGATGACCGCGCACAGCCCGATCGTGCGCTGCGCCTGGGCGCCGCCCGGCAACCCGCTGTACCTGGCCTACCACGATCAGGAATGGGGCGTGCCGGTGCATGATGACCGGCTGCTGTTCGAATTCCTGATTCTGGAGGGCGTGCAGGCCGGGCTGAGCTGGTCCACGGTCCTGAACCGGCGCGATCACTACCGGCGCGCCTACGACGGCTTTGACCCCGCCCTCGTGGCGGCCTATGATGAACAGAAGAATGCGGCGCTGCTGGCCGACCCCGGCATCATCCGCAACCGGCTCAAGGTCGCCACCGCCGTGCAGAATGCCCGGGCGTTCCTGCGCGTCCAGGAGGAGTTCGGCTCGTTCGACGCTTATATCTGGCGCTTCATCGGCGGGCATCCCCGGCACAACGGCTGGAAGAACCCGCGCGAGATACCGGCGGAGACGACAGAATCGCGGGCGATGAGCAGGGACCTGCGGGCGCGGGGGTTCGCCTTCGTCGGTCCAACCATCTGCTACGCCTTCATGCAGGCCGTCGGGCTGGTCAACGATCACACCGTTGACTGCTTCCGCTACGCCGAGCTGAGCTGCTGAGCGCAACCCGGCGCTGCCGGCCCCCCGCTCCTTCCGTTTTACCCGCCCGGATTGGCAGTTTATCCGCCCTGGATTGACAGGCCGCCCGCCCGGTGCTACGCTTTGTTTGGCGACCCAACAAACAAAGCTGAAATGAGAGACTATGACCAGAAAACGCTACCGCACCGCCGACCAGGCGCTGGTCCGGCGTTTGAATAGCTCGCTCATTCTGAATGCCCTGCGTATCGCCCCGCAGACGCGGGCCAGCCTGGCCGCCCGGACTGGCCTCAACCGCAGCACTGTCTCCAGCCTGATCGACTACCTCATCGCTGAACATCTGGTCCGCGAGGGCGAGATACAGCCCTCCCGGGGCGGCCGGCCGGGCACGCTGCTGGAGCTTAACCCGGAGGCCGGCTGCGCTGTTGGCGTCGAGATAAACGTGGACTACATCGCTGTGCTGGTGACCGATTTCGCCGCCCGGCCGCTCTGGGATCGCTGGACGCCGATCACGGATACTGATCGGGACGCCATACTGGCGCTGGCGATCAACCTGGCCGAACAGGCGATAGCCTTCGGGAGCGCGTGCGGCCTGCACACACTGGGCATCGGCCTCGGCGTGCCCGGCCTGGTCGATATGCACACCGGCATGCTCAAATTCGCCCCCAACCTCCAGTGGCAGGAGGTCCCCCTGCGCCAGATGTGGGAAGATCGCTTCAAGGTGCCGGTGTTTGTGGATAATGAGGCGAACGCCGCCGCCATGGGCGAGTGGTATTTCGGCGCGGCGGCGGGCGCCAGCGATTTTATCTACCTGACGATCAGCATCGGCATCGGCGGGGGTATTGTGCTCAACGGGCGCCTGCTGCGCGGCTCCGGAGGGTACGCCGGCGAAGTCGGCCACATGGCTATAAACCCCGATGGCCCGCGCTGTGCCTGCGGCAAGCAGGGCTGCTGGGAGATGCTGGCCGGGATGCGGCCGCTCCTGGAGCAGGTCAGGCGGCGGGTTGAACAGGGCGAAGCCTCGTCGATCAGCGCGCTAACGAATGGCAACCCGGCCCGGATTACGCTGGATGTAATCCTCACCGCCGCCGCCGAAGGGGATCGCCTGGCTTGCAGCGCGCTGGCCGAAGCCGGCCAGCAGCTTGGCCTGGGCATCGCCAGCCTGATCAACATTTTTAACCCGCAGCTTGTCGTCCTGGGGGGGGAGATGAGCCAGGCCGCCGACTATCTGATGCCCGATCTGGAGGCGACCGTCCGCCAGCACACCCTGCAAGCCTCCAGCGACACCGTCACCATCCGGGTCTCGTCGCTCGGCGCTAAAGCCTGTGTCCGGGGGGCAATCGCCCTGGTCCTGGACGAAATCCTGCGCGCGCCGGCCTGGCAGCGCGCCTGAGTATATGTAGCGTCCTCTTCCGGCTCAGCCGGCGTCGTCGCCCGGCGCAGCCGGCCCCACCTCGTAATCCGGCGGCCTGATGATGTCCTGCTCGCGGGAGGCTTCGTCAATGTTAGCCAGCACTTCGCCGACAAAGCGACCGTACAACAGCAGCAGAGTCTGATCCAGCTCGTCGAACGGCTCGTCCCCCGGCTTATTGACCACCTCCAGCACGCCGAAGGTGCGCCGGTTGCCGATCAGGGGAACAGCGGCGATAGACTGGGTGCGGTAACCGATCATCTGATCCATCCGCGCGGAGAAGCGCGGGTCGGTGCGCACATCCCGCACCACACACAGCTTGCCATTCGCCGCCACCCAGCCGGCGATGCCTTCCCGCGGCTTGAGCCGCTGCCCGACAAGCTGCCGCGCCGATCCCTGCACCACGACGAATTCCAGCTCGCCCGTCTCGTGATCCAGCAGCAGCAGCGAGCCATCCGATGCAGCGAGCAGGTCCAGCGCCTGCTGAACCATCTCAGTCAGGGCCAGCAAAGGACTCTCGCCAGCCAGCGTTTTCTCTTCGACATCGACCAGAGTTTGCAGCGCCTGCATGAAGCTGCGCAGTGAGGAAGTATCCGCGCGCAGAGTCGCGTTTTCTTCGCGGACGCGGTTAAGCTCCGCTTGCAACATCTGGGTAGGATTGCTGACCATGGCACACCTTTCCACCGGCTGATCTGTGCTCAGTGTAGCACAATTCAGCGGGGAAAGTGCGGGCAGGTCGTGCGGGAGCTATCAAAACAGGCGAGAAGCCAGGGGCGGGCAGCGAGAAAACCGGGGACCGCCCGGGAAAAGGCTGGCCGCCTTTTCCGGCACTTCCGGCGCCTCTGGCGGTTCCCCGTGCCGGTGTCGGCAGTCAGTCCGCGGCATCGGACGGGGCGATCAACGTCCCGACGTGTTCCCCGCACACCGCCGCCTCCAGCGCGCCTTCCGCCCAGAAGTCGAGCACAATAATCGGCATCCGGTTCTCCATACACAGCGTGAACGCGGTCAGGTCCATGATGGAGAGTTTGCGGCGGAGCGCTTCCTCATAGGTCAGGCGGTCAAATCGCTGGGCGGTCGGGTCTTTCTCCGGATCAGCGGTATAAACGCCGTCCACTTTGGTGGCTTTGATGACCAGATCGGCGTTGATTTCCGCCGCGCGGAGGGCCGCCGCCGTATCGGTCGTGAAGTAGGGGTTGCCCGTGCCGCCGGCGCAGATCACCACCCGCCCCTTCTCCAGGTGGCGGATGGCTCGCAGGCGGATATACGGCTCGGCGATCTTGTTCATCTCGATGGCCGTCTGCACGCGGGTAGTCACGCCCTGCCGCTCCAGCGCATCGCGCAGGGCCAGGCCGTTCATGACGGTGGCGATCATGCCCATATGGTCGGCGGTAGACTGGTCCATACCGTGGGAGACCCCGCCCGCTCCACGCCACAGGTTGCCCGCTCCGATGACGACGGCGATCTGCGTCCCCAGGCTGTGGATGGCTTTGAGCCGCCGGGCGATAAACTCCGCCTGGTCCGGATCGATGCCATTGCCACCAGAAGCCGGAGACAGCGCCTCCCCGCTCAGCTTGATCAGGACACGGTTGTAGTGCGCGCTCTTGGTTTCAGCCGGCATTATTCCTCCGCTCTTTCGCTGCGAACAACTCCTCACAGGCGTAAAAAAGGGGGATTAGCCATCCTCACTAATCCCCCACGGGTGTTCACAGAACCTGCTCGCTTATTCTTCTCCGCCACCTTCGCCCAGGGCGAAGCGGGCAAAGCGGGCGATCTGGATATTCTCCCCCAGATCGACGATCGCCTCCTGAAGCAGATCAGCGATGGTCTTGCTGTCGTCCAGGATATATTCCTGCTCCAGCAGCGCCTGTTCCTGGTAGAACCGGGCCATACGCCCTTCCACGATCTTGTCGATCATGTTCTCCGGCTTGCCTTCGTCACGCGCCCGCGCGCGCTGGATATCCAGCTCCGGCTCCACGACCGACTGCGGGATATCCTCGCGGCGGACGTAGTTGGGCGCCAGGTTGGCGATCTGCAGGGCGACATTGTGGGCCAGGGTCTGGAATTTATCCGTCTTGGCTACAAAGTCGGTCTCGCAGTTGATCTCCAGCAGGACGCCGACCCGGCGGTTGTGGTGGAGATACACGTCGATCAGGCCTTCATTGGTGGCGCGGCCAACCTTCTTGGCGGCTTTGGCCAGCCCCTTCTCACGGAGGTGAGTCGCGGCTTTATCCATATCGCCGCTGAACTGCTCCAGCGCCTTCTTGCAATCCAGAGGCCCCGCGCCGGTTATCTCGCGCAGGTCCTTAACCATCTGAGCTGTGATTCCCATCGAAATTCAGTCCTTTTAGTCACCGGCCAGAACGGCTGCTATTCCTCGCCCTCATATGTCTCGAAGTCTTCCTCGGTGAGGAAGAGATTCCTGCCGGCGCCCTTGAGCTTGGCCAGCGTGGCCTCGCCCAGATAGGCGTCTTCTTCCTCCTCAGCGAAGGCGTCAGCGTCCCCATAATCGGCTTCAGGCTCATCCGCCTGGGTCTTCTGCAAAATATCGCGCCCTTCCAGCACGGCCTCGGCCAGCGTCTTGGTGATCAGGCGGATGGCGCGGATGGCGTCGTCATTGCCGACGATGAGGTAATCCACCACGTCGGGGTTGCAGTTGGTATCCACGATGGCGATCACGGGGATGCCAAGCGCATTCGCCTCTTTGACGGCGGTCTCTTCGCGGTTGATATCGACGACGAACATGAGGTCCGGCAGGCTGCGCATATTGCGGATACCGCCCAGGCGCATCTGGAGGCTGGCGACCTCACGGCTCAGCAACAGGGCTTCCTTCTTGGTCAGAAGCTCCCACTGGCCGGAGTCGCGGTCGGCCTCAAGCCGCTTGAGGGCGTCAATACGCTCGCGGATGGTCCGCCAGTTGGTCAGCGTGCCGCCCAGCCAGCGGGTGTTGATATAGGGCATTTCGCAGCGTTCGGCTTCCTGCTGGATCGTTTCCTGCGCCTGGCGCTTGGTCCCGACGAAGAGGATCGTCCCGCCGCGGCCAACCGTATCCCGCACCAGATCGTAGACCCTGTTCAACTGCGGGACGGTCTGCTGCAAATCGATAATATGGATGCCATTGCGTTCGGTGAAGATGTACGGCTTCATCTTGGGGTTCCAGCGGCGGGCGCGGTGCCCGAAGTGAACCCCGGTCTCCAGCAGCGCTTTCATGGAGACAGGCGTCATAGTGGATTCCTCCTGAAATGGTGTGTTTGTCGATCATACCCGTCAACCCGGGCCGGAATTTGCGCCGCCCGGAGGAGCGCAAACAACACAGGCCAGTCGGGGTATGTGGTATTAGGCCGGCGAGCGGCCCGAGGGGGTATTGTAGCGGAACGGGGGGTGGGATTCAAGGGCGGTTTTGCCGCGGCGGGGCGTCTCCGGAGGCCGCTTTGCGCTGGATGGCGCTCAGCGCCGCCCGGGCCGCCGCCCGCACGTCCGGCGCGGAATCCTCCAGCGCGGCGGTCAGGCCCTCTGTAGCGGCATCATTGCCGAGCCAGCCCAGCGCCACCGCCGCCCGCCGCCGCACCTCGGCCTCCGGATCGTCACGCAAAGCGTTCAGCAGCGGGCGGACGGCGCGCGCCTTATGAGTCAGCCCCAGCGCCGAGGCCGCCCCGCCGCGCACCACGGGGCTTTCGTCCGCCAGGGCGGCCCGCAGCGGCTTGATGGCCTTCGCCCCGCAACGGCCCAGCGCGGCGGCGGCCCGCCCGCGCACGGCCAGGCGCTCGTCGGCCAGCAGCGCGATCAGGGGCGCCAGCGCCGCCTCACCGCGCCGACCCAGCAGGCGCACCGCCTCATCGTGCTGGGCGTGGTTCCGACCCGGATCGCACAGGATAGCCAGCAGGGTATCAACGGTAGTCATGCGCCGCCCTTCCGGTCACCGCCCGGCCCGGTGCGCGGCCAGAAAAGCGTCGATCTCGGCGCGGTCGGGCGCGGAAGGCTGCGCGCCGAGCCGGGTGACGCATATCGCCGAAGCGGCGCTGGCGAAGTGCACCGCCTCCAGAAGCGGCCGGCCCTCCACCAGCGCCACCGCCAGACTGCCGCAGAATACATCCCCGGCGGCGGTTGTGTCTACCGCCTCAACCGGGAAGGCCGGGACATGCGCGCGCAGGCCGGGCGCGGCCACATACGCCCCCTCCACGCCGAGGGTGACAATCGCGTTCCGGCATCCCCGGGCCAGCAGCGCGGCGGCGGCCCGCGCGGCTTCCTCCGGCCCCTCGATGGCGAATCCGCACAGCGATTGCGCCTCAACCTCATTGACCACCAGCGTATCCACCTTCGCCAGCGCGTCCCCGGCAAGGGGTCGGGCCGGCGCCAGGTTGAACAGCACCGGCTTGCCGGCTTCGACAGCCAGATCAATCGCGCTCAGCAGCGTCTCAGGCAGGACTTCGTACTGCACCATGACCAGCGCCGCCGACTGGATGAGCGGCTTCAGCGGCTGAAGCATCGCCGGCGTCAGGCGGTAATTGGCGCCCGGCGCGACGGACAGGTAATTGCGGCCCGCGCCGCCGATCATGACCAGGGCGGCCCCGCTGGCGATGCCGGCTTCCTCAAATACATACTCCACGTGGACGCCGGCCTGCCGCAGATTCTCCCTGACCAGCGCGGCGAAGGGATCGTCACCCACGCAGTTGACGAGCCACACATCCCCGCCAGCGCGGGCTGCGCTCACAGCCTGGTTGGCCCCCTTGCCGCCGTAGGTCTGGACAAAAACGGCGTCGGTGACCGTTTCTCCCACCGCCGGCAGATGATCCATTTTCATAATGAAGTCAACGTTGGAGCTGCCGATGACGACAATGCGGTTGTTCATCGTCACACACGTCCTTCGGACCTGACTTATGCTGGAAGGCTGGCCGGCGCTACCCCGCCTGGCTGACCGGCGTCGGGACGGCGGCGGCGGGCGCCCGGCTCGCCTCCCGCGTGGCCAGCAGCCCCAGGATGCCCCCCACGGCCAGGAGCGACCAGAAAACGAACGGCAGATTCGGCGCGATAACGGCCAGGCTGTTGCCAATCGATGGCGCAATCAGGCTGCCCAGGCCCGACAGAATCGAAACCAGGCCGGTAGCCGTCCCGACAAAAACAGGCCCCACGCCCCGGGTCTCCATGATCATGGTGATGAAAACGGCCATGAAGCCGTCGCGCACCATGCCAGCCATGCCGATCGCCACCCACACCAGCAGGCCCTGCGCAACTGACAGCAGGCCGACGCCAGTGGCGATCATCACCCCGGCACCGATCAGGATGTTCCGCCGGGTGCCGCGCCGGTCAGACAGCAGGGCAATCGGCACAACGCAGATCATGCTCACCAGATGAAACGTCGATGCCGCCGCATCAGCCGTCGCCGGCGGCCAGTCCGCGCTGCGCAGGTACAGCGGCAGATACCCCAGCAGCCCCTGAATAGCGCCGCCAATGCCGAAGAGCGCCCAGCCCAGCAGCCACAACTGCCTGATCCGCGCCATCTGACCCAGAGCCTGGCGCATCGAGGCCTGCTCCGGCGCGCCGGTGGCCGGATCGAACACGCGCGGGGTCCGTCGCACCAGCGCCCAGGGGATGCTGAGGAGGAGGGTGAGGCTGCCATAAAACAGCAGGACATACCGCCAGCCGCCCAGCGCCGGGGAGAGCACCGAGGCGCTGATCAGCGTGCCCAGCATGAACCCCAGCGCCATACCCATGGAGATGACGCCGTTGGCCAGCCCCAGCTGGCGGCGGGGGAACCACGTGCTGACCATCTTGATGACGCTGATCGACACGATCGGGGTCATGAATGCGTTCAGCAGGACGGTCGCGATCAACATGGCGTAGCTGCTGGAGAGGCCCCGCAATCCACAGGCGAAACCGGCCAGCAGGCAGCCCGCGACCAGCGCGCGCCGGGGGCCGAACCGGTCGGCTATGGCCCCACCTATCAGCATGGTGATAATGCCGGGGAGCGACCCGATCCCCCACAACAGCCCGATCTGCGCCACGCTCAGGCTGAGGTCCGTCCTGATTTCCTCGAACAGCACGGGCAGGGCCATGGAAGGGATGGCGATCGCGATGGTATCGGTCAGCGCCCCCAGGGCCAGAATTACCCACCGGTAGGCGGACTCGCGAGGGTCGTCACTCATATTATCAGCCTGTCTGGTCAAGGAGTCGCAAGAGAAGAGCCACGTTACGTTGTGCTTCCGGTTGCAATTTGCTGCGCCGCGGCCGATCCTAATCGCCGCAGAACATGAAAGACCGCCGTTCGTCAAAGCGGTGGAGGCCAGCCTCCTCGGCCATCCGGCGCGCCTCCGCTATTTCTTCGCGGGTGACCGGGCGGCTGAGCGGCCCCAGGTCCTCGCGGGCGGCGCGGTAGGCCGGGCGGTACTGCCCCATCAGGTTGACATATGTCTCCCGCGAGATCTCGCCGGCCAGGAAGCGCATCACCTGCCGCGTCCCGGCCAGGCCGCCCGGCAGCACCAGATGGCGCACCAGCAGCCCGCGCCGGGCCAGGCCCTGCTCGTCCAGCGCCAGATCGCCTACCTGCCGGTGCATCTCGCGCACGGCGCGCCTGTTATGGCGGGGGTAGTCCGGTGTGGCGCTGTACCGCCGGCCAACCTCAGCGTCGCCATACTTCATGTCCGGCATATAAATGTCGATCACGCCGTCCAGCAGCGCCAGCGCCGCCGGCGAATCGTAGCCGCCCGTATTATAGACCAGCGGCAGAATCAGGCCATCCCGGGCGGCAATCAGCACCGCCTCAAGCAGCGACGCGACAACGTGGCTGGGCGAGACCAGGTTGATATTGTGGCAGCCCTGCGCCTGCAGATGCAGCATCATGGCCGCGATAACCTCTGGCGAGACATCTTCGCCTTCGCCGAGCGCGCTCAGCTCGTAATTCTGGCAGAACAGGCAGCGCATGTTACAGCGGGAGAAGAAGATCGTGCCGGAGCCGCGCCAGCCGCGCAGGCAGTCCTCTTCGCCCATGTGGGGGAAGGCGCTGCTCACCCGCGGCAGGACCCCGGTCTTGCAGACGCCGGTCCGCCCCTTGAGCCGGTTGGCGCGGCAGTTCCACGCGCACAGATCGCAGGAAGCCAGATGCGCGCGCGCTTTCTCCACCCGCCGCGCCAGTTCTCCATTTTCCAGCAGCGCCCTGTAACCCGGAATAAAAGTCGGAGAGCCAGAATCAGCCGCCATTCCCCCTCCGGAAGAACCCGCTCCGCTCTCTTTCACTATACCCCGAATCGCGCGCTTCGGCCCTTTAGCGGCGCGACTCAGTAGCCGGGAGAGGCCGGCGCTGGTATGATCGGCGGCATGAACGATGAACTGCGCCCTGTACCTCCCGATCGCACTCCGCCGCCCGACGTGCCCCCCGCTGAGGAGTCGGGCCTGCCCCCGCCCGGCGCCAGCCCGGGGGAGGAGGTCCCGGAGTGGCTTCAGCGCATCCGGATGAAGCGGGCGCTGGAGCAGCACAACCGGCGGCAGCGTGAGCTGGACATGGAAATCCTGCGGGCGACCGCTCACGCCTCCAATATTGATGATCTGGACGACGAAGAGCTGTCGGACGACGACAAACTGTCGGACGACGAAGAGCTGTCGGGCGGCGAGCCGGTGAGCGGCGCTCCGGGCAACGGAGCGGATGCCGCCCACAGGCCGGCGGCGAGCTTCCCCCCGGGAGCCGATATTCCCGCGCCGGGGCGGCAGCCAGCACCGCCGTCCGGCTCCGCCGGGCCGGCGCCGCCTTCGCCGTCCGCCCCTCCCGGCGATGAGCCGCCAGGGTGGGTTCAGGCGCTGGAGGCGATGAACGAAACCGAGGCTGAGCCGGTGGAAGAGATGCCGGCGTGGCTGGCTGAAGTCATGGCCGAGGAGGCCAGACAGAAGGCCGCCCCCGCGCTATTTCCGGCAGCGCCGCCAGCATCGGCGCCCGCGGCTGAGGCCAGCAGCGCCCCGCCCGCGGCAGCTCCAGAAACCGCCGAACAGCGCCGCATCCAGCGCCGTCGCGAGCGCCGCAACAAGGCCCGCAAGGCCAGCGCCGCCGCCAATGCGTTCCAGTCGCTGGCCGTCGTGGTCGCCGCCGCCGCCCTGATCGCCACCATCTTCACCTTCTGGACCCCGGCCAGCTTCCTCAGCGAAGAGGCTCGCGAAGGTCTGCGCCCGGCTTACGCCACCCTTAACGCCCAGTCGCCGCCCACGCCGATCCCCACGCCGATCTGGATGCGCCGGATCGGCATCGTCAGCGGGCACTGGGGGCCTCATCCCAGCACCGGCCGCAGCGACCCCGGCGCGGTGTGCCCCGATGGGCTGACCGAGGCCGAAGTCAACCGGTCCGTGGCCCAGCTTGTCGCGCAGGAGCTGAGCGGGCGCGGCTATGATGTCGATCTGCTGGATGAATGGGACCCACGCCTGGAAGATTATCAGGCGTCAGTCCTGATCTCCATTCACGCTGACTCGTGCCACGAATTTGAATTGCCCGGCGCGACCGGCTTCAAAGTCGCCCCGCCGACTTCGCGCACTTCCGCCCGTACTGACGATCTCCGCCTGCAGCAATGTCTGATCACCCGCTACGGCGAGATCACGGGCATGTCCCAGCATCCCAGCCTGACCCGCGATATGACCGAATATCATAACTTCCGCGAGATTTCGGGGGTCACGCCGGCGGCCATTATCGAGCTGGGCTTTCTATTCGAGGACCGGGAGATGCTGGAGAATCATCCGGATGTCATGGCCGCAGGGATTGTCTCTGGCATCCTGTGCTTTCTGGAAAACGCGCCGCCCACCCCGTTGCCGGAGGTCACGCCGTGGCCGACCATCGAAGCTACGCCCACCCCGCTGGCGACGCCGGGGCTGTCGTAACGCGGGCGGGCATTTTGTCGGAATTGAGACGGAAAGGAACTGGTGAGCTGATATGACAGAGCGAGAACTGGTGATGTATGTCCGGAACTTTGGCTGCCCGTTTGTCAGCATCGCGCGCAGCGTGCTGAGCCAGGAGCGGGTTGCCTGCCGGGAAATCAATATCGACCAGAGCGAATCGGCCAAAACCTGGCTGCTGGAGACTGTGGGCTTCCTGTCGGTCCCGACGCTGGTCGCCGCCGAACGGGGGCAGGACACGCCGTTTCACACACCCGCGCCGCTCCCCCAGGGCCAGAGCCCGCGCGGCATCAACCGCGGCAGCCTGATCACCGAACCGGACGCCGCCCAGCTCACGGCATGGCTGAGGCAGAACGGCTTCCTCGCCGGATCAGCCCCGTCCGATCCGGAACAGACTCCCTGATACCAGCCGGGGAAATCCCTGCAGGCCTGTCGCCTGTGCCCGCAGGGACAAGATACATTGACGAAGCATAGAGTCAGACCTTGAAATAGCCCGGACATGATTGCTTTGCTCCGGGTTACATGTTACTCTTTTGCCCAGAAACAATGTTCTCCTTATCCGCGCTTCCCGAATTATCACGGACCAGGAAGCTCCGGGAATGAGCGCTTCAATCGTACCGGCCTCCCCTAACGTCTTTCGCCAGATACTCCGTCCCTGGTATCTGACGTTGATGACGATCGGGTATGCCCTGCTGCTCATCCTCGTCCAGACCAGGCGCCGCCTGTCTGAGGAAATAATCCTGGTCTGGCTGATCCTGCTCACACTCTACCTCCTGTACGCGCTCAACCGGGCCGGCGGACGGCTGACGCGCGGCGCTTCTATCGGCCTCCCGCTGGCCCTCCTGACGACGTACCTGACGCTGGGGATGCCGCTCGCCCTGCTGCTCCTGCTGGTCGGTGCGATTCTGACCGGGCTGCTGCAAATGCAATCGGGGGTCATGGACTGGCAGTTCTACTCCCCTACCCAGCGGTGGCGGCTGGTGCGGAAGAAGACGCTGCATGAGATTGTTGTGCTGGGGGCAGCCCTGATCGCCGGCATCGCCGCTTACACAGCGCTTCATGGGCCGTGGCCGGCAGATGATCTGGACCCCGAGCACCTGCCAGCCCTGATCGCCCTGCTCATCGTCACGCTGGTCACGCGAGATATCCTGCTCTGGGTGACAATATCTGGCCCGCCGACCGCGCATCGCGGGGTGGAACGGGCCTACGCCTCGGCCTACCGACTGACGCTGGACTCGCTGCTGACCATCCCGGCGTTTATCGTGACGCTGGCTTATTTTCAGGACAATGTCGCCACCCTCGTAATCACCATGGCCCTGCTGATCGCCGGGTCGCTGGTCCTGCGCACGATGGAACTGAGCCGGGCCGCGCTCGACCGCCAGCTTGAAGAGCTGGCCGTCCTCAACGAAGTCAACCAGGCGCTGGCGACTGCCACCGGCACCGCCGACCTCTACGGCCTGATTTACATGCAGGTGGTGCGGCTGATCAAAGCCCCGCTGCTCTATATTGCCTGCACCGATCCGCAGCAGAAGGACCTGAACTTCCCCCTGGTGGTGCACTATGCCCAGCGCATCGACTGGCCGGATGCCCCCTGGGGCGACGGCCCGGCGGAGCTGATCATCCGCGAGCGCGAGCCTCTCTGCTCCCGCACGGGGCAGGAGCCGATCTTCCAGCCGGTGACATCTTCGATGGACGCCTCCGATAGCTATCGGGCTGCGCCCTGCCGGTCGTATCTGGGAGTGCCCATCCAGTACCAGGACGAGGTCTACGGGATGCTGGCCGTCCAGCATCCAACACGCCCGGAGCAGTTCGACGGCGCCGACCAGCGCCTGCTGGAGACAGTGGCGGCCCAGGCGGCCATCGCCATGCGCAACACGCGCCTGCACGATCAGGGGCAGCGCTTCTCCGACGGGCTGGTATCGGTTAACCAGGTTTCCAGCGTGGTGAACGCCAGCCTCGATCTCCAGGTTACGCTCAAGGAGGTCTGTACAGCGGCCCGCCGCCTCGGCCGGGCCGTCAGCGGGGTAGTATTCCTCAAATCGGAAGAAACGGGGCAATTCAACCCGGCCTACAGCCTGGACGTGCCCGTTTCGCTCCTGAATGCCCTGGCCGAGTCGGTAAGTCGGGATGAGGCGAGGTGGAGCGCCCTGCTGTCGCGGCCGGAGGTCGTCTCCATCCACCAGATCGCCGAGGATGAGCGCGCTTCCTGGCTGGAACCGATGATGGCCGGGACCGGCATCCAGGCCATGACCATCATCCCGTTCATATCCATTCGCAGCCTGATCAACGAACGCACGCTCTCCCCCGCCCGCGACCTGATCGGCTTTCAGCTTATTTTCTTCAACGCGCCGGCCACCCCGGATGAAAATACCCGCCACCTCTTGCAGATGGTAGCCAACCAGGCCGCCGTCGCCCTTGAGAATACGACTCTGTTCGACGAGGCGCAGAATTCCGTCCGCCGGCTGACCTATCTGGCCGAAGCCACGCGCATCTTCACCGAAAGCCTGGAGCTGAACAAGGTGGCCGAAGCCGTCGTGAGCTGGATCGTGGATGCGCTGGAGCTGGATACCGCCACGCTGGGCCTGTGGAATCGGGACAGGACTCCGTTGTTTGTTCAGGCCCACGCGCGGGGTTACCGTTCGAGGCAGGATACCCCCGTCCCCGAACTTGGGCAGCCGCTGGACAGCCTGCCGGAAATCGAACAGGCGCTGCAAAGCCGGTGGTCATACGTGATCACGGCTGGCGACCTGGACCTCAGCCCGACCATGCGGCTGATCCTCAGCCGGACTCGCTTGCAAACGATGGCGCTGACTCCGCTGGTCGTCCGCGACGAGGTGATCGGACTGCTGGCGCTGGGCAAAGCCCAGGCGGAACAGATGACGACCAACGACATCAATATGGCGGAGGCTATCGCCAGCCAGGCCGCCACCGCCATTCAGAACGCCCAGCTCCACAACCTGACTCAGGACGCGCTGAGCGACCGCGTGGCCGAGCTGGCGGTCCTCGAAGGCGTGCTCCGCCGCATTTCGGTCAGCGAGGAAGAACAGGCGATTATCCACGCCGTGATCGAAGCTGCGGCCACCGCCAGCCGCGCCGATATGATTAGCTGCGCGCTGACCCACGCCGACGGCCGGCTGGACATGTTCTGGTCCCACCGGGAATCGCCAACCCGGGTCCAGCATCGCGAGTTCCCTGACTCCAACCGGGGCGTCATTGGCAGCGTCATTCGCAGCGCCCAGCCGTCCCTTGTCCCGGATACGAAGCTCTCCCCGCAGTACTGGGTCCCGGACGGCACGGAGGGCTACCGATCCGAGCTAACCGTGCCGATCATGTACCAGGAGAAGGTGCTGGGCGTGCTCAATCTGGAGAGCAGCCAGCCGGCTTTCTTCCAGCAGCCCCACCTGCGCTTCCTGCAAAATCTATCCGGCCATATGGCGATTGCGCTGGTCCGGGCGCGCCTTTTCACCAGCAACAGGCGCCAGATTGAGATACTGGAGATCATCCGCGTCTTTTCCCTCCGCCTGCTGGAAGCGCCCGATCTGGATACGGTGCTGGCCCAGGTGTGCAGCACGTCGCTCATCCTGACGGACGGCATCAACGTGCACATTTACATGTACGATTCCGATCAGGATATTCTGACTTTCGCCGCCAGCCTGTGGAACGACGGGCGCCGCAATATTGAAATCGCCAAACCGCGCCCCAACGGCCTGACTTTTCGCGCGGTACACGCCGGCCACTCGATCCTGAGCGACGACTTTCAACATATTCCGGGGGTCGGGACGCGCCGGCTGGCTATCTTCCCGCTCAAGCACCGGGGACAAATTATCGGCACGCTCAACGCCGCCGTCACAGACCCGGACAAGCTGGGCGAGGACGAAATCCGCGCTCTGGAACTGCTGGCTAACCAGGCCGCCAGCGCCATCGAGCGCATGCGCCTGCTCGAAAGTCGCCAGCGCCAGATCGAGCTGCTGGAAGACCTGCGCGCCAACTCAGTCTCGCTGCTGAACTCCACCGCGCTGGATGAAGTCGGGCAGATCATCTGCTCCAGCGCCCTGTACATGATCGGCGCGGAAGATGCCAGCCTGTACTTTTACGATCAGGAGCGCGATCAATTGTCCTTCGCCGCTAACCTGTGGCGGGACGGCTCGCGCAATATACAGAAGGCCACCCCCCGCCCCGACGGCCTGACGTACCAGACCGCCCGCACCGGCCGCCTGGTGCAATTCGATCGTTCGCAACTGCATCCCGACCATCGCGAACACACCAACGCCGAGGCCATGATCGGCGTGCCGCTGAAGTACGCCAGCCAGGTAGTGGGCGTCCTCAATCTGGCCGTCCGCAACGCGGCCCGGCTGGGCGAAGATGAAATCCGCACGCTGGAGCTGCTGGCCAGCCAGTCGGCGGCGGCGCTGGTGAACGTGCAGTTGATTGAAGAAATCCGCGAAGGCCGCGACCAGATGCAGGTCATCCTGAATACTGTCCGCGACGGCCTGGCTCTGTTTGATCGGCGGGGCATTCTGCTGCGGGCTAACTCCGCCGCCGAACAGCTTCTGGGTCTCCCTATCAACACCTATCGCGGTCAGAACGTGTTGCGCGCGCTGGCGCGGATGGACTGGTCGGCCAGCCCGCCGGACGACTTCCGCCGGCCCGAGCATGTCCGGGAGATCTGGCGGCAGATCATAGAGGACCCGTATCGCATCACCCGGCGCGAGGGCCGGCTCCAGCGGGATTCCGGAGCGCTCTACCTGCAGGAAGAGAGCGCCCCCGTGCTGGCCGAGAATGGCGAGCCGGTGGGACGGCTGTTTATCTGGTACAACATCACCGAGTCGCACCTGCTGGCCGAGGCCCGCCAGGAGCTGGCTAACACGATCATCCACGATCTGCGCGCCCCGCTGGGCGGGATCAAGACCAGCCTGGATATGCTCAAAGGCATGATCGGCAACCCGGAGGAGCGCGATATCTCCCTCCAGATCGTCCAGATCGCCGACAACAGCGCCGACAGCCTGCTGGGCCTGGTGGAAAGCCTGCTGGATGTCTCCCGGCTGGAACAGGGGACCATGCTGCTGAATATCGTCCCCACCGATCTCAACTATCCGCTCCAGGAAGCTACTCAGACGCTGCAACTCCGCGCCCAGCAGGAAAATATCGCGCTGCGGACGGCCATCCCGGCGGACCTGCCGCCGCTGAATATCGATCCTGACAAAGTGCGGCGTATCCTGATCAACCTGATCGATAACGGGATGCGCTATACGCCGCACGGCGGACGTATTCTGATCACGGCGGAACCGCTGCCGGATGAAAGTTTCGTCGTCATCTCGGTGGATGATAATGGCTCCGGCATCCCGCCGGACAAGCGCGAGCGCATCTTTGACCGCTTCGCCACCGGCATCACATCGGGCCGGACAGCTCACCGCGGCGTGGGCCTGGGCCTGACCTTCTGCAAGCTGGCGGTAGAAGCGCACAAAGGCAGAATCTGGGTAGAAGATGGTCTGGAAGGCGGTACATCATTCCGTTTCACCTTGCCCATTACCCAATAACTGAGTAGGATGGACTTTATGTTCAGGGCTGGTATTCGGGGCCGCGTGCCGGGGCTAAATGCCAGAAACAAGAAATTCGGGCTGTGACGTATGCGCACCGGAAGTAAAACGCTGTTTATCTCCTGGCTGCTGGGGTTGCTCACCCTGGTTGTCCTGATTCTCAACCGTCCCGAAGCCCTGCCGCCGGACATGCTGGGGCTATGGGTTCTGTTCGTGATCCTGATCGCTTTCGGCCTGAACATCAACGTGCTGATATCCTCCGGGGAGATCAACCCGGCGCACCTGTTCGCGATCATGGCGTACTTCATCCTGGGGCACGATCAGCAGGCTGCTGAGGCTTTGTGGGCGGTCGCTGCTGGCGCCCTGCTTGGCGGCCTGATCCGGGTCGCCCGCGCCGAAGAGTGGCTGCCGCGCCGCCGCGTTACAGCCCGCAGCCTGGCCTCTGTCGCCGAGATCATGGCCCAACTGACGCTCAGCCTGCTGGTCGCCGAGGTGCTTTACCTGCAGGTGGGCGGGCAACTGCCGCTGATCGCCCTGCAGCATTCCAATACCCTGCCGCTTTTCATCTTTTCGCTGGGCTTTGTCCTGATTTACGCCCTGTTCTTCGTGCTGCGCGTCCGGCTGGAAGGCCGGGCGGCCTCTACCGTGCTGGCTGCCGACCGGGTGATGGTGTTCGGCGTGATCATCCTGCCGATTCCCTTCGCCATCCTGGGCGCGCTCATCCACAGCGAGCTGGATACCCTGCCCTGGATGCTCTTCCTCAGCGGGCTGGTCCTGGCTCTGATCGGCCTGTACGGCCTCGGCCGCACCCAGTTTCACTACCGCCAGCAAGTGGGCGAACTGCGCTCCATCTCGGCGGTCAGCCAGGCCCTGCGCACCAGCCTGGAGCTGGATTCCCTGCTCAGCACGATCCACCTGCAGGTGGCTTCCCTGCTGGAAGTGGACTCCTTCATCGTGGCCCTGCTGGACCCGATATACCCGCGCATCCACTTCCCGCTGGCCATTCAGCGCGATGTCCGGGTGGAGCTGGAGCCGCGCGAGCCGGATACAACGCTGCTTGACTACGTCATCACCCGCCGCCAGCCGCTCCTGATTGAGCAGAACGTGGCCGAGCGGGCCGCCCTGATGGGCCTCAAGCTCCCGGAAGGCGTCGTTTATTCCTGGCTGGGTGTGCCGTTGCAGGTGGCCGATCGCGCTCTGGGGGCCATCGCCGTGGCCTCCTATAACCCGGGGCGTCTGCTGGGCGAATCTGATCAGCGCCTGCTGATGAATATCGCCGCCCAGGCCGGAATCGCCATCGAAAACGCCCAGTTCTTCGAGCAGGCTCAGGCCCGCGCCCTGCAGCTCGCCACGCTGAACAGCATCTCGGCCCTGCTGACCGGCACGCTCTCGCCGGAGAAGGTGATCAACCTCGTGGCGGGGTGTGTCGTGGCCGTGGCCAACTGCGATGCCGTGGCTGTCTACCTGCACCGCGACCGGCAGTTCCGCCTGGTCCGCAACGTCGGCCTGAGCGATATCTTCGATCGGGACAACCCCCCGCCCCTGATTGTGGACCTGCCGGAAGAAAATCATTCGCTCCGGGTGGGCCGCCAGCCGGTTGTGGTCACCGATGCCCACGGCGATGACCGGGTTGATAGCCAGCGCCGGGCGATCATGGATCGGGAGAATAAGCGATCCTGGATGGAATTCCTGCTGATCAGCGGGGACGTGCCGCAGGGCATCATTGTCGCTTACTACGACCAGCCCCGGACCTTCACCGGCGACGAGATCGAGCTGCTCCGCGCCTTCACTGTGCAGGCCGCGCTGGCGATCAACAACGCCCAGTTGTACACCAATACCGATCTCGCCCTGGGGCGCCGTATCAGCCAGCTTCAGGCGCTGTACGATATCGGGCAGGAGCTGACCGCCATCCTCAACCTGCAAAAGGTGTTCGATCTGGTGGTGGAGCGCGCCCTGGGCGGGACCCGGAGCGATGCGGCGCTGGTGATGGTGGGCGCGGAAGATCGCACGAGCACCCAGGTTGTCGCTCACCGGGGCTACCCCGCCGGCACATTTGAGAATACCACCTTCAACACCGGCCTGACCGTGAGCGCCTACGACACCGGCCAGCCGTTCATCGCCCGGGATGTCAGCCAGCATCTCGCTTATCGGGCGCTCAACCCCGGGACGCACAGCCAGCTCAGCGTGCCCATCCGGCGGGAAGAAGAGACGCTGGGCGTGATCACGGTGGAAAGCCAGGCGCTCAACGCATTCACCGAGGATGACATCACCTATGTCACCCAGCTCGCCAACCAGGCCGCCATCGCCATTGACAATGCGCGCCTGTTCAAGCGGGTGGCGGAGGGACGCGACCGGCTGCAGGCTATCCTGGATAGCCTGACCGAAGGCGTGCTCCTGATTGACAGCACCGGGGTCGTCGCCCTGGCCAACCCCCGCATCGAGCGTATGCTGGCCCTCAAGCCGTCTATGCTGGTCGGGCGTCTGGTGGACGATCTGCTGATCGATACCGGGACCGCGTTCGCCGAGCGGCTGGGCTATCGGGAGGGCGAGCTGCGCCTCCTGATGGCCGACCTGCGGGCCGGGGAGTGGCGCGAACCGGCAGTCAGCGCTCACTTCGGCTACACGCTGGACGAGCCGGAGCCGATCACCCTGGACCGCAACGTTGTGCCAGTGCGCGATGAATCGGGGAGCCTGATGGGGCTGCTGCTGATCTTCGTCGATCAGACTGAAGAGCAGGAGCTGGCCCGCGCGCGCGAGGACCTCAGCCAGATGATCGTGCACGATCTGCGCGGCCCGCTGACGGCCATCAGCGCCAGCTTCAAGCTGCTCAACGACCTGACCCCGGCCAACAGCGAGCTGACGCCCATTGTCCAGCGCACAACCGACGCCAGTATGCGCGCCGTCCGCAAGCTGCTCAACCTGGTCGATTCCCTGCTGGATATCTCCAAGATGGAGAGCGGCCAGATGACGCTGGACCGCGAAGCCGTCGCCCTGGACGCCATCGCCAGCAACGTGGCGCTGGAGACGGATTCGCTGACCCGCGAGCTGGATATCACCCTGGCGGTGGACATACCCCGCGATCTGCCCCTCCTGTACGTGGACAGGGCGCAGATCGAGCGTGTGTTGCTCAATCTGGTGGACAATGCGCTCAAGTTCACCCCTGCCGACGGCACGGTGACTATCACCGCTTATATCGCCGATACAACGTCGGACCATGTCTGGGTTGAGGTGAGCGATACCGGCCCCGGCGTCCCGGATGATTACAAAGAGCGCCTGTTCAACCGCTTTGTCCAGATTAAAGGCGTGCGCGGACGGCGGCACGGGACCGGGCTGGGCCTGGCCTTCTGCCGGATGGCGGTTGAGGCGCACGGTGGCGAGATCCGGGTGCGCGATAATCCCGGCGGCGGCGCCGTATTCGCCTTCACCCTGCCGACCAGCGACGCGCTGTCCGCCCGCCAGAATCAGGAGGCTCCCATCGACGACGAAGCTGAGGGCCCCCTGTTGTAACGAATTTTCTGCGCCAGTTCACCCGCCTGATAGTCCGCCGCGTCAGCTACAACAGGCGCTGTACGGGCAATATTCTGGCTTGATCCGGAGAATTCATGACCGCTTCCGAACGCCCCTCCCCGGCCGGCTTTCCTTACCCGGTGCTGTTCGTCTCCTCCCATACCGGCCTGGGCGGCGGCGAGACCAGCCTGCACGAGATGGTCCGCTTTCTGGACCCGGCGCGCTGGACGCCCCATCTGCTGTGCCCGCAGGAAGGGCAATTCACGGCGTTGTGGCAGTCGGCGGGCTGGCCGGTGCACATCATCCCCTGGCGTCCGGCCACGCCGGTGTTTGTGCCGGCGGTATGGGCGCGCTTTCAGGCTGTCGCCCCGATCGCCGATCTGATCCGCCGCGAGCGAATCGCCCTGGTCCGCCCGGAGTATCACAGCGTGCCCTATGTCGCGCCGGCCTGCCGGCAGACCGGTGTCCCCTGGCTGTGGATGGTGCACGGCCAGTGGGCGCGTCCGCGTTCGTGGCAGCGCGCCCTGTTCCGGGAGGCGGCCCATCTGTTCGCCGATTCCCGGTGGACTAAAGCGGGCTTTCTGGGGGAGCCGCCGTTCATGCCGCCGGAGCGGGTGGAAGTGCGCTCGCTCGGTGTGGACGTGAACCGGCTGACGCCCGACACCGATAACCGGGAGCGCGATCGCGTCCGCCGGCTGCACGGCATCCCCCTGGAGGCGCAGGTCATCACCATCCTGGGGCGCTTCCAGCCGATCAAGGGACATCTCAACTTTCTGAAGATGGCCGCCCTGCTGGCCCCCGATTATCCCGCCGCCCGCTTCCTGATCGTGGGGGACAATGTGCTGGACGGCGCCTCTGGCAACCGCCACAAGGAAGCCGTGCGCAGGCTGGTCAGGGACAATCCGCACCTGCAGCAGGCCGTGCTCTTCACCGGCTTCACCGACAACCTGCAGGGCTTCCTCCGCGCGACCGATGTGCTGGTCACCGCCTCTGATTTTGAGTCCTTCGGCATGGCGAATGTGGAGGCGATGGCCTGCGGCATACCTGTCGTCAGCACCAACGTCGGCGGCCCGGCGGATACCGTGCTGGACGGCCAGACCGGTTATCTGGTCCCCCCGCGGGACCCGGAGGCGCTGGCCGCCGCCGTCCGCCGCCTGCTGGACGACCCGGCGCGGCGGGCGGAGATGGGCCGCGCGGCGCGGGCGCATGTCGAGGAGCGGCTGGATGTGCGCTTCTATGCCGATCGCTTCGACGCCGTGATGGCCGAGATCGTGGGCGCGGCGGGCGCTGGCTGAACCGGGCGCGATTCCACAGCGGGACTCTTTGCCGTCCGGCGTTCCGGGCCGCCGTTGTCTGCCCGCCGGGCGCGGTGTATAATGCCCGCGCTTCTGACGTGCAGAATGGATGACAACTGATGCGCAAACGGATTGCGATCCTTGTGGGGATACTGGCGCTGCTGTGCGGCGCGCTCCCCGTACTGGCCCAGGATGCCCCCGGCGGACGGATTTGCGTGACCGCCTTTGAAGATGCTAACCGCAACGGCCTGCAAGAGCCGATTGAGCCGCTGCTGCCCAACGTAGCCGTGTACCTGCTGGACCCGCTGGCCGTGACTATCGCCAGCTATGTCACCGATGGGCGTTCCGAGCCGCACTGTTTCACCGACCTGCCCGCCGGCACATTCGTTGTCAACTTCGACCCGCTGGGGGCGGAGCCGACCGGGGAAACCAGCTTCAGCGTCACCCTGATCGCCGGGCAAGCCCTGCCGGCCCAGGTGCATTTCGGTGCGGTCCCCGGCGAGGCGGTGTCCAGCCGCCCCGCCGCATCGCCGGAGGTGAGCAACACCCCCCTGCGCGCGCTGTTCGCCGGCGCCGGAGCGGGCTTCGTCATGGTGATGTTCGTGCTGCTGGGCGTGGTCATTTACGCGGTGCGTTACCGGCGCGGGTGAGCGACACGCCCCTGCCTCAGTTATTCTCTCGCAGCAGGGTATCAATCTCCTGCGCCAGCCAGCGCAGGGCGACGCCGTACCGCGCCAGGATGCGCGCCCCGTGCCGGTTGTGGGCCAGCACGTAGACAATGTGATCCGTGCCGGTATAGTGACTGCCCAGCCGCTCCGCCACCAGCACCGCTTCATCCAGCACTTCTTCAAGCAGCATCGGATCGGCCGGCCGGGGCCAGGGAATCTCCGCCGTCAGCCGCGCTTCATCCAGCCCGCACTGGCGGAGGATGCGCCCGGCCGGGCTGCGCCGCTCCTGCGCCAGCGCCAGCGCCAGGTGCATCAGGTCGGTCGTCGGCTGCTGCAGATCGGCGGCGATCAGGGAGGCGCGGGCCAGCACCCGGCGGGAAAGCTCGCTCAGGCGGGCCATGCGCAGGGCGCGCTCCAGCCCGATCTCGGTCTCCCCTTCCCCCAGGACCCGCCGCACCTGCCGCCGAATCTGGTCCACGCTGATTGCGCCCTGATGCAGGAGCTGTTCCGCCGGGCCTGCCCCGCCCCGGGCCAGGCCCAGGAGCAGGTGCTCCGTCCCGATATAGTGGTGGCCGAGGGTCCGGGATTCCGCCACGGCGAAGGTCAGCGCAGTGCGCAGCGTCTGCGTCATGGGGATGGCCCGCGCCGTCGGGTGGGAGCCGCGCTCATAGAGAGCGGGAAGCGCCTGTTCGGTGCTGGCCCGGTCCAGGCCCAGCTCCAGCAGCACACGCTGGCCCAGGCTGCCCTCAGCCCGCAGGATACCCGCCAGCAGGTGGCCGATATCGACGACGTTGTGCTCTTCCTGCCAGGCGATCAGGCGGGCCTGCATCATGGCCCGGCGGGCATTCTGACTGTAACGACCGCTGGTCGGCATGGGGTATCACTCCGCTGCGCTGGGTCATGCCCATTATATAACCCTTTGCCGGCGCGGGCATTTCAAAAAGCAGGTCGCGGGGAATGGGCAGTCAGCGGTGGGGCAGGACATGTCCTGCACCGCCAGCCCTCCGGCATCATCCCTTTTTCGCCCTGCTCAAAAGCGCCATCTGCAGGCGGTAACGTGTCCGCCCCGCCAGCGTCCGCAGGCGTTCTTTGGCCGAGAGAAGAGGGACCAGCCTGTCGTCAAGCGTAACTACCGGCCGCCGGTAAAGGATGGAGTACAGCGGATAGTTGTCGAGCGCAATCTCGTTGAACTGCGCCGGCTTGCGGACCTTGACAAACACGCCCGCGGAGAGGGGATCCGGCTCCACCAGGAGAATCTCGAAATCGGCGAAAATCGCGCGCATATCGTCCAGCTCGTAGCGCCAGAAATCGCCGGGCCACTGGTGGTATCCGTAGCCAATCGACCGCGTGGTGATGACCAGCAGCCCGCCCGGCCTGACTACGCCCTTCAGCGCGCTGATAACGCCGCGCCAGTCCCTGACGTGTTCCATCATCTCGGTTGTGAAGACGATATCGAAGGCGTTTTCGCCGTATCGCTGGACGAGCTGTCCGGCTTCACACAGCTCATCGACTGAGGGACCGGGCACAATATCCACCCCGAGGTAGCTGGCGGGCTGGCGGGCCAGGATCAGGGCGCGCGCCGACCCGTTGACATCATACGCGCCAACTTCCAGCACACTCTTGCCCCGGACATCCGCCTCAGGCAGTGCACGCCCGACAAATTCAAGACCAGATTTGTTGCACATAGCGCTCCTTACGATTGTCCTGTCCGGCGGAATACCAGCGTGTCCTGCAGGAACGCGCCCGGCGCCCCGGTCCACCAGCCAGCGTATACCTTCTCCAGCGTGAAATCATCCCCCATGAGCAGGCGCACACCGGCGGGCGTGACCGCGATCTGGCGCTCCGGTATCTTGAACCACGATGCCCAGTGCCATTCGGGCTGCCCGTCAATAGTGCGGTCAAAATCCCAGCGTGTGCCGGCGTGATCGGCGCGCCTGTAACGCGCATCCAGCAGGAAGAACGTGAACAGCGCGACCCCGCCCGGCCTGATGACTCGCGCCAGCTCGCGGAAGTAGCGCTCCGAGTCCGGCTGGTTCAGGTGCGTGAACAGCGAAAAAGCCAGCGCCAGATCGATAGCAGCATCCTCAAATGGAAGGCGGTAATCGGCCATCGGCGTCCCGGCAGGGTTATAATGTTCATTGTAGAGCGACGCATAGATGAACGTGCAGCGATCCGCCGGATACCAGGCGCGGTCGAAGGCAATATTCTCTTCGCGGATATCGATGCCGGTGTAATGCCCCCGCTCGCCCAGGAACGGCCAGACCGCGCTGACCAGCTTGCCGGTCCCACAGCCGAGGTCCAGCACCTGCGGCCCAGACGTATGGAGGTGCTCGCCGATCTGGGCGGCGATCAGGCCGGCGCTGTAGCCGTATTCGGACAGGGCGCTCTGCCCGCCCGTCCGCTGACGCGCCGGCGGGATCAGCCGCAGATGCTCCACAATCTGCAGGCGCTGGTTGTCAAAGGGGCGAAAAGCCGCATCAAGCTGGCGGTAGGCCAGATACCACAGGCGATGGCGCGGCGTGAAGAATCGTAGAACGGGCTTGAAAAGATAGTACATCAGATCATCCTCTGGCAGACTCCATCCCGCCCTGATTTTAACAGGTCGGCGCCACTGCTGGCCGCTACTTCAGCAAAGCGCTGAGGTCGGGCAGCAAAGCAGCCGTCACCATCTCTGGCCGGTACGCCTCCCGGATGCGCGCCGCGCCTGCCGCGCCCAGCCGCGCCCGGAGGTCGGCATCGTCGGCCAGCGTCCGCAGCGCCGCCGCCAGCGCCGCCGGATCCCCCGGCGGGATCGTCAGCAGGTGCTCGCCGGGCGTGAAATACGCCCGCACCGCCGCCGACTCCGCTGTAATCGCGGGCTTGCCCATCGCCAGAACCTGGTACAGCTTGTTGGGCACGACATAATCCGTCTTGGCCCGGTCGCCGAACACCCCCAGACAGATATCCGCCGCCGCTACGCGCTCCGGCAGGTCCGGGGCCGGGACTGAATCGATCCATTCCACATTATCCAGGGCCAGGCTCCCGGCGAGCGCCGCCATGGCGCGGTAGGTCTGCCCGCGCCCGATCAGCTCGAACCGGAAGCGCCTATCGCTGCGCAGGAGGTGCGCCGCGCGCAGGATCACGTCGATGCCGTGAAAGGGAATATACGACCCGAAGAACTGGACCAGCAGCGAGTCCGGGGAGGCCCCCGGTCTGGCCGGGCGCGGGTACCACCAGGCATCATAGGCGCCGACCGGGACGACGCGCAGCTGATCGGCAGCCGGGCCGACAATGAGGTGCAGGCCCTCACGGTGGGCCGGCGTATCGGTGAAGATCAACGGGGCATGGGCGCAGTTCCAGCGATCAATGGCGCGGAACAGGCGGGCGCGGAGCGAGTTGGGGGCGGTGGACTCGCGATCCTGCACACTGGCGTCGTACAGGCCGACCAGATAGTCCACAGCGACCGGGCGTCGCAGCAGCCGTCCGTAGAACACCGCCCAGGGGGCCAGAAGCTGGTTGAACTCCGCCAGCACGAACAGATCGCAGTGCGCGGCTTCCCGGCGCATCGCCCGCCACAACGGGAGCAGCTTGCGCAGGGTGTTCAGCCGCCCGGGGAGGGGCGACACCCGCACCTCCCAGCCGCCCGCCGCCAGCCCGGCCCGGATCACCTGATTGCGCGGGTACTGCTCATCCAGCACGCCGATATAGCTCACACAGGGCATCTCGCCCGCCTCTCAGTACGCCCTCTGCTCCGCTGCCAGCCGCCACAGCCGGCGCAGCACCACGATCATCGTCATCCCCACCGAGAGCGCGAAGACGATGTTAACCGCCCACGCCCCGCCCACCGCGCCGGCCGCCTCGATCAGGATCGCGCCCGCCGGGACGGTCAGCAGCAGCGCCGCAATCTTGGCGGCCAGCATGGCCGGCACCAGTCGCAGCGTGCGGTACAGCGGGCCGAAGGCGCCGCCAACCGCCGTGATCACGCCGTATATACACAGCACCCGGATCACCGCCATCGCCGGCAGGTATTCCTCCCCCAGCACCGGGACCAGCAGGGGCGCGAACAGGGCGAACGCGCCGTAGATCAACAGCGCAACCGGGATCACGATCCGCATCACCCGCCGGAAGTTATCGGCCAGCCGGACGTAATTGCGCTGTCCGGCGTCGGCGGGCAGGCGCGTCTCCAGATTGGTCAGGATGCCGGAGAACAGGATGGCCGGGTAGCTCAGGGCGCTCAGCCCCAGCCGCAGGAAGCCGGCCTCGGCCTCGCCGAAGCGCATGGCGACGGCCTGCACCGGCAGCAGCACAAACCACGCCGCGACGCTTTTATCCAGCGCCATGCTGAAGCCGAACCGCCAGTACGGGCGCGGCGAATTGCGCGGGACGACGGCCAGCACGTCGCGCAGGCGCGGCAGGACCTCCGGGCGGCGGCGCTGTTCCCGCAGGTAGAGCAGCAGGCCTCCGCCCCCCTTCAGGCCTTCGGCAAACACGTGGGCGATCACGATAGCCGCCGCCCCGCCCCACAGGAGGGCCGCCGCCAGCCTGAGCACGGCCTCCCCCAGCGAGGCCGCGTTTTCCAGCAGGGTGTAACTGCGCATGGCCCGCGTGCTTTGCAGCGTGATCAGGCCGAACTGGTACAGGGGGTTGAAGAACAGCACCAGGACATAGACCTGCAAAAGCTGGCCGATCTGCGGGTTGTCATACCAGTCCGCGGCCAGCGCCGGGCCGAATAATATGGCGATCCCCCAGGCAATCAGGCCGGTCGCCGCGGCGACCTGGATGAAGAAGCCCATCAGGTCGCGGGCGCGGGCGATATCGCGGGCGCCGATGGCCTCCGCCAGGCGGGTCACTGTGCTCGGCCCCAGCCCGGTCAGGTTGAGCGTCATCAGCAGGCCGTACATCGTCAGAACAAGCTGGTACGCGCCGTATTCCTCCGGCCCCAGGACGCGCACCACCACCACGAATGACGCCACGTTGATCAGCATGAGCGTCATAGCGCCGGCCTGCAGCGTGATTGTGTCGCGCACAAACTTGCTGCGGCGCAGGGCGTACAGGTTCAGGACGGCCCGATGCAGCACCTGTCTGATGGAATCGAGCATAGCGTCCCCTTCAGGACGGGCGAGTCGCGCCTTCCTGCGGAGCAGGCCGGGCATCTTCCAGCGCGTAAACCATCGCCTGGGCGAACAGGTTCGGCCACAGCCGCCGCAGGCCGGGTGTGCCCTGATAGGGGATGGCCCGCACCACCCGGAAGCCCATCTGCCCCGCCCACCAGGTGAAATCGGTCACCGTCCAGAAACGCAGATGCTCTCCCGGCGTAACGACCCACTGCAGCGGGAACCGCCCCAGCAGCAGGCGCAGCCGGTGCTGGTGATAGCCGGTGTTGGGGATGGTGACGATCAGCAGATCGGCCTTGTCGCGCAGCCGGTTCAACAGCGCCTCAGGATCGGGCAGGTGCTCAATAATCTCGCACAGCAGAATCGCGTCGTAACGCGCGTCGATCCCCTCGCCGGCAGGCTTATTGATATCGGCAAGATCAGCGCGAATCCCCTGCGAGCGGCAGAACTCCACCGCCCGCGGCGAGATATCCAGCCCGTAGGCATCCACGCCCAGCCGATCGATCAGGTAGCGCAGGATCGCCCCATCCCCGACGCCCAGATCGAGGACCTTGCTGCCCGCCGGCAGGAAGCTGGCGATCGCCGCCGCCCGCGCCCGGCGAAAAGGTGAAAGCTGCCCCATTGAGCCGGGCGCTTTCGCCTCCCAGTAATCGTCGTAACTGGTCACGCCCACCGCCGCCGTCTCCGGGTAGATGAACAGGCGGCGGAAGGTGCGGTAACGGTTAGCCAGCCAGAGATAGGGGGGGAACCGTCGCAGGGCAGGCTTCAGAGTATTCATGAGTCCTCATGCCGGGCTTCTGGCGCATTGGTGCCCTCATGATAGCCAATCCGCCGCGCTCTGTACACCCGCAATCGCTGAAAAAGCGGAGGGCAGGAGAAAAGCGGGGAACCGCGGAGCGCCCGGAGAACGCAGAGGCAAACCCGGCTGCGCTCTCCTGCATCCCCGCGATTCCCGATCTTTCCGTCGCTCGTCTTTTCTTGCTGCCTGGCCCCCGCTTTCGGCTGTCTGCTGGCAGCGATGCGCTCCCCGCTTCTTCTCTACTTCACTGACAGGAACATCAGATCGCGTCTCATCATCAGGGGCCACCAGGTGAACGGGTTCGGCCTTTCTTCCGCTCCTGAGGGGTAATCAGGGACGTGCAGGATCACCACCG
>WBZO01000272.1_pt1 | contig 49108 bp, 44 predicted proteins | sample 5204261 | NCBI WGS metagenome assembly WBZO01 (sample SAMN12412400, study PRJNA552823) | activated sludge metagenome | isolation source: activated sludge from anammox sidestream of wastewater treatment plant... | place: USA: North Carolina | collected 2017-09
AGGCGCAGACCGTCCGTCCCGCGATGTTCTTGCAGAGGTCGGTCAGGTTGTCGAGGTCCGACATCTGGCCGCGCTTGCTCATGATCCGGCGGAGCGTTTGGACCAACCATGAGCTGCCCTCGCGGCACGGACTGCACTTGCCGCAGGACTCATGGTAGAAAAACTCCATCAATCGCAGGGCGGCCCACACCATGTCCGTGCCTTCTTCCATCACCGTGACGCCCCCTGATCCCAGCATGGATCCGGCCTGCGCCACCGATTCGAAATCCATCTTGACGTCGAGAGAATCGGCGGTCAGGAACGGGGCCGAGGCGCCGCCGGGAATGAAGGCCTTGAGCTTTTTATCCCCCCGCATGCCGCCTGCGTGCTCATAGATCAGTTCGCGGAACGTGATGCCCATCGGCACTTCATAGTTGCCCGGCCGTTTCACGTGGCCGCTGACGCAGAAGACCCGCGTCCCGGTGCTCTTGGGCGGCGAGCCGATAGACGCGAACCATTCGGGGCCCCGCATCATAATGTGCGGCAGGTTGGCCAGCGTTTCGACGTTGTTGACGACCGTCGGTTTGTTGTAAAGGCCGTGGGTCGCAGGGAACGGCGGCTTCACGCGCGGCAATCCGCGCTTGCCCTCGAGCGACTCAAGCAATGCGGTCTCTTCGCCGCAGATGTAGGCGCCGGCGCCGCGATGGACCCACACGTCGATCGACGTGCCGGTGCCGAAGATATTCTTGCCCACATAGCCGGCGGTCCGCGCTTCGGCGAGGGCTTTTTCGAGAATCTTCGCTCCCAGTGTGAACTCACCCCGAATATAGATGTAGGAGCTGGCCGCGCCGATCGCATAACACGCGATCAGGATGCCCTCGATCAGCTGATGCGGGTCGCGTTCGATCAACTGGCGATCCTTGAACGTGCCCGGTTCGCTCTCGTCGGCGTTGCAGCAAAGATACTTGGGGCCCTGATAATCCTTGGGCAAGAAGCCCCACTTCACGCCGGTCGGGAATCCCGCGCCGCCGCGCCCACGCAGCCCCGACTTCATCACGGTGGCGGTCACGTCGGCCGGAGAGACCTTCCCCAGGACCTTACGGATCGCCTGGTAGCCGCCGGCCTTTTCATAGTCGGCCAGCGAGCCGCCGTACCCCGGCTGCAACATGTTCTTCAACAGGACTGGTTCGTAGTTGGGCATAAGCTTTAGTCTCGTGACTCGTCGCTCGTGAAGCGTGAAGCGACTGCGGATTTTCGATCAGTGAACGACAAGATACGCTTCACGTGTCACTTTCTCTCTACCCCTGCAGGCAGCGGCCACATAAACGGGCCGGTCTTCAGCGAGGACGTGCCCGTCTGCTTCAGATCAGCCAGAATGCGGTCGACTTTCTCTTCCGTCAGTTGTTCGTAGTAGTCGTCGTTGATCTGCATCATGGGACCGGTGCCGCAGGCAGCGAGACATTCCACGGCGCTCAAAGTAAAGAGTCCGTCCGTCGTGGTTTCGCCGGGCTTGATCCCCAGCTTCTTCCCGAGCCAACCGATCAAGGTGTCCGATCCGACGAGCGCGCACATGAGCGACTTGCAGACCTGAATGTGGAACTTCCCCACCGGCTTCAGGTTCAGCATCGTATAGAACGTGACCGTCTCGTAGACCTGCGGCGGCGTCAGGTGCAGGATGCCCGCGATCTCCCGCATCGCCGCTTCGGTGACGTAGCCTTCCTCTCGCTGCGCCAAATACAGCAACGGGAGCAAGGCCGATCGCTTCACCGGATAGCGAGCGAGTATTCCGTCGATTTCAGCCTGATGTTGTTCCCTCAACATTCCTCAAACTCCACTCTAGCGGCTCCGGTGAAGCGGAAGTCACATGCTTCCTGCTGCGCGTCCAACGAGACGCACGGCGCGATGGATGCACAACGCCCTACGTGTGCGTGCCCACGAGATGCGAGGCGGCAGTGTCCCATGTTCCGGTTTTTGAGGGCGCCCCTTCCACAGGCACTGCGGACGCGTGGTTCCTGAGCCTCATCGACTCACCGATCACATTCTCCCATCACGATGTCGTAGGTCCCGAAGATCGTAATGATGTCGGAAATCAAATAGCCTCGCGCCATGTGATCGAAGGCGCCCATATGAATGAACGACGGGGCGCGGATTTTCAAGCGGTAAGGCCGGGGACTCCCGTCGCTGACGAGAAAAAATCCCAACTCGCCTTTCGGGGCTTCAGTTCCGCAGTACGTTTCGGCCTTCGGCGGCTTGAATCCTTGGGTAAAGATGATGAAGTGGTGGATCAGGCTCTCCATGTCCCGCATGACCTTCTCCTTCGGGGGCGGGATCACTTGCGGAACGTCGGCCATGATGGGCCCTTCCGGGAGTTGGTCCAGACACTGGCGGATGATGCGGGCGCTCTGCCGCATTTCTTCCATCCGCACCCAGTAGCGATCGTAGGTGTCGCCGCGCTTGCCGACCGGGACTTCCCAGTCGACCTTGTCGTAGGCCCCGTAGGGTTCGTATTTTCGGACGTCGTAATCCACGCCGGACCCGCGGAGGGTCGGGCCGGTCAGGCCGAAGTTGATCGCGTCCTCGGCGGAGACGACCGCCACGTCTTTGGTGCGTCCCACCCAGATGCGGTTGGACATGAGCAATTGGTCATATTCGCGGACCTTGTCCGGAAAGGTCTGTAGAAATGCCTTGAGTCGCGCGACCAGGTCGGGCGTGAAGTCGCTGTCGACGCCGCCGATGCGGTAGTAGTTCAAGGTCAGGCGGGCGCCGCAGAGCTTCTCGAACATGTCGAGCAGCACTTCCCGCTCGCGGAACGTCCAGAAGAACACCGTCATGGCGCCGATATCGAGCGCCTGCGTCCCCAGCCAGAACAGATGCCCGATGATGCGCTGCATCTCGGCGACGATCGTCCGCACATACTCGGCGCGTTCCGGGACCTTGATGTCGAGCAGCTTCTCCACCGCGCGCACATACGCGTAGTTGTTGGCCATCGCGCAGACGTAGTCGAGCCGATCGGTGTGGGGAATGACCTGCATGTAATGGAGACCTTCGGCCAGCTTTTCAACCCCGCGATGCAGATAGCCGAGATCCGGTGTCGCTTTCACGATCCGTTCGCCGTCCAGTTCGAGCACGACGCGCAGCACTCCGTGCGTGCTCGGATGCTGCGGTCCCATGTTCAGAAGCAGCTCCTCGCGCCGGCGGTTCCCGCCGGGGGCCGCAGGAGTCAAAAACGCCTGCTTGTCCTTTTCGGAGATCTCGCCTTCCTCCGCCTGCTCGGCCGGCGGTTCATCCAGCCGTGGAATGAAGGGGAACGTGCTTCGCCAGCCTCGGCCTTCCGTGGGGAAATCCTTTCGCAGCGGATGGCCCTCTTCGTAATCCTCCGGCAGGAGGATGCGGCGCAGATCCGGATGGCCGGTGAAGGTGATGCCCATCAGGTCGTAGACCTCGCGCTCCATGAACTCGGCGCCCTTCCAGATACCGGTCACCGAGGCGATTGCCGCCGCGTCTTCAGTGACGCGCGCCTTCAGCCGGATCCGCCGGCGATGGGGGAGCGACAGGAGCTGATAGACCACTTCAAACCGTTCCGGGTGATCCGGGTGGTCGACTGAACAGATGTCCGTAATGTGATCGAAGGCCGCTTCGGGCGTATCGTGCAGCCACCGCGCGATGTCGACGATCTTGGGCGCGGCCACGCGGACCGACACCTCGTTGCGCACCGCGTCCACCTCGACGTCGCGAATCGCGTCGGGGAATGTCGTCATCAATCGTTCAATCAAAGACTGCATTGTCGGCGATGTCGCTCGTCGATCGTGAAGCGTATCTCGCGCCCCGTCGTGGTCTTACCGGACGAACACCTTCTCGCGTTGAATCTTTTCCTGCAACTTCAGCAGGCCGTCCAGCAGGGCCTCAGGCCGCGGCGGACAGCCGGGGATGTAGACATCCACCGGCACGATCTGATCGACGCCCTGGACCACCGCATAACTGTTGTAGTGGTTGCCCGAGGTGGCGCAGGACCCCATCGAGATCACGTAACGCGGCTCCGCCATTTGGTCATAAATGCGGCGGATGACCGGGGCCATCTTGCGGGTCACGGTTCCGGCCACGATCATCAAGTCCGATTGCCGGGGCGAGGCGCGGAACACCCCGGCGCCGAAGCGATCGATATCGTACCGGGACGATACGCTGGCAATCATTTCGATGGCGCAGCAAGCCAACCCAAAGGTCATCGGCCACAGGGAAGATTTTCTGGCCCAGCAGACGAATGCATCCAGGTTCGTCGTCAAGACGTTCGCGTCAAGCTGGCGTTCGAGAAAGCTCATAGGGCGTCTCTCGTCGTTCGTGAAGTGTCCTTCGCAAGATCGGTTCTGTTCCCCGCCATTTCCAGCGAGAACGCGGATGAGTGAACTTGGTGCGGGGTCTGCGAGCACAGAGATTGCGCCCGCCGACTCGTGGCACCGAGGGCGCGCGTTCCGCGAGCAACGGAGCCGGCTCGGTCCCCTATCAACCATCCTCTACTCAATCCCATTCGAGTGCTCCCTTTTTCCAGGCATACCAGAAACCCACCACCAAAATGGCGATGAACAGGGCCATCTCGATCAATCCCACCAGACCCAGTTTCTTGAATGCAACCGCCCAAGGGAACATGAACACGATTTCGATGTCAAAGATCACAAAGAGCATCGCGATGATGTAGTAGCGCATCGGAAACTGGACGCGCGCGTCCGAAAACAACGGGCTGCCGCTCTCATAGGGAGCCAGCTTGGCTCGGTAGGGGCGGCTGGGCCGCACGAATCGCCCGAGCAGCAACTGCACCGCGCCGAAGGCGAACGCGATCACGATGAAGATCAGGATCGGGACGTAATTCAGCGGCGTCGCTTCGCTACCCATACACAACCCGTGAAACGTGAGGCGTGAGAGGTGAACAGTTGGTGATCATTCCTGGTCTCGTTCCTGTCAGGCGGCGGAGGGTGAGGCCAAAATCGAGCCGAAAAACGGCTGGAATGTCAACCCGTCCAACTCCGGTTTCGGCATGCCCTTGTGCTGGACCAGGATCTTGAACGTACGCCCCATCCCGTCAGGCCGCAACAGTTGGATGGCCGCAAAAAACTCCGGCGACTCCGGCTGCAGCGATTCCAGCATCTGTTCCATGCCCAGGCCGATCAGAAAGCTCATTTGGTTCGTAAAGCCGGTGACCTGCAAGCCGGCACGTTCGCCGGTGCGGGCCAAAGCGGTGAAATCCACGTGTGCGGTCATATCTTGATGACCGACGCGGGCGAAGGCATCCTCGGTGGTCGTCTGGCTGTAGTAGCAGAGGAACGTGCCGTTCTTGCGATCCGGTCCGTAGAGGTCATCCGCCGTGTGGCCATAATCGATGGTCAGGACGACGCCCCGATCCATGACCTGCGCCACCTGTGACATCCAGTCGAGGGCCGCCAGATTGAGCTCCGTGCGGTAGCCCTCCGGCAGGCTGATCTGCCCGTCCCGCAAATAGGCCGCCGATTCATCCGACAAGGCACGATAGGTCTCGACGAACCGTCCGTCTTGGTAATCGACCCAGATTTCCTTTGGTTGTCCGTCGACGACTGCCACACGGTGAACGGGAAACGCATCCACGAGCTCGTTGGAGAAGAACAACCCGGTCACGCTGTCCTGCGGCACATCCGCCAGGCGGTCGATCCAAGCCACTCGACCGGTTTGGCCGAGCCAAGGGGCCAGGTTCTGCTGCTGCTGGGTTCGCATGGAAGCACTGCGCTCGATCAGCACGTAGCGCAGGCGTTCGGTGAAGCCGGACGGAGCTTGGGAGCAGGCCGTCAGGAAATCGCGGGCCAGGAGTCCCTTACCCGGTCCCATTTCCACGACCGTAAACGGATTCGGATGACCGAGCGCCTCATCGAGTTGCCGGGCCTGTTTGGCCAAAGCCTGGCCGAGAATCGGATGGACGTCGGAACTGGTGTAGAAGTCGCCGGACCAGCCGATGCGTTCCTTCGTTTCTTCGACCGGGCGAACGTAATAGCCGAACTGCGGATGGTAGAGGGCGAGCTCCATAAAGCGGGCGAAGGAAATCGGTCCGTTGGCGACGATTTCCCGCGTGATTTCAGCCAACAACTGCGGATGCCCAGCGCTCAAAGTGACACCACCCTTGTCGGAATTCGAGCTGTTTCTTGGCGTGCCCACCAAGAAGCCGCTCTCCTACCGTATTCTCTAGGGAAAAGAGGGGGTTAGATTAGCCGCTGGCTCGCGGGCAAGTCAAGGCGAAAAGGGGGAGAATGGTGCGGGTCCTGTTGCGGCGACAGCCCCATCGTGTTCGCTCCACGCATCTCCCGGCGGGCTCCTTACGCTGCGCGCGATGGGGCACTCCGTTCGCCATGCCACCCGCACGATTTCCGAGCAGTAAAGTGGGAATGGGATGCAAGCGAGTTCTTCCCGCTGAAGGCGGTGGTCGTCTGGGGAAGATGCGCGCATGGGCTCTGCGCAACGCCGCACTTTCTGAGATAAAGGGGAAGAGTTTCCAAGGGAATGCTCGGTCGATGTGCGCATAGGAGCCTACCCGTACTGCCCCCTTTCATTGTTGGAGAATACGAAAGGCAAACCGGAGCGCCCGGTCGCCGTGCCACCCGCACCATGTTCTCGAGCCGAGACGGCGGAGAAAACAAAAGGGAGTTTCTGCAGGAACGGGAGTACAGGAAGGGAATCGCGCGCGGATGGACCGCGCGGAGGCCTGGAGGTTGCCAGCAACTCAGTCTACGCCCCGTGGCACTTCTTGTATTTCTTGCCTGAGCCGCAGGGGCATGGATCGTTGCGGCCGACCCGGTCGGCGGGGCGTTGGGCTGCCTGCGGCGTCGGCTCGTCGCTTCTATTGAACACCATCTGAGGCGGCGGTGTCGGTTCCGGTTCCGGCGGGGGCGGCTGTTCACCCTTCACGGCTTGCACGCGGAACAGCCGCTCGAGGACGTCCGACTTGATCCGGTCCATCATGGACGAGAACATGTCGAAGCCTTCGCGTTTGTACTCGATCAGCGGATCTTTCTGCCCGTAGCCTCGGAGCCCGATGCCGTCTCGCAGGTGATCCATCCCGAGGAGGTGGTCCTTCCAGTGATGGTCGATCACCTGGAGGAGCAGCATCTTCTCGAGGTAGCGCATCAGCTCGGTGCCGAGTTCCTGCTCCTTTTGCCGGTAGGTCTGATGGACGTGCTTTTGGATGTCCTCGATCACGGCATCGCGGCCCACATCCTTGAAGTGCTCGGCGACCGTCCCAGACCCGTCGGTGATGTCGATGTTGAATTGACCCTGAAGGGCCTCGCCCAGGCCGTTGAAATCCCACTCTTCCGAGTACTGGTCCGCCGGACAATAGGTGTCGACCATCGCGGTGACGACGTCCCGCATCATGTCGTGGATGTCTTCCTGGATGTGCTCGCCGGCCAGTACGGCATGGCGGTGCTGGTAGATCACTTCACGCTGCTTGTTCATCACGTCGTCGTATTCGAGCAGCTGTTTGCGGATTTCGAAGTTGTGCGCCTCGACCTTCTTCTGCGCGTTCGCGATGGCGCGGGTGACCATGCCGTGCTCGATCGGGACGCCTTCCTCCATGCCGAGCTTGAGCATGAGTTGTGAGACCCGCTCCGAGGCGAAGATCCGCATGAGGTCGTCTTCCAGCGAGAGATAGAAACGGGAGGAGCCGGGGTCGCCCTGGCGGCCGGCGCGGCCGCGGAGCTGGTTGTCGATTCGGCGGCTCTCATGCCGCTCGGTGCCCAGGATGTGCAGGCCGCCGAGGGCCACCACGTCCTGCTTGTCTTTCTCGCACTCGGTCTTGATCTGCTCGAAGATCTGCTGCTTCCGCTCTTCCGTCAGCGTCTCGTCCTGGTAGAGCACCCGCTTGAACAGGAAGTCGGCGTTGCCGCCGAGCAGAATGTCGGTGCCGCGGCCGGCCATGTTGGTGGCGATCGTCACCGCGCCTTTGCGGCCCGCCTGCGCCACGATCTCGGCTTCCTTTTCGTGGAACTTGGCGTTGAGCACGTTGTGCTTGATCCCGTGACGGCTGAGGAACCCCGCCAGCCGTTCGGACTTTTCGATCGAGATCGTGCCCACCAGCACGGGCTGGCCGCGCTCGTGGCAATCCTTGATCTCCTCGACGATCGCGTTGAACTTTTCCTTTTCGGTCCGATACACCACATCCGCGTAATCCTTGCGGACCATGCTGCGGTTGGTCGGGACGACGTTGACGTCCAGGTTGTATATCTTCGCGAACTCGCCGGCTTCCGTGTCGGCGGTGCCGGTCATGCCCGCGAGCTTCTTGTACATGCGGAAGTAGTTCTGGAACGTGACCGAGGCGAGGGTCTGGTTTTCGTTGGCGATCTTGACGCCTTCTTTGGCCTCCACCGCTTGGTGCAGCCCGTCACTCCAGCGCCGTCCCGGCATCAACCGGCCGGTAAACTCGTCGACGATGATGACTTCGCCGTCCTTGACCACGTAGTCCACGTCGCGCTTGTACAGCGCGTAGGCCTGGAGTGCCTTCACGACATGGTGCACGAGGTCCATGTGCTTCAAATCGTACAGGTTGTCGACGCCCAAGAGCTTTTCCACGCGGATGTTGCCGTCTTCGGTCAGCGAGGCGGTCTTGGTCTTTTCCTCGATCGTGTAATCCTGGTCCAGCTTGAGCTGCGGGATGATCGCGTTGATCCGGTAATAGAGGTCCGTGGTCTGGTCCGTGGGGCCCGAAATGATCAACGGGGTCCGGGCTTCGTCGATCAGGATGCTGTCGACCTCGTCCACGATCGCGAAGTTGAGCGGCCGCTGCACGCACTGGGTCAAGTCGCTCACGATCAGGTTGTCGCGCAGATAGTCGAACCCATATTCGTTGTTGGTGCCGTAGGTGATGTCGGCCCGATAGGCCTCCTGCCTGCTGCAAGGGCGCAGATGCTGCAGCCGCTTGTCCCCCGCGTCGTAGGTGGGGTCGAACAGGAACGATGCGTCATGTTGGATCACGCCGACGGATAGCCCCAGCGCATGGTAGATCTGCGCCATCCATTGGGCATCGCGTTTGGCGAGGTAGTCGTTGACGGTGACCAGGTGTGCGCCTTTCCCCTCCAGGGCATTGAGATAGACGGGGAGCGTGGCGACCAGGGTTTTGCCCTCACCGGTCTTCATTTCCGCGATTCGCCCCTTGTGCAGGATCATGCCGCCGATGAGCTGGACGTCGAAGTGTCGCATGTTGAGCCGGCGACGGGACATCTCCCGGCAGACGGCGAAGGCTTCCGGCAGGATGTCGTCGAGCGTCTCGCCGGCTTCCAGCCGCTTCTTGAACTCCTGCGTCTTATCTGCCAATGCATGATCCGAGAGGGGCGTGAGCGACGATTCGAGGCCGTTGATCCGATCCACGATCGGGCGCAAGGCCTTGATCTCGCGATCGTTTTTGCTTCCGAAAATGATGTTGAGGACTTGGGTCAGCATAGCCACACACCGTAACCCGGCTGATGCGTGGATCGGCCAGGCATTAAACGTTTAGCGGCAAAGTATACAGGAATCATTGTGGGAATCCTACCGAAGATGCGGCGAGACTCTCAACCGGCCTCGGTATGGACCGCTGCATCCCGGCCGCGTTGATTTCATCCGCTTCCCATCATATAGTGCGGCGCATCAGCGCGCATGGTTCGACAACCTTAGACAGATGGAGGTCCATGCGGAGCCGCTTCCCGTTCCCACCCACGTTTGTGTTGGCCCTGTCACTGGCCGGATTTGGTTCGCTCACCCATATAATTGAAACCTACGCTGCGCCGACCGGGGTCGTGGATCAGGCCAAGCGGAGCTACGACAAAGCCGTGGCACTGTTCCGAGAAGGCGATGCCGACGGGGCCATCGAGGCACTGAAGAAATCCCTCGTGCAGAATCCCCGCCAGGCCGAAGCCTATCATCTGTTGGGGTTGGTGTATTTCCAAGGGAAGCGCAATCCCGACGAGGCGGTGCAGGCGTTCAAACAGTCGTTGAAGCTGAATGCCCGCTCGGCCGAGGTGCTGAACGATCTTGCGGATGTGTATTTGGCGCAGGGCAAGTCGGCGGAGGCGGAAGCGGTGTTGCACAAGGTCTTGGAAGTGGCGCCGGGCAACGAGGAGGCCTATCTCGACTTGGCGCGGCTCTATGAAGATCGCCATGACGGAGCGCACGCCATCGATATGTATCTCTCATTGCTGCGGGTCCATTCCGACCACAGCGAGGCGCTCTACCATCTCGCCAATCTGTACGACAATCAGGGTGATCCCAAACGCGCTCGCGAGCAGCTCTCCCGCCTCACCCAAGCCAACCCCCGCCATGCCGATGCCTGGTATCTGCTGGGCCGGTTCGCCGAGCGTGGGAACGATTTGAACGGGGCGGCGGCGGCCTTCAAGCAGGCCATCGTCGTGAAGCCGGACTTTGTGGACGCGCACTACAACCTGGCGTTTGTGTTACGGAGCCAGGGGTTGTTACAGGAGGCGGAAGGGGAGCTTCTGGAAGTGGTGCGTTACAGGCCCGAATACGCGGAAGCCCACCTGAATCTGGGCATGGTCTATACGGCCCTCAATCGGCTCGACGAGGCTGAGCGGGAGTACGAACGGGCAGTGGCGCTCAAGCCCAACTCACTGGAGGCTCATTACAACCTCGGCGTCTTCTACGAACTCCACCGGAAAGATCAGGTCAAGGCATTGGCCCAGTACCGGCGGTATCGGGACCTGGGTGGCAGGGATGAGCGGGTCGAACGGATCGTGGGAGTCGGAGGTCCATAAGGCAGCCATCACGTTGACCCTACCGATTGCCGTTTGGTACTATTCCGACCCTGATCCGGAAAGTTGAGAATGGCATGGCCCTCTCTCTGAAATCGGTCGCTTGTGCGGTGCTCGGCGCGGTCATCATCCTGATCGCCGCGACGACCGGGTCGGCTGTCGCCCACGAGTTGCAGCATGCGGCGCACCACACGGCCGGCATGCATGGGTCCGGACTCTGTGCCTGGATGTGTGCCACGACTGCGGCGGATGCCGCAGGGCCGCTGCACCACTTTCAGACCTTCGCGGCTTTTGAGCGACTTTCAGCGTTCACGGCTCGTGCTGCATCCGATCTGATCTTTACCTCCAGCGCGCCTCGCGCACCGCCGGTTTCCCGCTAATTTCTTCATCCACAACGTGCGCACCGTCAGCCTTCCTTATCTAAGGGCGGCTGAGACGGATAGAAGCCCCCGCGGAGGTTCTCGCGGGGCCCGGGCTCTTTCACAGACAACGATCACGTCGGGCTTTCAGCCGGGGTGCACCTTTAATCTTATTCAGGACTGATTATGTCGACGATCATGCAGAACCCAATGGACAACTTGAACACAACAGGCCGCAGGAGCGGGCGATGGTTCCAGCTCGCCGCCTGCCTCGGAGCAGCACTCGGTCTCTGGACGATGGTTACGGAACCGGCGTTCGCCGCGGAGTCAAAGGGAGACAAATCGTTCCAGGCCGTCGTGACGGATGCGCAGGGGGTGGAAACGGAACTGAAGAACGTCATCTTCTACTGGGAAGAGAAGATGAGCGAGACGTCCTTCGTGCCCCATGAACTCCGCCACCTTCCGGCAAAGCGGGGCACGGCGACGGTCAATATCAAGTTCGACCAAATCAAGCAGATCGACGTCAAGCCTGCCGGCGATAAGGGGACGCCGGCGATGACCGTGACCTTGGCCAACGGCAAGAACGGCGAATTCACACCGGCCGTCGTCGGCAGCTTCAAGGGTGAGTCCGATTTCGGCCAAGTCGAGGTGCCGGTCGGGACCGTCTCGAAGGTCGTCTTCAAGTAGCGACGGGCGAGGAGCGGAAAGGATCAAGGACGTGAATCAGGCGACGATGCAGAACCGATGGCAATCCACACAGAGCGCGACGGGATGGGGGACCTCCCTGCTGTTCCATGCCTGTCTGGTCTTGGCAGCCATGACGTTCACCCCGCGCATGGCCGTGGTGGAGCAGGAGCCGTTTAAGTGGGACGTGGCCTTGGTGGAACCGCCTCGCGAGGTGGCCCGTGAAGAACCGCCCGCTCCGCCGCAGGTCCATCCGCCGACGCCTCCGACCGCGGTGAAACAGAAAGTGGAACCGGTCCGCCCGGTCCAGCCGCCCCCTCAGGTCGTGACCAGACAGGTTGAGACCAGGGAGGTCCTGCAGCCCGTACAACGCACGGTGGAAGCGGTGCAGCGGACCGTCGAACCGGTGCAGCGGGTGGAGCCGGTCAAGGAAGTCGTCCAGGCTCAGAACAAGCCGGTCGAACCGCAGCAGGTTCTGAAGCCGGAGCCTGTCGTGCAGGAAGCGGCACCGGCACCGATTGAGCGGGAGGCGACTCCCGTGGTGGAGCAGGCCGTCGCGTACCAGGCGGCACCGGTCGTCGAGACCCGCGAGGCACCTGCGGCGGTGACGAGTGAGCCGGTGGTGGAGAACCGTGAGGCTCCCGCGATCGTGACCGCAGAGCCGAGGGTTGAATCCCGCCCGGAGCCGGTCGCGGTTGCGCCATCGCCTGCGCCTCCCGTGGAACAGGCGCCTGAAGCGCCTCCGGCAGTCGCCAGCGTCGCGGCGCCGGCCGAGCCGGTTGCAGCCCCGCCGGTTCCCGTAGAACCGGCGGCTCCCGCTCCGGTGGTGCATGAGCCGTCACCCGCGCAGCAGCAGGAGGAGCATCAAGTCGTCGCGCGCGCGGTGCCTCCCAGGTCCACGCCTTCCAAGGCGGATTACGCCTGGCTGGCGGAATCGCTTCATCGACGCATCATTGAACTGAGGCATTATCCGAAGACCGCCCGACTGAACGGATGGGAAGGGAAAGTCGTGTTGCGCGTCACGCTGAAACGGGATGGGCATCTCGAGGACGTGCAGGTCGTGAAGAGCTCCGGATATGAGGCTTTGGATAGCGCCGCGATAGAGGCTGTCCGCCGGGCTTGCCCGCTGCACATGAAGCAAGAAGTCGTGACCCCGACGGTCGTGGTGCAGGTGCCGATCAATTACAGCCTGGGGCAATGATGGACGACCTCGTCAGGGCGCATGAAGCCGGAACACTTCGAGGTTTCACGATGACGGTTACGATCGGCAGGACGATGCAGAAGCTCTGGTGTCTCACCCTGGCGCTGAGTGCCGCGTTCACGGGGCTGCCGGTCACCGGTTTCGCGGACTCCGGACCCTCTTATGAGCTCGGCAAGAAGCAGGTGACCGAGCACAAGGTGAAGATCGTGGCCGGCCCATCGGTCCAAATCGACGAGCAGGGTGCGGTGTCACTAGCCTGGATGGAGGAAGACAAGGACGTGCGGTCGGTGATGTATGCCCGCGGCAGCGAGCCGGGTGGCATAGTCGGCGCGCCGGTGCGGATCAACCGCCCGGAGGAAACGCCCTACTGGCGCCAGGAAACCCCGGCCATGGTCGTGCATGGCAACGAGGTGTTCGTCACCTGGGGGCTGACGCATCCGAAGGCGGGGCCACAGCAGCCGCTCGCGACCGAACTGCGTTTAAGCCGCTCGACCGACGGAGGCCGGACGTTCGAACCCTCCGTGCTGGTCAACGATGATCCGGGTGTGATCCAGCATACGTTCGATTCCCTGCATCGCGGGCCGGACGGCCGTCTGCACGTGGCCTGGATCGATGGCCGCGACGGCAAGAAAGAACCGGGCACCTACGCGGCCCGGTCGTTGGACGGGGGCGCCACTGTGACCAAGAACCTCAAGGTCGACGAGGGGACCTGTGTCTGCTGCCGGACCGCGCTGGCCACCGGTCCCGATGGGACGCTCTACGTCGCGTGGCGGAAAATTTTCGAGGGCAACGTTCGCGAAACAGTCGTCGCACGAAGCCTCGACGGCGGCGAGACGTTCGAAGCTCCGATCATCGTCGGGCACGATCAGTGGGTGTTTCCTGCTTGTCCGCATCGGCCCGCCTCGATGGGTGTCGACCGCGAAGGGCGCCTGTATGTGGTCTGGTACACGGAAGGCACGGACGAAATCCCGTCCGTCTACATCGCCTATTCCGACGATCGCGGGAAGACCTTTTCGGAAAAGCGCAAGCTCAATACGGCCAAGAACACGTTTCCCGACCATCCGCAGCTGGCGGTGGACCAGGCCGGCAGGGTGGTGGTCATCTGGGAAGAACAGGCTCCCGTCAAACGTGACGTGGTGGTGAGCGTCTCCACGGATCGCGGCCAAACCTTCACGGCTCCAATGAAATTGAATGACCGGAAGAGCCAGACTCCGGTCGTGGCGGTGAATGCGCGGGGGGACTTTGCCATGGCCTGGATCGAGCACGGCATGCCCGGTCATAAGATGGTGGTGCAGACCCTGCGGATGCCTGAGGTGAAGGCGGCGACGGAAGGGGGCTCGACGCCGTGAACGCTGTGCCGAGTCACGGGTGCGGTGCGATACGGCCTGCCCTCATGGCCGGCATGCTGCTGGGCTGTGTCCTGGGCCTGGTACCCATCGCGCGCGGCGCCGACGACCCCTTGGCGGCGATGAAGATCGGACGCGCGCCGGCCGGAACGGCCGCGGCTCCATTCGAGCTTCGATCTCTCGATGGACGCACGGTTCAATCGCACGAGTTGGCCGGTAAGGTCGTGATCCTGAACTTTTGGGCGACCTGGTGCGGGCCCTGCAAAGATGAAATGCCGGCGCTGGAGCGTCTGCGGCGGCAGCTTGACCCCTCTCGAGTCGTGCTGCTGACCGTCACGACCGACCTGCAGCGCGAAGGCATCAAGCAGTTTCTGGCCACGATGGACGTGCGGGTTCCGGTCCTGTTTGATGAGGATCAGGACGTCTCCCGCGCCTATATGGTGCGGGCCCTGCCCACGACCGTCATCATCGGTCGTGGCGGATCTCTGGTCGGTCGTGCCGTGGGGCCCCGTGAATGGGATGCGCCGGCGTCTTTGCGCCTGATGCAGCAACTGGCGGAGGTACGCGAGTGAAACGCGCTGCCCCGATCCTGGCGCTGGTCCTCGTCATGGCCTATCTCGGGCTGGCCGTCGTTGCAACGGTCTGCGTGACGGACCATGCGGAAGGTGCGGCGCCGCAACACCATCCGCAGCACGGCGGCAGCCTGGCTCATTCCTCGTTTTGTGCCTGGGCCTGTCAGGCCAACCCGACTTCGGGCGGGCCGGTGCAGGCCCTGGTCTCGGAACCGATCCTGCTCTCGGCCGTCGTGGTTCAACCGAATCAGTCGGTCGAGCCCGGGCCGGCCAAGTCACTTCGTGTCTCCCGGGCGCCTCCCGCCCGTTCCTGATCAAATCATCCCAACATCCGTATGAAGTCCGCTTGCGCCTGAGACGAGGGGCAAGGGGTTTGTCTGATTTCGTCGCGGCAAGGCATTGTCAGAAGGAGCGTGTGATGTGGGCGACCGGTGATTGGAAAACAGTCGGCTTATTTGTCTTTATCGCATCGGTCTTGTCGGTCTCGTGGCAAGCAAGCGGTGCTTGGGCGCAAGAGTCCGGGGCTGTATCGGCGGAGCCCAGCCAAAGGGAAAAGCAATTGCGGGAGCAGATGCAGACTATCCTGAACGAGTTGGAGGAATTGCAGAAGGCCAAACCGGCACCCGCCGCCGGTGACGCACCGCCCGCACCGGTGGTGAAAGAAAAGGACGCGGCGGCGCAGGTCCAAATTGAAGCCAAAGAAGATGAGGCCTTGGAGTACGAGCTGTCGGACATCAGCATCGTCAGCAAACGCGTGCAGCGCCGGCCTGAAGGTATTTCCCTCTCCGCCACGCTGCCCTCGGAAACCGACTCCCAGCCGACCAGGACCATGAAGGAATCGATGGAGTCTCTGCCGGGCGTGGTGCTGCGGCAGGCCAACGGGCCGCGCGACTTCAGCATGATGATCCGGGGGCAGGGCGCCAAGACGACCTTCGCCGTGCGGGACATCAAGCTGTACGAAGACGGGTTCATCCAGACCCAGTCGGATGGGTTGTCTCGTCTGGATATCCACGATCCTTGGTTTATGCGCAGCGTGGAAGTGACGCGCGGCGCATCCTCGTCCCTCTATGACAACTATGCTCTCGGCGGCATGGTGCATTTCCGGACGCGACGGGGCAGCGACATCAACGGGTTCGAGACGTTTTTCTCGGGCGGGTCCTTCGGCTACCACAAGGAAGCCTTTGCCGTCGGTGAACAGTACGAGAACCTGGATATTTCTCTCTTCGCCAGCAATGTCGGGGAAGATGGGTTTATCCGCAACAGCGACTATAAGACCCAGACGCTCAATTTCAATCTGCGCTTCAAGATCGACGACAAGCAGAACTTCTACTTCAAGGCCATCACCAATTGGTTGGATTCGCGCGTGCCGACTCGCCTGACCCAAGCGCAGTTCCATGCCGATGAGCGCCAGGCGGGCGGCGCTCAAACGACTTGTACGCCGGGCGTGTACAACGCCGGCTGCGCCAACGCGACGCTGCTGCACCAGCAGCGCGTCGACCGCCGCACCATCATCGGCGGGATGTACGAACGGCAGATCAACGCCAACACGGTGCTGACCGTGGAGGCGGACTACGACGTGAAGGACATCAACCAGTACTTCTCGCAGATCAGCGACAATGTAAACCCGAATTACAAACACTACGCGGATTTGCGGCACGACGGCCGCTTGGGCGACATGCCGCTGCGCAGCTATGTCGGGTTCTTCGCCAACCAAATGGAGCAGGAAGGACAGACGTTTCAGAACCTGGCGACCGGCTTCGGCACGCGCGGTGCATTGCTGCAGAACAACCGGGGGACCATCCGGAACATCGGCGGCCGCATCCGTGAGGAGTTGGAGTTCGTGCCGAAGTGGACCTTGGCCGCAGGCCTCGGGTTCGAACAATCCATGGTGAGCGTTCAGCAGATCAACTACACCGGCGCGACGCCGTCGCCGACCAGTGCGGACCGCACTTTCTACAATTGGGCGCCGGAGATGTCCTTGACCTGGAAACCGGCCGAGGGCTATCGCCATTGGGTTCGAGGATCCACCGGGTACGGTATTCCGGGGTTCGGCAATTTGCTGCGGGATCCCGTGACCGGCTTGCCCGGATCAAATTTCGATCTGAAGCCCCAGAAGAACCTCAATACCGAAATCGGCACCGAATCCAAACTCACGAAGGACCTGTTGATCCAGTTGGTCGGGTTTTGGACCTTCTTCAAGAATGAGATCATCACGCAGACGATTTCGGGCGCGAATACGGCCTCGGTCAACGCGGACTCCTCCCAGTACCGCGGGATTGAAATGTTCTACGACTATCGTCCGTTGAGCGGCTTGCGTTTATCCGGAGCCTATACCCATATCGACGCCAAGTACGTCAATTTCTCCGATCGAACGGCGGCGGGCTTCCTGACCCGTGACGGAAACAAGGTCCCCAATGTGCCGACCGATGTGTTTTTCACCAAGGCGGAATACGACCACTGGCAGAGCGGCTGGGGCGCCTGGGTCGAGGGCAGCTACTACAATAGCTACTTCCTGAACAACAGCAATACGTTCGGCATTCCGTCCTACTTCATCGCGAACGTCAACGTGCACAAGACTTTCGAGGTGAAGAATTCGTGGTTCCGCTTCGCGAAGCTGTACGTCGAGGTGGACAACATCGCCGACAAGAAGTACGCCGCCTCGGGTCAGGTGATCGGCGGGGAGACGGCCGGCGCGGCCGCGCTGAACCAGATCTTCTTTGCCGGATACGGCAGGGCCATCTATGGCGGCATCACGCTGGGATTATTCTGAACGGATCGATGCGGGGGCGGCTTCGGCCGTCCCCGCGAGTCTTGTGGCAGGGAGGAAGCCATGGTGAAGCAACTCTTGCGCGTGGAGGAAGCGGCGGATGCCTTGGCCGTGAGCCGCTGGACCATCTATCGCTGGGTGGAGCAGGGGCGGCTCGAGGGAACCAAAATCGGACGCGGGAGTCTTCGGATATTCCGCGCCTCGATCGAGAAATTGGTCCAACAAAATAGGGTGGACGACTGCCGACTCACTGTGTGATAAACGGAGTGGGGCCCGTCACCAACCGCAGGCTTCGATGTACTCGGGTGTCGATCGCGATCGGCGCACGAGCGGGTGTAGTGGTATGTTCCGCTGGTTCGTCATTCTGGTCCTGTTCTGGGCGACCCCGCTCCACGCTGAACGGCCGGTCGGCACACCGAGTCTAGAGGCTTTCGCCTCCCTTCCGCGCCTCCTCTCCATCCAACTCTCTCCGTCCGGCCGGTACCTGGCCGTGTTGCGCAACGAGGACGGCCAGTCGCTGCTCGTGACGCAAACGGTCGCGGGGCAGGATCCCCATGTAGTGGCGACCACGGACAATCGAGACGACATCATCAATTGGTTTACTTGGGCCAACGACGAGCGGTTGCTCGTCAGTGTGCGGTTTGCCGCAACACCGGGAAGAGTCGAGTCTCAAGAGACGAGGTTGCTGGCCGTCAACCGCGACGGGAGCCAGCAAAAACCCGACCTGCTGAAGAGCGCTTCGTTTCTCTTCGGGCCGAAACACGTCCCGCAGTTCCAGGACCGGATCATCGGAGACATTCCCGACGACTCCCGGCATGTCCTCATGCAGCTCGATATTGAGCGGCCGAACTCTCCCGACGTCTACAAGGTGGATGTGTACACGGGTGAACGGACGATCGTGGAAACCAATCCCGGCCTCCATCCCGGTGACCGGAACGTGCTCAATTGGGTCGTCGACCGCGAGGGGAAGGTTCGGGCCGGCGTCGGGCAGAGCCGAACCTCCGTTCGAGTCATCGTGAAGCCGCCTGGAACGGATTCCTGGAGAGACTTTGCCGACTATGATCTTGCAAAGGAGACCGGACCGTATCCCTTGGGGTTCGACGAGGATCCACGCTGGCTGTACGTGAGGGATATGCACCGCGGGCGAGCATCGATCTTCAAGGTCGATACGGCCGATCCCGCTGCGGACCGTATTCTGGTGGCGACCGATCCCAAGTCCGACCTGATGGGCGATCTCGTCTATTCACGCTGGCGACGCAAGGTGGTCGGGGTTCGGTATGGCGCCGAGGACCAGCGGGTGCTGTTCTGGGATTTCGATGCCCAACGTCTGCAAGCCCGGGTCGATCGGGCGCTGGCCGGGCGCACCAATATCGTCCACAGTACCAACGGCGACGGGCACCTGCACATCGTCAAGGCCGGCGGCGTCGCCCATCCACCTGAATGGTACCTGTTCGACGAACGGGATGGTCATGTGGTCAAGCTGGGAGATGCCTATGCCGGGCTTTCGGAGTTGCGTCCAATTCTGCCGGAACCGGTCAGGGTCCTGGCCCGGGACGGAAAAGAGTTGCCGGTGCTGGTGACGAAACCGAGAGGGCTGGACGGGTTGCGCGTGCCGATGGTGGTCTATCCCCATGGAGGTCTGTTCCAGCGCGACTCCACGGGATTCGATCCCTGGACCCAGTGGTTCGTCAGCCAGGGGTGGATGGTCCTTCAGGTAGGTTTCCGCGGCGTGGGCGGATTCGGCAACGATTTTCTGCACGGGGGGTTTCAACGCTGGGGTCTGGAAATGCAGGATGACCTGACGGATAGCGTGCAATGGGCTGTTCGGCAGGGTTTCGCCGATCCAAGACAGATTTGCATCGTAGGCGCCAACTACGGCGGATATGCGGCCTTGATGGGAGTGGTGCGAACGCCGGAGCTGTACCGCTGCGCGGTGAGTCTGGGGGCGGTCACCGACTTGCTTCAGCTTGTCGGCGATAGTCGATGGTATCTGAACCGCAAAGACGTCTCCGAAGCACGAATCGGCTCATGGTGGGGCGACCGCGAGCGGTTGCGGGACACGTCTCCGATTGCCCATGCGAAAGAAATCCGAACCCCCTTGTTGCTGCTGCACGGCGAAGCCGATCGGTTGATTCCGGTCTCCCATTCGCGCGATCTGGCCGCTGCCCTCAAGGCCGGCGGTATCGAATCCTTCCGCTATGTCGAACTCCCGCAAGCCGATCATCGGCTCAATACCGACGATGCACGCCTGCAAGTGTTTCAGGAACTCGACCGTTTCCTGCATCAGTACCTCGACTGATCCATCCCGTCCACTCCGTTTCTTGTAGCAGCCGTGAGCACCCGTCGGTAGACAGTCCGGAATTGCGCCGCGTAGCATGCGTCCGCAGCCGGGATGTCTCCGGTCCTGCGGGAGAGATCATGTTTGCGCCCTGTCTGTGGTTGTTGTTCGTGCTCTGGCTCGGTCCCGGTCTCGTTCGGGCGGAATCTCCATCGATTCAGGGCGTGACGCTGACTCCGGCGCACGTGGCGGCGGCCGGACCGTTCGCCCTCTCGCCTCCCTCCCTTCGATACGACGCAAGCGGAACCCTGCACGTGGCCTGGCTGGAAAAGCTCGACAATCAGGGGGCGGTGAAGATTCTGCAACTCGCCGGAGACCCGCGTCGGCCGAACCTTCCCGTTCAAGTCAATCCGGCTGCCTTCGGGCCTGAGGCGCTGCACCAGGCTCCCGGTTTGGCAACGGCCGGAGAGGAGCAGGTCTTTGTCAGTTGGTCCACGCCGAACCGGACAGCCGGTGCGATGTTCGCCTCGGACCTTCGAGTGGCGGCATCCGGTGACGGCGGACGGACCTTCGCGATGCCGGTTCAGGTCAACGACGACGGGTTGCCCATTTCCCATACGTTCGAAGACCTGTTGCGCGGTCCCGAGGACGACCTTTACGTGATGTGGCTGGACGGGCGCGGTAAGGACCTCAGCGGAGCGGCGGCTCAGTTCGCCTGTTCTCGCGACAGAGGGGTCACGTTCTCTCCGAACGTCACGGTCGACGGCATGGCCTGCCCCTGCTGCCGGCCCATGGTGGCGCTCGCTCCGGACGGAAGTCTCTGGGCGGCTTGGAGAAAGACTTTCGACGGTCACGTGCGGGATATCGTGGCGGCCCAGTCTCTCGACCGTGGAAAGACGTTCAGCCCGCCGCACCTCGTACGCGAGGACCATTGGGTGTTCTCGGCCTGTCCGCACCGCGGTCCTTCCCTCGGATTCGACCGACGGGGCCGGCTCTACATCGGCTGGTACACGGAGGGGACGGACGAGCAGGCCAAGCTATACCTCTCGACTTCCGACGACGGGGCGGTGACGTTCACGGAGCCGTTGTCTCTGCACACCTCGACCAACTCCTTACCGGACAATTTGCGCATGGCGATTCACCAAGATGGCTTGGTCGCGGCGGTGTGGGAAGAAGTCACCGGCGTGCGCAAACGCGTGGTCCTTCGGGTGTCGTACGATCGCGGCAAGACCTTCGGGCCGGTCCTGCCGCTGAGCGCCGGTACGAAGGCCGAGCATCCGACCGTGGCAATTCACCCATCGGGAAGATTCGCGCTGGCCTGGACGGAGCACGCCTTTCCCACGAATAAGATCGTGGTGCAAGAAGGCCGATTCGATCCCACTGGGCTCGGTAGCCAGCCGTGATCGGACAGACGCCGGTTGAAATGTCGCAGTTGAGAATTACAACAGATTCCTTCTCTCCGGTTCGCGCTTCATTGGTCCTGTTCGGCATTGCTTGTTACCTCGTCACCGTGCTCTTGGCGGGTCCCTGTCCCGACCCTTTCCTGGAAGAGAGTTCGCATTCGGTTCCTGCGCACCATTCGTCGGCTCAACAAACGGACGATCACTTCCTCTGCGCCTGGGCCTGTCAGGCCGGTGTTGGTGTGGGGCTGACCGTTTCGGCGCCTATTGGTCCTGTCCTGTTTGCACTTGGATTGGTCATGGCCTGGACCATTCGGTCCCGCCGGTCCGGTTCCTCCTTCTGTACGGTGGTTCGCGGGCCACCCAACCTTCCTTCGCTCCCATAGCTATTTGACCAGTTGAATCCACCGGTTGAGGCCGGGGCGGACCACTTGTGCCGCCCATCGGCGGCCTTCGTGCCGGCCTGACCGAACAAGAAGGGCATCGTGTCATGTGTTCCCGCAAGGAAGCGATTCGAATCTCTCGCGTGAGCTGTCTCATGCCGGGCTGTGTGTTGTGGTCCGCAATCTTGTCGTTCTGCGGGTCCGGCTGCGTAGCCGCGCAACCCGCTCCATCCGAACCTCCCAGCTATACCTTTACGAACGGCCGGTGGTTCGACGGCCAAGGTTTTCGCGAAGGGACCTGGCATGCGGTACAGGGCAGATTGACTCGATCGAAGCCGGAAGGCCAGGTGGAAGTCGTCGACTTGCAGGGGGGGTATGTGATTCCGCCGTTCGCCGAGGCCCACAACCACAACGTCGAGGGACCATGGAACTTGGAGGCGGCGGTGAGGCGCTACCTCGCCGATGGCGTCTTCTACGTGAAGATTCCCGGCAACATCGCCGAATTTACCAGACAGATTCGTCCGAGGGTGAACCGCCCGGACAGTATCGACGTACTGTTTTCCAACGGTGGGCTGACGGCGGCCGGCGGACATCCGGTGCCCTTGTACGAGGAGGTCTTGGCGACGGCCCGCTATGCTCCCGTTGTCGGGCGCGTGCCGTCGGGGTGGTTCAACGGTCGGGCCTATTTCGCGATTGATCAGCCTGCCGATCTTGAACGGGTGTGGCCTGCCGTCCTCGCGGATCGGCCGGATCTCATCAAAGTCTACCTCGCCCATTCCGAGGAATTTTCCGTTCGACGAGCGCACTCGACTCCCGGATACCACTCGGGGTTGAGCCCCGCGCTGCTCCCGCCGATCGTCGCCAAGGCGCATGGAGACGGGTTGACGGTGGCGGTGCATGTGGAGACGGCGGACGATTTCCGTGCCGCGGTTCAGGCCCGTGCCGACGAAATTACCCATGTGCCGGGCTGGTGGATTGCGGAACCGGATGACATGGCCGCGGCCCGGTTGACGGAGCGGGATGCCGAGATGGCGGCGGCTGCCGGTGTGACGGTGGTCACGACCACCGTGGCGGCATCGCTCATGCCGGGACAGGGGAGTAGCCCAGCTCAAGAGGGACACCACGGCCATTCCACCGACGGGCATGGGCCGCAGGCATCGTCGGTCGATCCCGCGTTGGTCCGCGACCTACAGCGGGAGAATCTCCTGCTGCTCCACCGGCATCACGTGCGGCTGGCCGTCGGCAGCGACCATGCGGAGACCTCCCTGGCTGAAGTCTTGAATTTGCAGAGTCTCGGCGTGTTCGACAACCGGGCGTTGCTCAAACTCTGGTGCCAAGACACCCCGCTGGCCATCTTCCCCCAACGAAAGATCGGTCGGTTGGAAGAAGGCTACGAGGCCAGCTTTCTCGTCCTCGCGGGCGATCCCACAGCCGACTTCGCGCAGGTCCGCGCCATTCGCGCCAGGTTCAAACAGGGACGGCCGCTGGCCGTTCCGAATCCCTGAAAAGCGACGTATTCACCTGAAAGGAGTAGCTCCATGCATCGTCAAAGTGGGCGTTTCATTCGTGCGGTTCACGGCGGCCTGATCGCCGGATTGTTTTGGGCGATGGGCCAGACCGGCGCGTTCGCGCAGGACGCGCCGCCGGGGCAGGAGGTTCCGGTGGTCGAAATGGAAGCCGTCAAAGTTGAGGGGAAGCGGATCGAAAGCCTCGAAGACGTCAAGCAGGAGTTCGCGCGACGGCCCGGCAGCAACATCCTGATTCAGGAGAAGGACATCACCGAGTCGCGGGCGCTCAATCTTCAGGACGTCCTCCAGTTCGCGCCGGGCGTCCGATTCCAATCCCGGTTCGGCGCCGATGAAGGACAGTTCCAAATCCGCGGCACGTCCCTGCGCAATAATTTCCACCATCGTGGGATCAACATCCTGATCAACGGCATCTTCTTTGGCGATGCGGACGGGTTCTCCGATTTCGAGTCGATCGACTTGTTGGCGTATGAGCGGATCGAGGTCTACAAAGGCGCGAACGCCCTTCGGTACGGCGCCAACAGCATCGGCGGTGCCATCAACTTCGTGCCGCGCACAGGGTACAGCGCGTCAACCTTGCAGATGCGCATGCTCGGCGGCAGCTTCGGTATGGTGAGCGGTCAGGTGTCGAGCGGCCGGGTCACGCAGCCCTTCAAGGTCGGCAACATGAGCGCCACGATGGATTACTACATCAGCGTGTCCGGCAATCGCCAGGACGGGTTCCAGGACAACAGCCAGCAGGCGCGAGAGAGAATCAACGCCAACATCGGCCTGCAGTTGGGCAACCATCAGGAGATCCGGGCCTACTTCCTCCAGGCCAACGTGGCGGAGCGGATTCCGGGCTCCCTCACCAACGCGCAGTTGTTCCAAAACCGGCAGCAGACCGGCGGGCAGAGTCCTCCCGGTACGCCGCCGTTCTTCGCCTGCGTCACGAGCAATCAAGCCTGCAATTGGGGCCGCTACTACACCCTGCAGCGGATCGGCATCGCGTACCACAACGAGTTCGCGCCCAATCAGTTTGTTGAGATCATTCCTTATTTCTCGAACCAATTCGTCGACCATCCGATCTTCCAGACGATCCGGCAGGAAAACAACAACGTCGGCGGCGAGTTCCGGTACGTCAACTCCAATCAGCTGTTCGGGAAGAACAACTCGTTCGTCGCCGGGTTCCAGCCGCGATACGGCCATCAACGGCAGCAGCGTTTCGTGAACATCAACGGCCGCATCGGGGCCATGACGCAAAACTACACCGCAAAGACGACGTACTTCGGGGCCTATGCCGAAGATGCCTTCGACGCCACCAAGGACTTCACGATCGTGATCGGGGGCCGGTGGGACTATACGGGGCGTCAGGCGACGGTCGACAGTTTCGGACCGGGCGGGAATCCCTTCAACCCCAACACCCCTTCCGTGCCGACCGGCACACAGAAGCCGCTGCAGCATTTCGGCGCCATCAGTCCGAAGGTCGGCTTTGTCTATCGCACGACGCAGACGTCACAGTTGTATTTCAACGCCAGCCGGGCCTATGAGGCGCCGCTCAATGTGGAGCTCTTGTCCTCCGTCAACGCCAACGGCTCGGCGAATACGGGCTTCCTCAACCTCGACGCGCAACGCGCCTGGCAGTTGGAACTCGGTCACCGCGGGACCACGGCGGACAAGCGCTACTCCTGGGACGTGACCGTCTATAACCTGGAAATGCAGAAGGAGATCCTGGCCTCCAACATCAACAACCAGGGCACGTTCCAAAACGCCAACGGCACGCGGCATACCGGCGTCGAGGCCGGCGGCGGCATGGTGCTGAAGAAGGGGTTGTTGGCGCAGGGCGGAGCCGGCCGGGAAGACAGCCTGCAGACGCGGGTGGCCTACACCTGGTCACGGTTCAAGTTCACGGACGACGTGCGGGGCGGAGGGATCGGCGGACCCAACGTGCTGATTGCCAAGGACGGCAACACCGTCGCCGGCGCGCCGGAGCACAGCCTGAATGTGGAGATGCGGTACGATCATCCGGCCGGTTGGTGGATTGCACCGAACGTCGAATGGTCCTTGTCCGGCTTCTACACGGATTACAGCAACACGGTGAAGAATCCGTCTTACGCGTTGATTCACCTGCGTTCCGGCTGGAACATCGACGAGCATTGGACCCTCTTCGCCGAGGGCCGCAACCTCACGAACAAGACCTATGCGGGTGCGGTGGTGGTGAACGATCAGTTCAATCGCTTCGCCAACCCCGGATTCGGTATCAGTGCGTTCGGGGGCGTCGAGTACAAGTTCTGATCGGCGCACGGGACCGACCCGAGAAGATTTTGTAGCAGCCGTGAGCAGGCATCGGTAGACAAGGTCCGAGAAGAGGAATACAAGAGGGCGTATACAGGAACGCTGTCACGATGCAGATGTGGTTCCCCAAACGCTGGCCGGTCCTTCTCTCGATATTGGTCGCGGGAGTCTATCTCTCGCTGACGCTCATGGCCGCCGGCTGCCTCATGAGTCATGCCGCCGAGGCCGGTCATCATGACCACCATACGGTGGGCGACTCCGGCTCCTTGCTCTGCGCCTTGTCTTGTCAGGCCACCTCGGATTCCGACCTGGTGCTGCCGGCTCCGGCGGGCTCTCCCGCGGTCACTGCCTTCGCCCCCGCTTCTCCCGCTTCCGTCCTCATTTCCGCCGACGTGTCTTCGTCACGTCAACCCCGCGCGCCGCCTGTTCCCGCTTTGGGATAGCTCAGGTGGACTGCGCGTCCGTCCCCATCAACTGACATAGCGTCGCTCGACTCCGTGGGGGCCCTCTTCGGCTCAATTGGTCCAGTCGCCGGGCATTCGATCTGAGCTTTCTCGCTGTCTGGTATCGGGTCCGGTAGGACGGTCGACGTTCTCGGACTCCCCGGGGCGCAGGTTCTTCTCCTGGAGCCTCCGCTCCGGACCCACCGGAATGGGCGTGGGGATGCCGATGTCCTGTGGCATGGGTACTCATCTAGAGGAGATGCGGCCATGGAGCCTCCGCTCCTGCGGGTCAAAGAAGCCGCGCGGTTGCTGAGCGTCAGTAAGTGGACGATCTATCGCTGGATCGAGGAGGGGCGATTGGAGGCCACCAAGATCGGCGGGGGTAGCCTGCGGATCTTCCGGATCTCGGTCATGGCGTTGGTCGATGAAAATCGGACGGAACAATCGAGCGGCGAGCCGCGGTCACGCGCCACCGTCGTTCGAGTGAGCAGCGCGCGCGCGATCAAGCGCGAGTGAGGTCACGATGTCGGGTCCCGAAGTTGCGCACCCTTCTTCCGGACCTGCCTCCCGAGGCGATGGGGTGGCCTCCCCCATTGCCTCGGCCCTTCGGGGCACTGTAGTTGAGAGCTGAATGTGGACGGGAGTGAACCGGCATGAAACGAACGGAGCGCCGCCAGACGGCCACAACGAACAATGGGAGCCTGTGTGTGGGGCATGACCTACCTCCTCGCAGGATTCCCTCGGGGGAGCGGAGGGTTGGCCGCTCCCCCAATAATTGGCTGCCTGCCGTTGCGGCAATGGTCCTGTTCTCGGCCCTGCTGCTGAACGGCGGTTGGCGGCCGGATGCGGCGCTTGCGTTGGATGGAGCGGCCTGGGGCCAAGTATTGGCCGCCGGTGGTCAGGCCCGGGAGGCTGCCCGATTCGAGGAATCCGAACGGATCCTGACCGAGGCCATGGCGCAGGCCAGGCGCGATGGATCGGAAGACGTGTTTCTGGCCGAAGCCTCGAATGAACTGGGGTTGGTGCATCACGATCAAGGGCGGCTCGATCATGCCCAGTCCTACTATGAGCAGGCGTTGAGCCTATGGGAACGCATGCTTGGCTCCGAGCATGAGCATGTGGCCGCCGCCTTGAACAATCTGGCGGAGGTGCATCGAGCCAGAGGAAGTCTCGACACAGCCGAGTCCTTGTTCCGGCGGGCTTCCTCGATCGAGAGTCGAATTCTTGGGGCCGCGCATCCCGACGTGGCGGTGGGCCTGAACAATCTGGCCGAACTCCATCGCCAACAGGGGCGCGATGCGGAGGCGGAATCCCTCTATCGGCGGGCCCTGCTGATTCTGGAGCAGGCCTACGGGCCGGATCATGCGGAATTGGCCCCGGTGCTGAACAATCTTGCCGCGCTGTATAAGGAACAGGGGTTGTTCAGTTGGGCCGAGCCCTTCTATCTGCGTGCCTTGGCGGTTCGCCGCGCGCGATTCGGATCGAGTCATCCGTCCGTCGCGGTGAGCTTGAACAATCTCGGGTGCCTCTACCAGACCCAGGGGCTGTATGAGCTGGCGCGGACGTATTTCCAAGAGGCATTGTCCATCAGCGAGCAGGTCCTGGGGCCGGAGGCGACCCTGGCGGGCACGATCCTCGGCAATATGGCGTACCTCTCGGATCAACAGACCCTCTGGCATGAATCGCAGGGTTTGTATGAGCGAGCCTTGGTGATTCAGCAAACGCGACTTGGATTCCAGCACCCGATCGTCGGCCAGTTGCTCTCCCGTTACGCTCTGGTGTTGGAGTTATTGGGGCGGCCTGTTGAGGCGGGGCTGTTCGCGTCGCGGGCTGCGTCGATCCGGTCAAGACAGGCCTCGATTCCTGAACCGAGTGATCCGTTCGATCAGCGGACGGTGATGAGTCCCTCCCTCCGGTAGGCATCGGATGGAAACAAAAGGAGCAGACCCATGCAAGGCGGGTTGGCCACAGTTGGCGGTTCCTTTCCAGGGATAGTCTGCGAGCCAGGAGGCGATCCTGGTTTGAAGGTGGCGGTCGTGCGGTTGCTCACGATCGCCCTCGATGTGACCGGAGGGCAAGGTGCCGACATTCGGGACGCAGCCATGCCGCTTCCGCCAGGCTACCGAGACTGGGCGAGCTACACGGCGGTCGTGCGGTCGGGGCGCGTTCGGAAGCGTATCTGCTGCTATGTCTGTTCGAAGGCCCTCTGCACGGACGATGACCGGGCCTTTCCCGTCGGAACGGCCTTCGTGGTGGAGACCTACTCCCACGGTCGGCCGGGCGGGGGGAAACGAGGATCGTGGCAAGAGAGTACAGGGCTCGAGTTCGTGTTCGTGATGGGAAAATATGCCAGCATGAGTTCGGACGACGATCGTGCGGAGCAGTGGCAGACCTGGATGTATGCCAGTTATGGCCCCACCGGCAGGCCGTTGGCCGCCCGGGAAGGCTCCTGCGGCGTCTGCCGGCTGTCGTGACGCGGGGGCTGGTGCAGCGGCGAGCTTCCGACTGGTGGACGGGACCTGGGTTGGACTGCGCTGACCACGCAGTGGGTTCCGATAGAGGGACGCGTACTACCCATACGCGTCCTTCTGCCACCTCGTTCTGACCTGACAAATGGTTCGCGCAGGAGTACAATCCCCCCCGCCGCCGGGCATCAACTGAAGTTCAGAAGGGAGGTAGGATCATGTTCAACCGTTGGAGTCGGTTCGCGCTTTGTACCGTTGTGGCGACGGCCGTGGCCTCGCCGGCCGGTATGGTATGGGCCGGAAAAGATGGGCATGTGAAAGAGACTGTTGCGCATGCGAAGGAAGCGTTGGCGCACGAGAAAGAAGCGATCAAGCATCTCGAGGAATCGGTGAAGGCGAGCAACGATGCCCATGCCAAGGAAGCGCTGGAGCATGCGAAGGAAGCCGTGAAGCATGCCGAGGAATCCCTCGCCCATGCCGAACAGGCCTCGGGGAAGAAGGGCGCGAAGGGCAAGTAGGCGAATACTTCGAACGATCTTGTAGTACCGGTGAGCAGCCGTCGGCGCCGGTCGGTAGATGCGTTCAGGGAGCGGGGCTATAACTCGGACGCCCGCGGAGGTTTTCCGGTGCGACGACTTCTTCTCTTTGCCCTCTCTATGATGATGCTCTCTGGCGTCCCGACGGTGCTGGCGGGGGATGGATCCCTGGAGCAACTCCTGAGGGCGGAGGTCTTCAATCGGGAGTTCGAAGGGTTCGACGCGTACCATGTGAGTATCGAGGCCGATCACCCGCAGAGCGACGGTTCGCGCGAGGTGTTGGCCGTGGCGAGCGGCAAGTTTTTGGAGAATACCAAGCGATTGAAAGTGTTGTTTCTGATCGTGGGCCAACGGATCATCGGGGGGCAAGTACTCGAGGGTACGGGGCTGCCTCCTTGTCTGGCGGCCGAGCATCATCCGTCTTCATCTCTTTAACCTGACAGGAGGCGTGCATTATGTTGAGCAGGATCGTATCGGGCATCGTGGCTGTGGGTGCGGTGGCGATGATGAGTTCCGCCGCCTTGGCGTTGCAGGCGGGCGGCGTCGAAGTCGGAGACCTGGAAACCGGCTCCGTGGTGGGCCAGCCGTTCAAGGAACTGGAAGTCGACCTCCAGCTCTACGCCGTGGAAATCGGAAGCCTGAAAACCTACTATCCGCCGACCAGCGTGGTGGACTTCAAGGTGCGGCCGGGCCGCCCCCTGTTGATCAAGGTGACGAACAATTCCAGCACGGACCGGGGTTTCCAAATGACCGACGCGCTCAACGCCGGGTCGCCGTTCGTGCTCAAGGCCGAAGTGGTCTTGAAGCCGGGGGAGACCAAGTACATCGGCATCCCGACCAGCGACCTGTTCTATGCGACTCAGGGCAACACCCTGCATTACCGGGATCACCTCAATCCCAAGGCTCTTGGCGGCACGTTGTTGATGTGGAAGTAGTTCCCGCCCGTTGATGCCATTCTCTCCGCCCCGCTTGCCGGTTCCCGGTGGCGGGGCGGTTTTTTAAGCCGGCTCCGTCCCCGACCCGTCGGATCCTTCGTACGCTCTCCCGGTGAGAGACAGGCGTTTCTCCTCGTCTTACGTCTGCCGTCTCACGTCTTCCGTGGCTGTCTACCAGTAGGGGTATGGCCGATAGGGCCCCCAGTAGGGATGCCAATAGGGGCTGTAATAGGGATAGGGGCGAGGCCTCACCACCAGCGGTTCCTGGGGAATCCAGGTCCGCATGTTCTTGATCTCCACGACCGGGTAGGTGTACTCGGATTCGTCGAGCGGCAGGGTCATGCTGCCGGTGAGGTCCCCTGCCACCGTGACGAAGGTTCCGTGAGGAATGGTGGCGGGATCGAGGAACTCGCGCTGGATTGCCACGAAGCGGCCTTCGGATTTCGTCAGGTCCATCGTGGGCTGATGGGAATCGTTGAGCGGAAGCTGCAGCACTTCGATGCGCGTCGCGTCCTTGAGCCGCCGTGCCGTCAATACTTGCCCGCCCAGCACGACCGCCTGGCCCTTGAATGAATCAGGGGAGGCCTTGATTTGCGTGAACGGCGGAGTCGGCGGAGAGCCGGATGGCGGCGTGAACGTGTCGTTGGCGGAACCGCAGGCGGCCAGCAGGGCTGCACAGCCGATTGCGACAATCCACTGTAGAACTTTTCCTTGCATCCTGCGCATTATACCAGAGGAGGCGGAGATCAGGGATTGTCCACCAGGCATTGTTTATAATGACAAGGCGAATGGGCTAACGTGAACCGATTGACAAAGGAGTAGGGGCATGATGCGTGTGACGGGACGGGGGCTGAACGCCATCGGGGTGGGGATGCTGGTGCTGCTGATCGGAGCGTGGTCGGCGGGGACGGCATCGGCAGGGAAGCCGGAACTCAAGGGAAAGTTCGAGTTGCTCACGGATGAGCGCTCCACCCACAAGCCCGGCAAGGTGCAGATGGTGGAGTTCGCGGATTTTTACTGTCCCCACTGTCATCGCTTCGACGGTGAGGGGCTGCCGATTCTTGAAAAGGAATTCGGCAACAAGCTTGAAGTCACAATGGTCGGCTACCCGGTCATTCCCGGCAAATTGCCCACCGCCTTCGACATGTACGAGCAGGCCAAAATGATGGGCAAGGGCGCCGAGATGAAGCGAGTGCTCTTCCGCATCATTCATCAGGACAAGATCGGCATCATCGACCGGACGATCCGGGAGATGCTGGTGCGTGAGGTCGGGCTGGACCCGGTGGCGTTCGAGGCGGGGCTGGCGAGCGCGAAGCCCGCGAAGGCCTTCGAGGACGGGCGGCGGTGGGGCGAGCGCATCAAGCTGCAACAGACCCCGACCATCTTGCTCGACGGGAACATCAAGGTCGAACAGATCGATCCGGACAATCTCAAGGTGATCATTCAGAGCATCCTGGATGGAGACGCGAAGAAGTAAATTTCGTGTCTCGTGAAGGGTGAAGCGTATCTCGTTCGACATGAGATACGAATGACGAGAGACGAGACCATGGCTCTTGATCCCGTATGCGGTATGACGGTAGACCCGGCGAAGGCGGCCGGGCGGGTCGAGCACCAGGGGACGACGTATCACTTCTGTAGCACACGTTGCCTGGACCGGTTCCGCGCGACGCCGGATCGCTACCCCACAGCGGCGGCGGTCGGAGCCAGGATCGATCCGCCCAAAGGCCGTGCCCTCCCGATGATGCAGCCTGCCGTTCCTCCGATTGCGCCAGCCGGAGAACGGGATCCGGTCTGCGGTATGACGGTCCAGCCTGCCGGCGCTGCCGCTTCGCACCGGCATCGCGACCGAACATACTACTTCTGCTGTCAGGGTTGCGCCACGAAGTTCAAGGCCGATCCCGAACGCTATCTTTCCGCTCCCGCCCTCTCGGCTGTGACGATGGCTACCGGAAAGAAGCCGCTGCCGATGCTGAGCGTCCCAACGGCGCCGGTTCCTGCCGAAGGAGAAATCGATCCCGTCTGCGGGATGACGGTGGATCCTCTCGGCGCTGCCGGTCACGTTGCCCACCGGGGCAAGACGTATTATTTCTGCTGCCGAGGATGCCTCACGAAGTTTCGCGCCGATCCCGAACGGTATGTGCAGCCGGGAGCCATCAGATCGATGGAACCGGCCGCGCCGGCTCCTCCGGGCGCCCGGTACATCTGCCCGATGTGTCCTGAGGTGCTGGAAGACGAACCGGTGCCCTGTCCCAAATGCGGCATGGCGCTGGAGCCGGCCTCCCCGCTGCAGGCCGGGACGAGAACCGAGTATGTCTGTCCGATGCATCCCGAGGTCGTCTCGCAGGAGCCGGGAGCCTGCCCGAAATGCGGGATGGCGTTGGAAGCAAGGACGGTCACGGTCGAGGAAGCCCCGAATCCGGAACTCGTCGATATGTCGAGACGGTTCTGGATTGCGCTGGGACCGGCGGCAGTAGTGTTCGTGCTGGCGATGTCGCACATGATTCCCGGCCATCCGCTTCAACATCTCGTTCCGGACCGGATCTCCGCCTATATGCAACTCGGCTTGTCTACGCCGGTCGTGCTCTGGGCAGGCTGGCCTTTCTTCCAACGGGGCTGGAACTCGATCGTCCATCGCAGCCCCAACATGTTCACGCTCATCGCCATCGGGACCGGCACCGCCTATCTCTATAGTCTCGTGGCGGCGCTGATGCCGGAGTGGATTCCGCGTTCATTTCAGATGGAAAACGGCTCCGTCCCGGTCTATTTCGAGGCGGCCGCCGTCATCACGGTGCTTGTGTTACTGGGGCAGGTGCTGGAACTGCGGGCCCGGAGCAGGACGACCGGAGCGATCAAGGCGCTGCTGGGGCTGGCTCCGAAGGCAGCCCGTCGGATAGTCGGGGACGGTCGTGAGGAAGACGTGCCGCTGGAACAGGTGCGGGTCGGGGACCGGCTTCGAGTCAGGCCCGGGGAAAAGGTGCCGGTCGACGGCGTGATCGAGGAGGGCGGCACGGCGGTCGACGAATCCATGATCACGGGCGAGTCGCTCCCCGTCGAGAAGACCGTCGGCAGCCGGATCACGGGCGGGACGATCAACGGCACGGGCAGCGTGGTCATGCGGGCGGAACGGGTGGGCGCCGAGACGGTGCTGGCGCAAATCGTGGCGATGGTGGCCGAGGCGCAGCGGAGCCGCGCGCCGATCCAGCGTGTGGCGGACGTCGTGGCCGGGTATTTCGTGCCCCTCGTGGTCGGGGTGGCGGTCATCACCGGGTCGGCTTGGGCCCTCTTTGGTCCGGAGCCGCGCCTGGCCTATGCGTTGGTCAACGCGGTGGCGGTGTTGATCATCGCCTGTCCCTGCGCCCTTGGGCTGGCCACGCCGATGTCTATCATGGTGGGGACCGGGCGCGGGGCCACGGCCGGGGTGCTGATCCGCAAAGCCGAGGCCCTGGAGACCCTCGAGAAGGTCGACACGCTCGTGTTCGACAAGACCGGCACGTTGACGGAAGGTAAGCCCAAGCTTCGGGTGGTCAGTGCCTTGTCGCCCTGGCCGGAGACGGAGCTGTTACGCCTGGCCGCCTCGGTCGAGCGTGGCAGCGAGCATCCCCTGGCCGGCGCCATCGTGGCGGGGGCCCAGTCCCGAGGAGTGCCGCTCGATGCGGTGCGTGAGTTTCACAGTACCACAGGAAAAGGCGTGACCGGCCTCGTCGGCACGCATCGAGTGGCGGTGGGGACGATGGCCTTTCTGCAGGAGTCCGGCGTCCCATCCGATGCACTCCATGAGTTGGAAGCCAACGCGGCCTTGATGCGACGGTTGGGACAGACCGTCATGTTCGTCGCCGTCGATGGTCGTCCGGCCGGTGTGCTGGGGGTGGCCGATCCGGTCAAGGCTTCGACCCCGGAGGCGTTGCGCGCGCTGAAACGCGAAGGCGTGAAACTCGTGATGGTCACCGGCGACCATCGGGCCACGGCCGAGGCCGTGGCCAAGGAGCTGCAGTTGGACGACGTCCGGGCCGATGTGAAGCCGGAAGACAAGAGCCGCATCATCCAGGAACTTCAGCAGCAAGGCCATATCGTGGCGATGGCGGGCGATGGGATCAACGACGCGCCGGCCTTGGCGCAGGCCAATGTCGGATTGGCGATGGCGACCGGCACCGACGTGGCCATGCAGAGTGCGGGCATCACCCTGCTGCATGGAGATCTTCGGGGAATCGCCCGGGCCCGCCGCCTGAGCCGTGCCACCATGCGGAACATCCGTCAGAACCTCTTCTTCGCCTTCCTCTATAATATGATCGGGGTGCCGATCGCGGCGGGGGTGCTCTATCCGTTCTCCGGGCTGTTGCTCAGTCCGATGCTCGCCAGCGCGGCCATGACCTTCAGCTCGGTCTCGGTCATTACCAACGCCTTGCGCCTCCGACGGGTTGAATTGTAACTTCTGGATGCGTGTGCCAGGCCTGCGTGATAGGCTGGAACACTGCATTGAGAGGGATTGACTCATTATGACTCAGCCGTCGCTCCGCCTCGTGGTCGCATTCATCGTTGCGTGCTCTTTTCCAACCCTTGCCCCGGCGGCATCGCAAAATCCCACGCCGTTGCGTCCGATTCCCGTGACGGGCGTGCTCGATCTGCAAGCGCAGGTGCGGACGACGGCGGCGAAGGTGATCCCCGCGGTGGTGAGCATCGCATCGACCGTGGTGGTGCACGATCAGACGTTCAGCGACGAGGGGCTGCCGTTCGGAATGTTCAAAGACGTGCCGCCGCGCCGCCAGTACGGGCAGGGGTCCGGCGTCATCGTGTCGCAGGACGGGTACATCATCACCAATAACCACGTGGTGGCGGATGCGGTCGACGTCGAGGTGATTCTCGCCGACCGCCGGCAGTTCAAGGGCCATGTGGTCGCGACCGATCCGAAAACGGATGTGGCGGTGGTGAAAATCAGCGCGACCGGCCTGCCGACCGTGCCCTGGGGCGACTCGATGGCCTTGGCGGTCGGCGATTTTGTGCTCGCCATCGGGAACCCGCTGGGACTGAGCCGCACCGTGACCTTCGGGATCGTCAGCGCGGTCGGACGGGCCGACGTGGGCGTCGCCGACTTTGAAGACTTCATCCAGACCGATGCCCCCATCAATCCGGGCAACTCCGGCGGGGCCCTGGTCAACATCAACGGGGAATTGGTCGGCATCAATACCGCGATCGCCAGCCCGACCGGCGGCAGCGTCGGCGTGGGGTTCGCGATCCCGAGCAACATGGCCAAAGCCGCCATGCAGAGCCTCATCAAGACCGGACGGGTCGTGCGGGGATTCCTCGGCGCCGGGACGCAGGACGTGACGCCGCTGCTGGCCAAGGTGTTTCATTTGCCGGATGTGAAGGGTTCGATCGTCACCGATCTTCAGGCGAAGGGGAGCGCGGAACGGGCGGGGTTGAAGCGGGGCGACGTGGTCGTGCGGTTCGACGGCCGGGACATCATGGACAGCGGGCAACTCCGCAATTTGATCGCCGCTTCGGCTATCGGGAGCAAACACCGGCTCGAACTGGTCCGCGACGGTCGCCTGATGCAGACGGAGTTGACGGTTCAGGAAGCGCCGCGCGAACGGGTGAAGAAATCCCAGGCCTCCACGACCGCCACCTCCGGCCATCCGCTGGCCGGTGTGATCGTCGACGACGTGACGCCCGCGCTGGCCCGGCAAATGGACTTGAGCGTGAACTCGGGCTTGGTCGTGACCGATATCGAAGAAGGCAGCCTCGCCGAAGTCTCCGGTTTGCAACCGGGCGACGTGATCCTTGAGCTCAACCGACAACCGATTCCGAACTTTACCCTGTTCCAACGGCTGGCCGAGCCACTGCGGCCGACCGACCTGGCACTCTTGCTCGTCAACCGGCAAGGCAGCGTCCTCTTCATCCCCATCCAGACCGAATAGTCGGTTGTCCAGCGGTGTCGACGACCGCTTCATGCCCCCGGATCTGAGTTTTAACCACCTGAGTTGGAGAGGGATATGGTTACGCGTATGCCGGTGAGGCGGCTTGGGCCCGGCCTGCGTTGGGGCGTCATCGTCGTCACGGCCGGTCTGTGCCTGCTCGCCCTGTGGGCATCATGGTGGGAGCCCGCATCGCTGTTTCTCCGGGAGTATGAGATTGCGCTTGAGGGATGGCCAGCCCAGGCTCCTTCCATGCGGATCGCCGTTCTTGCCGATCTGCACACCGGCTCTCCTCACAATGATTTGAACAAGCTGCAGGCGGTGGTGGAACTCACGAATCGTGCCGAGCCCGACATGGTGCTGTTGGCCGGAGACTTCGTAATCCACGGCGTGCTGGGGGGACACTTTGTGGAACCGGAGGCGAGTGCGAAGGTGCTTCGACAATTGCATGGGCCTCTCGGCGTGTATGCCGTCCTGGGGAATCATGATTGGTGGTTCGATGCCGGGCGTGTGCAGCGGGCGTTGGAGTCAGTCGGTATTCTATTGCTGGAGGACCGGGCGGTCCGATTGACGAATGGATCGGCAGGATTTTGGCTTGCAGGGGTCAGCGACTTCTGGGAGGGACCGCATGATGTCGCCAAAGCCTTGAATGAGGTGCACAGCGCGGAGCCCGTGATCCTGGTGACTCACAATCCAGACGTGTTCCCCCAGATTCCTCCGCGCGTGGGATTGACGATCGCCGGTCACACCCACGGGGGACAGGTGGCCGTTCCCGTTGTGGGGCGCCCCATCGTACCGTCACAGTTCGCTGAACGGTACGCGATCGGTCATATCATCGAGTCCGGCCGCCACCTGTTTGTCAGTTCTGGAATCGGAACGAGTATCCTGCCGGTCCGGTTCCGCGTGCCACCTGAAGTCTCCATTGTGACCGTGCGTTCAGCCCAGACGACATCGAGCGTCACAGGTCGGCTCGCCGGTTTCCTCAACACCATCCGTGTGCCATCTCTGTTTGCCGGCGAAGTTTGATCGATCGAGTGATCATTCCTGCCGTCGCTCTGGGACGACCGCTCTGGTGCTCGTGGCCATGGTCACAATGCCGCACCGGTGGCCGCATCGTGGAATAACCAGTAAGTAGAGCTCTGCGGATCGCGCACGCTTAATATCTCAAAAGAATTGAATTCACGCCGGACTGCGGCATACTGGATTCATGTCGAAGTGCGGCCTAGGTGTCGCGACGGAGGAGAAAGCTGTGACCATTCGGCGATCCAAGGCGTTCTTGCTCGGTGTGCTGTGGCTGCCTTTGACCATCGGTTGTATTCCCGAACCGGAAGCGCCGTCGAAACTGATCGGTGTCTGGGAAACGCGCACCGAGGGCTACAAGGATCAACATATCTTTATCGACAGCCACCGGATCGGGTTTGGAACCAGCGCCCTGACCGCGGACGGCTATGTCATTACCCAGGTGACGGAGACCCAGGAAGATGCCAAGACGCTCTATGTGATCGCGTATCAGGATGCGGACAAGGGGCGGTACCAATTGGCCTTCTACTATGAACCGGCCGGCGGCGGCCGGCTCATCTTCAAAAATCAGGAGCAACTCGCGTGGACGAAAAAGGAATCCGCGTCATGAGCCGCCCCCGTGTCCGCCGCTATTTTCTCTGGAATACCTTCCAGCCTCGGTTCCTGACCGTGAGTTGCTGCTACCAGGCTATCATCATCACCTCGATTGCGGTGGCGCTGTTTCTGCCGCTCATGCTGCAATTGGACCGGATTCCGCTGTCCTCGGAGGATGCGAGGAGAGTAGCGGACCAGTTCCTCCTCCTGCATAGCCGCTTCTGGCCGGCCGTCCTGGTCGCCTCGATTCTGTTGGTCCTTCACGGAGTCTTCTTCTCGCACCGAATCGCAGGGCCCCTCTATCGGTTTCGGGAAATCTTCCGCCGCGTCGCCGCTGGAGACCTCACGGTTCGGACCTCGATTCGCAAGGGCGATTATCTGCAAACCGAAGCGGCTTGTCTGGGCGAGATGGTCTCGGCTCTTCGGGAAAAGATTGAGTTGCTCGAAGCCAACCATGCGGAGATCAAGCCGCAGTTGGAGCGGCTGAAACAGGCGGCGGCGCGGGGAGCCATGCGGGACGTCGAGCAGGAGACCGAGCGTTTGCGCCTCACCGTCGAACGCTTCTCGGAATCCATGGAATCGTTCCGCACCAAGCCGGAGAATCTTGCCGATCAGAAACCCAGGCAGCCTGTCGCCTCAGGATTCTAGATTCCCATGCCGATCGTCTCCCGTCTGCGCAACCAGCAAGGTTTTACGATCGTCGAGCTCTCGATCATCGTGGCGATCATCGGCGCCCTGGCGGGCCTCGCGGTCCGGACTTACGTCGGCTATTTGGACAAGGCCCGGATTGCCCGTTGCATCGCCGAGATCCGCTACATCGAACGGGCGGTGGATGCCTACGAGGCGGCGAACGACACATTGCCTGACACCTTGGCGGAGGCCGGTGCCGGAAACATGGTCGACCCCTGGGGCAATCCCTACGAGTATCTCAATATTGCTGCCTTGGCTCCGCCCGGTGCCGGGGGCGGTGGGGGGGGAGCAGGCGGTGGAGCACCGGCGCCTGCTCCAGCTCCTGGGGCTCCAGGAGGGGGAGGGGGGGGAGGAGCAGCACCGGCCCCGGCGGCTCCGGGAGGCGGAGGGGGCGGAGGAGCGGCGCCGGCTCCGGCAGCACCGGCCGGGGGGGCCGGTGGACATGGGGCCTGGCACTGGATGCTCCCCGACGAGGCCTACGCTGCGGGGAACGCAACCGGCAGCGGTACCGGCAATGCCGATCGCGGCAAGCCTCGGAAGGATCGATTCCTCCATCCGATCAATTCGGACTACGATCTCTACAGCATGGGCAAGGATGGGGAAAGCGTCGAACCCCTGACAGCCAAGAAGAGCCACGACGACGTGATCCGCGCCAACGACGGCCAATTCGTCGGACTGGCCACTGAATTCTGACGGCGGCTGCGCATGGTTCAGATCGAACGCTCCTTTCTGAGCAGCCGCGTCGCCCGCCGCATTTTCTTCCTCTTCATCCTCTGTGCCTTATTGCCGGTCGGGGCCCTGAGTCTCATTTCCTTCGGCGACGTCACCAGCCAACTGACCGAACAGTCTGAGCGGCGAGTTCGGCAAGAAAGTAAGGCCATGGGCATGGCGATCTATCAGCGGCTTCTGCTGGCGGAAGCGGAGTTGCGCTCGTCCGCATGGGAGAGCGGCCTACTGGCCGGCCCCTCGCACGAAGCCGCAAGTAAGTCCGGCTTTAGCGGCATCGCCAGAATCAGGCCGTCGGAGCCACCGGAAGTGCTCGGCGGCACGATGCCGGTGGTCCCGCCCCTTACACCCGCGCAGTGGATGTTGTTGCGCGCCGGGAAGACCCTGCTGATACCCCGTTTTGTGCAAGGCCAAGTGCCGCAGCTGTTCCTGTCGAAGGCCCTGTTGTCCGGCGGCAATGAAGACCACGCAATCCTGGCTCAATTGAATCCGGCGTACCTGTGGGGAGCAGAGCGGAGCGGGGCCTTGCCAGGCGACATGAATCTGTGCGTCTTCGGTTCTGGTACCGGGCCCCTCTATTGCAGTGAGGGCGCGTCCGGGGCGATGCAGGACGAATGGCTGCGGCAGACGGAAACCGGAGGCACCTCGGTCTTCGAGTGGCGTGACGGCGAGGAGGTCTACACCGCGGGATACTGGACGATTCCGCTGAAGTTCGAGTTCGTCACCGAACCCTGGACCGTGGTGCTGAGCGAACCCCGCAGCGCGGTGTTGGCGCCGCTGGCGAGTTTCCGGTACCGCTTCAGCATCGTGGTGCTGTTGGCGGTCTTGTTCGTGGCCTTGCTCAGCGTCGTGCAGATACGAAAAACGATGGTGCCGCTGGAGCAATTGGGGGAAGGCACCAAGCGCATCGCGCGGCGGGATTTCAGCACGCCGGTCCACGTCGCCAGCGGCGACGAATTCGAAACCTTGGCGGGCTCGTTCAATGCCATGTCGGCCAGGATCGCCCACCAATTCTCCCAACTCACCACCATGCATGAAATCGACCGGTCGGTCCTGTCCGTGCTGGATCCGAGCCGAATCGTGGACACCGTGTTGGTCAGGCTCCGCGACGTGACGCCCTGCGAGTCGGTGGCCGTGCTGCTGACGGAGCCGTCCGACGAGGGGCGCGGTTGGTGGTACGAGCGGGTGGGGCGCGCCGCAACGCAGACTACCGTGGAAGGCGTGGCGATCGGCCAAGCGCTGCGCGAGGCATTGCTGGCGCAGCGTGACCGCCTCAGCCTGAAGGGGGATTCGGCCGGCACGTTGTTCGGGCGTTTGTGCGGTTCGGGCGCCAATTCGGTGCAGACCTTCCCTCTGTTCCGAGCCGACGAACTGCTCGGATGCATTGCGCTGGGTTATGCCGACGGGCAACAGGTCAATCGGGAGGCTCGAGATCAACTGCGCCGGTTGGCGGATCAGGTGGCCGTGGCCTTGAGCAATGCATCGGACCTGGCCGAACGGAAGCGGGTTGAGGGGCGGCTCAGGGAGACCAACAGCCGGCTCGAAGGGGCATTGGCCGAACTCAAGACGGCGCAGCAGCAGATGGTCCAGCAGGAGCGGCTTCGGGCGTTGGGGCAGATGGCCAGCGGCATCGCCCACGATTTCAACAATACACTCTCCCCGATCGTGGGGTTCAGCGAGTTGCTGCTGATCGATCCCCAGATGTCCGAGAATAAGGCACAACTGACGGAATACCTGCAGACTATCAACTTGGCGGCCAAGGACGCCGCGAAGGTCGTGAGCCGCTTACGGGAATTCTATCGGCCGAGAATGGAGGCGGACCTGGCGGGCGTGGTCGACCTGAACCGCCTGGTCGAGCAGAGCATCAAGCTCAGTCAGCCCAAGTGGAGGGACCAGGCCCTGGCCCACGGCGTGACCATCGAGGTCCGCTCTGAACTGGACGCCGTACCCCCCGTGGCGGGACACGAGTCCGAACTGCGTGAAGTGCTGACCAATCTCCTATTCAATGCCGTGGATGCGATGCCCGGAAACGGCTCGATTGTGCTGCGGACGAAGGCGGACGGCGACCATGTGCGCCTGGAAGTCAGCGACAGCGGTACGGGTATGACCGAGGAGGTGCGCCAGCACTGCCTTGAACCTTTCTTTTCCACCAAGGGTGAAAAGGGTTCCGGTTTAGGACTGGCCATGGTCTACGGCATCATTCGCCGGTTACGCGGCACGATCGACATTGCCAGCGAGGTCGGGAAAGGCACGACCTTCAGTCTCAGGCTGCCGATACAAACGGCCGCGACGTCGGACGGTCATGAGACCGGCGGGTCTTTGGAGGGGGTGGTCTTGAACGTGCTGGTCGTGGACGACGATCCGCTGGTGGGACGGGTCACCGGCGAGTACCTGCGCGTGGCCGGGCACCGGGTGACCCCGGCTGCAAGCGGGGCCGAGGCCATCAAGCTCTTTCGTCCGGAAGACTTCGACCTTGTGGTGACGGACCATGGGATGCCGCATATGACCGGACTGCAGCTTGCAGCGGTGATCAAGGAAGTTTCCCGGGAGACGCCGGTCCTGTTGTTGACCGGCGGGGATTCGACGGAGGATCAGGTGCCGGGCTCGGTGCAGGTCGATGCGATGCTGAGTAAGCCGTTGACCATGGACCGGCTTCGGCAGGCGTTGGCCGGTCTGACCTATCCGAACACAGAGCTGAAGAAATGCAAATCCGTTGGAGAAGCGGCCTGAGCGTGATAGCGTAATAGACTATCAGCAGGCACACCCCGATCGAATTCACTGCTATGCAAGACTTCGACCAGACGACCGCGAGACTTCTCCTCATCGACGACGAGGTCCACAGCACGAGGCTGATGGAGGCGATTCTCAAGCAAGCCGGGTACCGAAACATCACTGCCTCGAACGATCCGCGCCAGGCCGTGGAGTTGTATCGGGCGGTAAAGCCGGACCTGCTCGTTCTGGACATGCGCATGCCGCATATGGACGGCATGGAAGTGATGCGGCAGCTGGTGCCTGTCGTGCCGTCCGACGACTATTTTCCGATTCTGATCGTGACGGGTGAACTGGATGCGCCCACCAAGCATAAGGCGCTGGCGGAGGGGGCGAAGGATTTTCTGACCAAGCCGGTCGATGCCGTCGAGGTCGTCCTTCGGATCAAAAACCAGCTCCTGACCCGCCGGCTGCATCAAGAACTCAAGCAGCACAATGAGCATCTCGAGGCCCAGGTGCTGCTGCGGACCAGGACGGTCGAACAGACCCAGCTGGAGATCCTGCACCGGTTGGCCTTGGCGGCCAGCCACCGGCATGACGAGACGGGCTCGCACGCCTGGCGGGTGGGGCGTATTGCCGCCCTGTTGGCGGAGGCGCGAGGATTGTCCCCCGAGCAGGTCGATCTGATCAGAAAGTCGGCGCCGTTGCACGATGTGGGCAAGATCGGCATTCCCGACAACGTCCTGTTGAAAGTCGGACCCTATACCGAAGCCGATCGAGAGGTGATGCGCCGGCATGTGAAGATCGGGTCGAAGCTCCTCTCCGGCAGCACGGCCCCGCTGCTTCAAATGGCTCGAGAGATCGCCCTCACCCACCATGAACGGTGGGACGGGACGGGCTATCTCGGCGTCAAGGGCGCTCACATTCCCCTCGCCGGACGCATCGTGGCGATTGTCGATGCGTTCGATGTCATGACGCATCCGAGCGGAGCCAAGTCGCCGATGACCCTGGCCCAGGCTCGGGCGGAGATCGAGAGCCAAGCCGGCAAACAGTTCGACCCCGAATTGAGCGCGCTCTTCCTGAAGGTCATCGACCGCGAAGGCGAACAGCTGCTCTCCGACCCGTCACCGCTCAGGCTCGTCGCCTGACGTCCCCGCTGCCGGCCGGCCGCACACGCGTTCTCCCTCCGGTCGCCGCGGCCCCTTCCCTCCGCTTGACCGCTCCTCGGGCCTGTGGTACCGTCCGTGCCACGAAATGAAAAAACGTAACACAGTGAAGCGGGCCGAGAAGCAGGTGGTCCGGTTCGGCGTGTCCCTCGACGAGCATCTGCTCGGCGACTTCGACCGCCTGATCGAGCGCCGCCGCTACACCAACCGGTCGGAAGCCATTCGCGACCTGATCCGGGATACCCTCGTCGAGCAGCAGTGGGACGACAATCAAGCGACGGTCGGCACCATCACCTTCGTCTACGATCATCATGTCCGCGACCTGACCAGAAAACTGACTCACATCCAACATGACTGTCAGGGCCACATCCTGGCAGGCCTGCACGTCCATCTCGACCACGACCACTGTCTGGAGGTACTCGTGGTGAAGGGCAAGGGAGCGGAAATCCGAAAGGTCGCCGATGCGTTGGTCAGCGTCAAGGGTGTCAAGCACGGCAAGCTCACCATGACGACGACCGGCAAGGGGTTGCGGTGATCGGCCGGTGAACGCACGGTATCTCGGGGGCGCGGCCCTCGCCGCCCTCGTATGGGCCGGCCCGGTCATGGCCCACGATCCCGATGCTCCCGATGTCGAGGTTCCGGACATAGTGGTCAGGGCCGATCGACCGGTGGCGGCCTCTTCCCAGCAGTTCATCCCCGACAAGGAATACCTCATGCAGCCGCAGGGCCGCCCTGCCCAGGTATTGCGGCTGATCCCCGGCTTCATCGCGGTGGAACACTCGGGCGGAGCGGGAAAGGCCGACCAATATTTCCTGCGCGGCTTCGATGCCGACCATGGGACCGATGTCGCGTTTTTTACCGACGGGATGCCGATCAATCTGCGGAGTCACGCGCACGGGCAGGGCTATACCGATCTGAACTTCATCATTCCGGAAACCATCGAAGGCGTGGACGTCTACAAAGGAGCCTATTTGCCGGAGTATGGAGATTTTGCGACGGCCGGCGCGGTGAATTTCCGCACACGGGAGGTGGTGAAGGAAGGGGTGGTTCAATCTGCCGCTGGACAGTTCAACACCCAGCGCCATCTCCTGATGTTTTCGCCGACCACGGATACGGTGCGGACTCTGTTCGCGGCGGAGGGCTACTACACCGATGGGCCCTTCCAGAACGACAACCGATACTTTCGCGGCAACTTTCTGGGCAAGGCCACGATGAATCCGCTCGGTCGCGATGAGTTGGTGATCACCGGCACGTTCCAGAAGTCGCAGTGGAACGGCTCCGGCGAAATTCCCCTCCGTGCGGTCCATGACGGAACGCTCGATCGATTCGGATCGATCGAGCCGAGCGAAGGCGGCAAGACGCTCCGCAGCACGGGCCGGCTCAACTACCATTACGACACTCCCTCTGGCGGCCGCCTTTTCGCCAATGCCTATGCTCAGTATTACCGATTCGATCTCTTTACCAACTTCACGTTCTTTCTCAGCGACCCGGTCAACGGAGACGGGTTTCAGCAATCGGACCGGCGCGTCGTCTACGGCGGCGATGTGGGCTACAAACAGCTCGTTCGATTCTTCGACATGGACGGTGCCACGACAGTGGGCTTCCAGGCACGGGTGGACGACATCCATGCGCGCCTGGGGCCTCAAGTCAAACGGGCGCCGCTGGGCACGACCGCGGACAGCACCATCGCCGAAGCCTCCTATGCGCCGTTTTTGAAGCTGGAACTGCAGCCGACGCCTTGGTTGCGGCTAGCCGGAGGTGTCCGCGCGGAAGTCTTCACGTTCGATGTGCGGAACCGCTGTGCGACCTGTGCGGACCGGCCGGCCGGCACTACCAGTTCGGGGCTCGTGCTGCCGAAAATGAACGCCATCCTCGGGCCATGGTTCAGGACGGAGTTCTTCGCCAACTATGGTGAGGGCTACCACAGCAACGATGCGCGTTCTGCCGTGGCCCAGGCCGCCTCACCCCTGGCGAGGGCGAGAAACTACGAAATCGGGGTCCGCTCGAAGCCTTGGGGCCCTGAGGGAGTCGAGCTGATCGCGACTCTGTGGGCGTTGGACCTGAAGCAGGAACTCCTATTCGTGGGTGACGAAGGGACGACGGAAATCCGGGGGGCCTCGCGCCGGCGAGGCATGGAAGTCGCCGCCCGCGGCCAAGTCTGGGGGCCGCTCTACTTCAACGGCAGCGTGACCTGGACCAAGGCGGAATTCCACAACGGGGACGCGATTCCTCTGGCTCCGGAAGTGACGGCCTACGGTGCGTTGCTGTTGCGCTGGCCGGAAGGCCTCGCGTCACAGATCCAGGCGACATATCTCGGCGTGCGGCCCTTGATCGAAGACCGCAGCGCGAAGGCACCGTCTTGGACTACGTTCGACCTTTCTGAACGGTACCAACTCCCGGTGAAACTGCCGCACGGTCGGTTGGAGGCATTTCTGTTCGTGCAGAACCTCTTCAATACGAAATGGGAGCAGGCCACGTTCTTCTTCGAATCCCGTCTGCGCAACGAAGCGGCCGGCGTCGGGGATACGCATTTCGTGCCGGGGAATCCGAGGTTTGTGATGGCCGGCCTTGCCTGGTACTTCTGATCGACCGCTGAAAACGCCTTCCAGCGGCGTTCTCGGCTATTCGGAACCTGCCGCCTCACCGACTCGGCGGCGCGCACAAACGTGGCGCTCTTTATTCATCGCGCCGTGCGCCCTCAACGTACCGCAACGGTACGCCTCCGGTGCTGCCATCGCCTGCGGCCTTGCCTGGTCAGGCGCGCCTGGCGCGTCGGGGTTGGGCGGGTGAGAATGACGGACATTTTGAGCTACCTGTCTTGAGCGACTCGATCTGCAGGAAGTCCGGTACGCCTACGATATCTCATAGCCTGCGCTTAGTCGGGACAGCTGCGTTCCGACAGGCGGATGGGGCGACCGAGTGAATCGGGTCGGCGGATCCAAGAATTGAACGATCCGGCTGTTCTTCAGAAATCCACGGGCGGGGATGCCGAAGGTGCGTTTGAAGATGGTGGAAAAGTCAGCGCGCGGCGGCGCATCGTCGAAGCCGGTCCATAATTGCCGCCCCCAGTCCGGTCTCCTCGCAAGGCTCGACATAGAGATGATCCAGCCCATGTTCATCCATCCGGCGCAGCGCGGCAAACAACCGACGGGCGATGTCGGTGACATGGCCGCCGGGGGAGAGCACCTCGACCACCGCGAAGCGGTCGTCGCACTCTTTCGACTTGGAGAGTGCGAGTAACCCGACGCGTCGACCTGGGGGAACCATCGGGCGTTCGCCGACTCTCGACAGAATCGTCACCGGCGTGCGCGTGGCATAGTGACGCGTCAAGGTTCCCGGCATCGTGACGCCCGAGGGTGGACCGGCAACCTGCACTCTCGGCCCGAGGAGGGTGCGCAGGTCCTCCAGCGAGACCGCTCCAGCCCGGAGCACCTCCGGACAGGCTCCGACCAGGGACAGGATCGTGGACTCCACTCCGATGGGGCAGGGCCCTCCATCCAGCACCACGTCCACTTGATCCCCCAGCCCGTCACGCACATGCTGGGCCGTGGTCGGGCTGACGTATCCGAAGGGGTTGGCGCTGGGCGCGGCAATCGGACGACCTGAGAGACGGAGCAGCATCAGTGCGGTGGGATCGGCGGGGATTCTGACGGCGACGGTCGGCAAACCGGCCGTCACGATGTCCGGCACCTGCGGATGCTTCGGCAACACGAGGGTCAACGGTCCCGGCCAGAACGCATCGATCAGCCGGTCTGCGTTCGAACCGACCTCGGTTACCACCCTGCGCAGCATCGCCCGGTCGGCCACATGAACGATCAAGGGGTCGAACGTTGGCCGTTGTTTCACCGTAAAGATCCTGGCGGCTGCCTTCGGATTCAACGCATCGCACCCCAACCCATACACTGTTTCGGTCGGGAAGGAGACCAAGCCGCCGGCACGAATCGTCTCGACGGCCAAGGCCATCGCCTCTAGGTCGTCCGCCGGACGTATCATGGGAACGCCTCCCCAGGTCCTTCAGGAGCAATAGTTCGGGTGCCCGCCATGCGGATAGGTTCGTTTGCCTGCGACATAGAATGTGACCGTTCCTCCGGGAGAAGGTGCATGAAACCTTCATCAGCAGGCAGGCCGGGGCTGCAAGGGGCGTTCCTGGATCGAGACCAAAGCAAACCGGAGGAATCGCTCTCCGGAAAATCCCGATTTTCTGCCTGGAAACGCAATCAAGCGGATACCGGATGGGATAGGCACCACCGGGCCGTTCGCCGGAGCACGATGCGCGAGCACAGGGCCCGCACTACCGACGTGCGCGAGCACACGTCGGCCGACGAACAGTACCGCGTTCGTTGTTCAGGCGTGAGGAGCGGTTCGAGATCGATCGCGTCGGCGTCTCCCAGCAACTCTTTCAACCGCCAGCCGAAATCACTGTCCGCATCCGCGAAATGGATGAACAAGCCGGCCCGTTGAGCATTGTATGAGTGCGGCACGTTCCGGTCGATGATGCCCCTTTCGTATTGCGAAAGGTCCTGCCGCCGATCCTGCAATCGAACCCCGCGTGAAGATTCAGGGAGATTTGGAAACAATGGTGTCGATGCACGTCGATTTGGCATCATGTCCTTCGTCGCGCTGCTGCACGGTGTTGATGAGTTTTTCGAACATCAGGAAGTGCTCCTTGCCCGTGCCCACGCCGGACCCGATCATCAGGCAGTCGTACGGGACCATTGAGGGGCGGTCCTGAGACACCGCTTCCGCCGGGCATAGAATTGCATGAAGCGGCTGAGTGCGCTGAGGGTAAGGAAGAAGGCCTTTGAAATAGGAAATGGTCCCATATACCATCAGCTGAATGATCAATCCCTTTCCGCCGAACCTATGATTCTCCCCCGTCAATATTTCGATCGCTCGACGCTCGAGGTGGCTCGCTCGTTGGTCGGGAAGTACCTCGTGCGCGAGCAGGGCCGCCGGCTGATTGCCGGAAGGATCATCGAGGTGGAGGCCTATATCGGTACGGATGACAAGGCCTGTCATGCCTCGAAGGGGCGGACGACGCGGACGGAGGTGCTCTTCGGTCCGCCGGGCCATGCCTACGTCTACCTCTGTTACGGCATGTACGAGATGCTGAACGTGGTCACGGAGCAGGAAGGATTCCCGGCCGCCGTCCTTCTTCGAGCGGTGGAGTGCGAGGGACGCTTGATCGACGGGCCGGGGCGGTTGACTCGCGCCTTCGGCATCGACCGCCGCTTGAACCGTTGCGACTTGACGCTCGGCCAGGCCCTCTGGTTCGAGGACCGCGGGGAGGTTTTGCAGGCCGGTGCGCTGAATACCTATCCGCGCATCGGCGTGGATTATGCCGGCGAGTGGGCCCGCCGGCCTTGGCGGTTTCGTCTGACGACGGAGACTCCCAAACCCCGGCGAATCTCCACCAAACCCTCTCTTCGTCTTCGCGGGAAATAAAAAAGGGGAAGCCGGATCACGGCTTCCCCTTTTCGAGAACAACTCGAAGAAATGCGGTAACTATTCGATCTTGCGGTCGCCCGTGATCTTGGTGGCCGAGGTCACCGGAGGCTCGATCTTGATCTGTGGCCCCTGGACGTTCGGCAACCGGCCGGCACCCTGTCCCTCGGTGATACGGGCATTGTCCGTCTTCGTCAGCTTCTGCTCGGCATGCTTGATGGAACCGGCCGACTTCAAGAGGGTCGATTCACCGCGGGCATCGCTCTGCCCCGGATCATTCGCCGTCGGCTGTCCGTTCACGGGACTGCCGTCGTTCTTCATGGGATAGCCTTCGTGCTTCGGCAGCAGTGCCGGATTCGCAGAGGCCAGCGAGAGAGTGAAAAAGACGCCTGCAAGGGTTGCCACGGTGCCGATCACGAATTTCATACCCCTACTCCTTTGAAAGAATGTGAAAGTATGGTGGCTGAGTATATAGTCGTTTGAAGCCGATATAAGCGGGGGAATCTTAGCTGCCGAAGGGGGCCCTGTCAAGCACAAAGGGGGGAGGCAGGCCGTGCGGGTGGGCTTCTTCGCTCGCGGAACGCGCGGCCTCAGAAGGCCCCCGTTCGGCGCGCGCATTAGAATCCCAACCCCCAACGACCTGGCGGAATGGAGGGAAGAGGCGGCGGCGCTTGGTCCATGCGCGCAGTTGGCTGACCCCCGTGCCAGCCTGCCTGGGGATAGGAAAAGGGGGCCTCGTTCGACACGCCCAGGAGAACCCAGCCCGCCAGCCTGCAAAGAACAGAAACGGGGGCCACACCCCGCGGACAAAGCGGTGATCCGAGCAGCAATGGCGAGGACCAGCTCGCAGTGGTTTGGTGAAGCGGAGGCGACTAATTCGGGCGGCGTGGCGGGCGTCGGCCGCGACCGCGGTAGCGGTGCGAGGGACCACGGCTGATGCCGGGGAGGCGAAT
>WBZO01001014.1_pt1 | contig 49084 bp, 39 predicted proteins | sample 5204261 | NCBI WGS metagenome assembly WBZO01 (sample SAMN12412400, study PRJNA552823) | activated sludge metagenome | isolation source: activated sludge from anammox sidestream of wastewater treatment plant... | place: USA: North Carolina | collected 2017-09
TGTACTTGGGAGAGTATGTTTGGCGATATAATCACAGAAGCGATAGTGATAAGATGAAAGTGAAGCGTATTCTTGAGTTGCTAGAAAGGGAGGTTAGTGGCTAGATTGTCACTATACCCTAAAAAATTACATGAATCTATGTGAGCCACAAGCCTACGAAATGAAAATGCCGTAGGTATTTTCAAATAAACCACCGGCGACCGCCGTTTGGTTGGGTATAAAAAAATGAAAATCACGAAGTGATTTTCAATCGGAAAAGATGGTCTACACGAATCGCCTCCTGACTGTTTCGTGGTGGAAAGCCGAATTGAGGTAGTATCTGCCTAATAACGAGGCAATGAACCGCCTTTGGGACACTCGTTGTCAGGGGCGGTGTGCATCGCTTGGTGGGGATACGTTGCAAAAAGGGGTGAATAGCCCGTACAACCTATATCTGGTATCAAAGATACCTACCTCAGCGAGAGAAGCCCAGGAAGCCTGTTATTTATCCAGGGAAAAAGGAACTGTCCATACAAGGTTAGGTGTTTCTGGAGTGTCCATGACCCCCCAAATGCGATCTGATTTCGAAAACCATTCACCAGCCGAGAGGAACCCGCCATGATCCACCATGTGAACAACAGGGGAGAGAGGGGACGTATCCCTGCAGGAGAAGGCACTATTCCCGCAGATATTCGGTTCCTGAACGCAGACGTCTTCAATCCGTTCACCGGTGAATGGCAGGATACCGATATTGCTGTGAAGGACGGGCGGGTAATCGGCCCGGGTCCTTACAGGGCAGCCACGGAGATCGACCTGAAAGGGCGCCGGGTGGTCCCCGGGCTGATCGATGCCCATGTCCATATCGAGAGCTCGCTCCTCTCCCCCCCGGAATTTGCCAGGCTCGCATCCTTGCACGGGACAACAACAGTCATCGCCGATCCGCACGAGATAGCCAACGTGCTCGGAGCAGAGGGGATAGACTTCATGCTGAGCTGGAGAGGGCAAATTCCCCTCGATCTCTTCATCATGCTCCCTTCGTGTGTCCCGGCCACTCCCCTGGATACCGGGGGAGCTGTTCTCAACGCCAGGGACCTTGCACCCTACTCCGGAAGGGATGGAGTTCTCGGGCTGGGCGAAGTGATGAACGTCCCGGGGGTCCTCTCAGGTGAACCCCACATAATGGATAAGATCTCCCTGTTCATAATCGTTGACGGCCATGCCCCTCTCCTCTCCGGGCCTGATCTTGACCAGTACATCGCTGCCGGGATACAGAGCGATCATGAGTGTTCGTCATCCGCTGAGGCGAAAGAGAAACTGGAGAAGGGGATGTACCTCTTCGTCAGGGAGGGATCGACAGAGAAGAACATCCGGGAGATCATCCCCCTCGTCTCATGGAAAAATGTATCCCGGTGCTCGTTTGCCACCGATGACCGCCACGCAGACCTGCTCCTTGCAGAGGGTCACATCGATGACTGTATCAGGAAGGCAGTTGAATCCGGGCTTGAGAGGGAGATCGCACTCAGGATGGCGACACTCAGCCCGGCAGAACGGTTCTCGCTTCACGATCGAGGCGCCCTTGCACCCGGGAGAAGAGCCGATTTCTGCGTCATCTGCGATGGGAATGAGTTCCGGGTGGAAAAGACCTTCAGGGGGGGGAAGCTGGTGATCCCTGGTCAGCGGATACCCTGCACTCCGGTCGATGGACGATTCCGGTGCAGGACACCGGATGTTGCCGATATTCACCTTGACGGCCGGGGGCCTGCCCTGGTCATCGGCCTTATACCCCGGCAGATCATCACCAAAAGGCTTGAATTTCCCGTCGACTCCACGGAAATCCCCGACCTGGACCGGGATATCCTGAAAGCAGTTGTCTGCAGCCGGTACCAGGAGGGAAGAGTAGCGACCGGGCTTGTGCAGGGCTTTGGGATCACGTCAGGGGCGATTGCGGGGAGTGTCTCCCATGACTCCCATAACATCGTCGCAGTCGGATCAGGGGATGCCGATATCATCCGGGCACTCTCACTTGTCATCAGGAACTCCGGAGGTCTCGCGGTGACATCCGGCGATGATGCGACGGTTCTTCCCCTGGAATGCGCCGGCCTGATGTCGGTCCGGCCGTATGAAGAGGTCGGTGAGCTGCTTGATCAGCTGAATCGCCACGCCAGGGAGATCGGCGGGATCGAAGATTCGTTCATGTACCTCTCGTTTCTTGCCCTCTCCGTGATTCCGCATCTGAGGATCACGGATCGCGGCCTGTTTGATACCCATTCATTTTCGTATGTTCCTGTATTTTCAGCGGATGAATCCCTCCCCGGGGGTATCAACCAGGAAGAGGAGGGACAAAAGCGCTGAAAGCGCCGGGGAACGCCACAAAGAGGATACCCAGTATGACAGGCTGGTGAATGAGGTAGATTGCCAGGGAATGGCGGCCCAGATACCGCAGGGGTGAGCCTGGGAGCGTTGGCACCTCATGATCCCATCTCCTGGCGGCGCGAGGATAGAGGATCGTACCCAGAAAGACCCCTATCAGCACCACGCCAAACCATGGGAACACCGGGGTATAATCGATACTGTAGAAGGCCGGGGGATGAATACCCAGCCAGACGAGCCAGCCATCTCCCCGCATCGCTGCCACCGCAGGGCTGAGGAGAATGATCCCAAGGCCGGCCAGGAGGTTCTGCCACGAGTACCTGCTGTAGAGGGGACTCAGGGCGATCGAAAGTCCGATCAGGTGAAGGATGCCAAATACGATGAATGCCCCCGGCAGAATAATCCACGTAACGATGCTTATCCCGACCCCGATTGCAAAGATACCAGCCCCCCGTTTGAGATACTTCAGGGTGAAGTCAGACCGGGAGAGTCGCGTCCTTGCATAGCCCGAGCTGATGGAGAGGGAGATCCCGACAAGGAGGAGGAAGAGCGCTGCCGTAGCCATCGCAAATACTCTCCACGGGGGTGAACTCACGGGTATCGCTGCAATGCCAAGAAAAGAGAGATCAAAGGCGATGTGGAATACCACCATCATGACAACCGCAATCCCCCGTGCAATGTCAATCTCCGGGTATCGCTCAGGGACATGGCTGACGGTCATGAAGATGTATCCTTCTTCTCTCCTGAGTATCGTCATAGTTCCTGATAAGAATTGGTTTCCCCGTTTCATTCGGGAGTTTTCACACCAGAACGGGATCCTCAAGGGTTGCAGGGGGTGCATTTGGTGATATCATCCAGTGCATGAATGAGACTCCCTGCAGGAGAAAAACGGCATCGTACCCATGGCCGTACCCTTACGGGAACGAATATCAACCTTTAACTGATCGTATTTTCCACATACTCCTGTTGCAGACCCGGCATCATGGAAAGTGCCGGAGCACCAGGTACAGGGATTGACATGATCGACAACCTGCTAGAAGGAAACAAGAAGTTCAGAGAAGGATTCTTCAAAGAGAACAAGGCCGTGTTTGATGAAATCGCCAAAGGCCAGAGCCCCACGGTACTCTGGATCGGGTGTTCTGATTCACGCCTCCAGACAGGGCACATCACCCAGACCATGCCCGGTACGCTCTTCATCCAGCGGAATATTGGTAATGTTGTGCCAATCCATGACTGGAACTTTGCCACTGTTCTCGAATATGCCATCCGCCATCTCAAGGTGAAGGATATCGTGATCTGCGGGCACTCGGACTGCGGTGCAATCAAGGCCCTTGAAAAGGAGACCGATGACGTGTACATCCCGCTCTGGCTGAATAACGCCATCGAAGCAAAGAACCGTGTCGATGCAAAGATCCCTGCCCCAAAGACCCCTGAGGCAGTAAAGGAGCGATCGCGGATGATTGAGCAGGAGAATGTCCGCCTCCAGATCGAGCACCTGAAACGGTATCCGGTGGTGAAAAAAGCCCTTTCAGAGAAAAAAATAGAGATTCACGGGCTCTATTACAACCTTTCGGACGGATCGCTGACGACTATTGTCTGACGTTCCGGTCACACTTCTCTATCTCTTTTTGCAGCATCGGGAGAGAGATCCTCCCCATGGGAGTATACGTGCCATTCACGATCACGATGGGAAGCGGAGGGTAATGCTCCTCGATGATCGCTTTTACATGCGGGGGAACCTCATCGTCGATCAGGGTCAGCGTCATGGTCACCCGATCGCCATACTCCTTTCCTATCTCATCAGCGAGTGCATCAAATGCCACCAGCAGTTTTCCGGTCGGGTAACAGTCATACAAACCGCAGCTGCGGGTATTATCGCATGGAAACGGGGAACAGGAGAGATCCTTCAGACCGATGACCTCGATATGGATCGGAATTGCCATAGTAGGTACTGCTGCAGCGCATATTTTAGCGTTCAGGATCCTGCACGCACGCGGGGTGCTCTTCTCAGATGAACCGCTCGAACCGATCCTTTGTTGCCTTGCACACCGGGCAGACCAGAGGGGGAGCGTCACGGGCGCAGAGATACCCGCACACCCTGCATCGCCATACCGGGAAAGGGAGAGCCATATCAGTCAGGCGGGCGGATGTTCCGGACAGAGCAGCCTTTCTCGCGCTTCTTGGCGGCCTTCGTTCAGGGATGGACCCGACAGAGACCTCATTTTTCAGCACTGCGTCGCTGACATAGAGGGCACAATAGCAGGCATTGAACTGATCGAGGTCAGAATCCCGGTAATCACAGGGGCAGATGATATCCAGGTCCTCGTCGCGTTTTCCAAAGGATATCCGGCAGGGGCAGGAGGGGTAGCCGAACCGCTGTTCATTGATCAGCAGTCCCCTGACAAGGTTCATCGTGAATGCATGGTCAGGATTGAGGTGATAGCCGCCCTCCTCCGCCTCCCGGGCGATTTTTTTGCACCGTGCTGCGATCTCTGCTTCCAAGGGAGCTTCGGAGCTCATCCCAGTGCCTCCCGGATCTCCTGTTCCCTGAAACCGACAATTACGCGGGTTCCTTCATTGATCACAAGGGTTGGAAAGGAACCAGCCGGATTGAACTTCTCGACTTCCCTGATCGCTTCCTCAAGCTCCTCCGGGGGGAGGAGATCGACAAAAACATAATAATGATCTACCCCGAGTTCCTTGAGGAGCTCTTTTGTCTTTGCACACCAGCCGCAGGTGCTCAGGGCAAAGAGGGTGACCTTCCCTAATGATCTTCCGGGGACATGTTCCATCTTCATCTGGTTCATCAGATCCCTGCTATAGGATTGCCGGATCTGCTCTTAAATGCTCTTAAAGAAGAATCGCCTATGGAGGGGGCGGGCTGAGGTGCGCTGAAAATAAGGGTACCAGACCGCATCTGGCGCGATCCAAACCCATATAGGGTGTAACCACGAGAGTATGATGATTACCCGGGTGAAATGTCATGGTTTCCGTCAAAAAAGCAGCAGAACAAGGGAATGAATCCTTAAAGACCCGTATGGGTACCATTCAGGGATCATTCTCCTATAAGGAGACTGCCTACCATCTCCCAGTCACCTTTGCCCTTACGGGAAATGCCGTCAATTCAGCCAAAGAGGCACAGCAGGCCTATGGCGCATCTGCTCATAACCCGCTTGTAGCCGCTGAGTGTCTCCTTGCCTGTGAGGCCACACAGCGGGGAGGAGAATCCCCTCCCTTTACCGGGTTCATCCCGGACGCAGTGCTCCGAACCCTCGGTTATTCCCTCGTTGATGGAAGTATCCTCGGCCTGGTGCTGGTGGCCGGAACCCCCCCTGTACCTGATACGGCCGCCGGTCTCTGCCGCGAACTCCAGGAGAAGTACATGCTCACGTTCCTCTCAGGAGATATCATCATGAGTCTCATCTCCTCGGGAGTGAAGGTGGGGGCTGAATACCGCCTTGTGCCACTCGGCTCCCGTCCCTTCTCCGCCATCCATTTCATCGATATCATCGCCCGGGTTGCGATGATGTTCGGAGGGGTTACCCCGGGGGATGCGGGACGGCTGCTCTCCTATGCAAAGGAGCGGGCAAAGGCTATTGCAATCGTGTTTCCGGGCCTGGATGACGAAGAGATTGCCCTCGTCGATGCATTCCGCCTCCTTGGAATCCCGGTCATAGCTGCAGGGGACTATGAGTCAGATGAGTGGCCCCGTGTCCAGCCTGCCGATGCAGTCCGGACCGGGATGGATCTGAAAGGGATCAAGGTGAGCGTCACCGCCATCCCGATCCCCATGGCCTGTTCACCGGCATTCGAAGGAAAGAGCATCCGGAAAGAGGAGATGCAGGTCGAGTTTGGCGGGGGAAGGTCCCCGGCATTCGAACTCCTCAGGGTCCGGCCCCCGGCCGAGGTTATTGACGGGAAGGTCACGGTCATCGGCCCTGAGATCGATGCAATCCCCGAAGGATCGGCAGCACCGCTCGGGATCCTGATCGAGGTAGCGGGAAAGCAGATGAAAAAGGAGTACGAGCCGGTGCTTGAACGACGGATCCACAATTTCGTAAACTACGGGGAAGGCTCCTGGCATGTTGCCCAACGGGACCTGATCTGGGTCCGCCTCTCAAAAGAGGCCGTTGCCAGGGGAGTTCGCATAAAAGACCTCGGGACGCTGCTTGCGGCAAAATTCAGGATGGACTTCCCTGACCTGCTCGATGCTGTCCAGGTCACGCTTATCACCGATGAAAAGACCGTGCTCGCAGAACGTGCACATGCCGGGAAGGTATACCAGGAACGGGATGAACGCATCCTCGGGATGCGGGATACTGATGTCGATTGCTTCTACTCCTGTACCCTCTGCCAGACCTTCGCACCAAACCACGTCTGCATCATCACCCCCGAACGACCTGCCCTCTGCGGTGCCATCACCTGGCTGGACGGAAAGATAGCATACGAGATCTCCCCTGCAGGAGCCAACCAGCCGGTCGAGAAGGGGAGGATCATTGACATGGAGCGGGGTGAATTCGAGGGCGTCAACCGGTTCGTGAAGAAAGCATCCCATGGCGAGGTGGACCGGTGCTCGCTCTACAGTATCATGGAATACCCGATGACCTGCTGCGGGTGCTTTGAATGTATCGCGGTCATGCTCCCCGAGGTGAACGGATTCATGGTGGTGAACCGGGAATACAAGGGGATGACTCCCTCGGGAATGAGCTTCTCCACCCTGGCAGGGACCATCGGCGGGGGTGCCCAGACCCCGGGCTTTGCCGGGATCTCGAAGGGATATATCCTCTCTGACCGGTTCCTCCAGGCTGAAGGCGGGATCGAACGGCTGGTCTGGATGCCTGATATCCTGAAGCAGGAACTGAAGGGCAGACTTCTTGAATACCTGAAAAAGAGGGGCATTGAAACGCTTTTTAATAAAATCGCGGATGAGACCAGGGCAGAGACGATCGAAGACCTGGCAGCCTTCCTCGCATCAGTTGACCACCCGGCGCTCGCCATGAAACCGTTGTTGTAGGTGGAGATGATGGGAGTATCAACACTATCTGAATGGACCGGCCGGATCGGCGAACTGGTGATCGGTGCAACGGCAAAGGACGGCGGGACCAGGAGCCACGCGGTGACCATCGGGGGGGAAGAGGATCTCCCGTATTGCGGCACTCCGCCTGCCGGCCACCGACCTCTTGTTGCCTACGAACTCTCGGACGATCCTGAACTATGGCCGGCTGCCGCTACCCGTTTCATAGGCGACCGGGTCCATGATTCGGCCGACTGGGCCGCCCATGCTGAGAGGGAGTATCAACCTGACCTGATCCGGCTGTATCTGTCGAGCACCCGGGAACGAAATTTCTCTGACATCTCACGGATAGGCGAGACGGTTGAATCCGTGCTCCAGGCAACAGAGCTCCCGCTCATTATCGAGGGGAGCAACGATCCGGCCATCGACAGTGCCGTTTTCCAGAAGATTGGTGAGGCGGCAGAAGGGGAACGGATCCTTCTCGGGACAGCCGAGGCAGGGCACTACCGGAGTGTTGCCGCAGCTGCCATGGCGTACGGTCATTCGGTCATCGCCCAGTCACCCATTGATATCAACCTGGCAAAGCAGCTGAATATCCTCCTTCGTGAGACAGGGCTGTCCCCTGACCGGATCGCCATCGATCCTTATACCGGTGCACTGGGATACGGGTTCGAATATTCCTACTCGGTCATGGAGCGGATCCGGTATTCTGCCCTCAAGGGCGACAGCGATCTTGCCATGCCGATGATCAGCTCGGCGATCGATTCGCTGGTCGTAAAAGAAGTCCGTGAGGCGGACGAGGAAGATGCCTGCCAGACTGCCATTGCCTGGGAGATCTATGCCATGCTCCCGGCAACCATTGCAGGGGCTTCCATTGTCTGCGTGCGGCACCCGTTATCGGTGGGGCCGCTCAAATCCGCGATTGCAGCACTCTGGAACGGCGAACCGAAAGGAGGAACATGATTCCATGGCCCTGAAACCGCTGGATATCTACAAGCTCCTGCCCAAAAAGAACTGCAAGGAATGCGGGGACCCCACCTGCCTTACCTTCGCGATGAAGCTTGCCGGGGGGAAGGCAAAACCGGAAGCATGCCCGTACCTCGATGAGAACGCAAAAACCATCCTCGGGGCTTCAACCCGTCCCCCGGTCAGGAAGATCCGGATCGGGGTAGGAGAACGGGCGGTCACCGTCGGAGAAGAACTGGTCCAGTTCAGGCATGAGAAATCCTTCTTCCACGAACCGGGAATCTTTATGGCGGTCACCGACATGATGACCCCCGGGGCAATCCAGGAGAGAGCCATCTTTGTCCGCGATGAGATCCTGACAAGGGTCGGCACTGACCTCAGGCTCAACGGGATCGCGGTACGGTCGGTGAATGGATCTCCGCCTGCGTTTGCGAAAGCGGTCGAGGCGGTCGAGGCGGTCGCCGACCTGCCCGAAGTGCTGATGACCGGAGATCCGGCGGTGATGGAGGCGGGTCTTTCCATCTGCGGAAATTACCGGCCCCTTCTGCACGCTGCTACATCCTCACAGTACAGGGAGATGTGCAGCCTTGCGAAAAAATACGCCTGTCCGCTTGCCATCAGGGCGGATTCGCTCGATGCACTTGCAGAACTGTCCGGCCTCTGCAGTGCCGAGGGGATCGAGAACCTCGTCCTTGACCTCTCATCTCCCTCGCTCAATGAGCAGCTGAACCGATCTACCGCGGTGAGGCAGCATGCCGTCAGCCGGAGGACACCGGCACTCGGATATCCTGTCTGTGTCGACACCGCAGTGAGCGGTCTTCCGGATGCTGCCCTGATTGCCGGAGTCACCAAGTTCGGATCGGTGCTGATCTGCGATGATCTCTCCAGCGCCTCGAGAAAAGCACTACTGGTACTCCGGCAGAACATCTATACTGATCCCCAGAAACCGATCCAGATCACCCCCGGGCTGTACCGGGTCGGGAGCCCCGGAAAGGATGCTCCTGTACTCCTGACAGTCAATTTCTCACTGACATTTTTCACCCTGCAGGGATACCTCGAAGCGTCACGCTTCCCCTGCTTCATGCTGATTGTCGACACGGAAGGCCTCTCTGTACTCACGGCGGTGGCTTCCGGGAAACTCCAGGAGACGCTTGTTCGGGATGCTATTGTAAAATACAATCTTTCCGACGAGGTAGCGCACAAGAGGCTGATCATCCCCGGTTACGCTGCACCACTTTCGGGGAGGATCGAGGATGCAACGGGCTGGAAGGTCCTTGTCGGGCCCCGTGACGCTGCGGATATTGCTGAATTCCTCGAGAAGGAGTGGAAGGCCTGACCATGCCGACCGTGACATTTCTCCCGAGCTTCAGGAAGATCGAGGTCCCGAAAGGGAGTACCATTCTCGAGGCGGCCCAGAAGGCCGGCTTTCACATGAACGTCGTCTGCGGGGGGCAGGGGAAATGCGGGAAATGCAGCGTCATGGTCAGGAGCGGCGAGATCGATTTCGACCGGGAGAAATACGGGAGTTTCTACTCGGACGAGGAAGCGGCCCAGGGATTCTGCCTCTCCTGCCAGACGAGGATCAACGGAGATCTCCGGGTTCTCATCCCGGAAGGGTCCCTGGTCCAGGAGCAGCAGATCCTGGTGGATTCGCCGGGCGTTCCCCTCGAAATCAATCCTGCTGTCTGGAAATATGCCCTCATCCTCAGCCCTCCCACCCTTGACGACCAGTCACCGGACCTCACCCGTCTGCTCTGGGGGATCGAGAAGAACGGCGGCCCGAAAGAGGGATCCATCTATGCACCTCTTGAGGTGATCCGGGAGATCCCAAAGGTGCTCCGGGAGAGCGGCTGGAGGATCACCGCAACCGTTGCCCTGGTGCCCGGGGGATACCGTATGATCAACGTTGAGAAAGGAGACACCACGGCCCACAGCTACGGGGCAGCAGTCGACCTTGGAACAACGACCGTCGTGGTATATATCCGGTCCCTGATTGACGGTAGTATCGTGGGTACCGGTTCCAATTACAACCGTCAGATCAGCTGCGGCGAAGATATCCTCTCCCGGGTCAACTATGCAAAACGGGGCGGGCTCGAGAAACTCCAGGCACTTGCCGTCGAGAGTATCAACGCTGCCCTCACCACAGCATCGAATTCGGCTGGGATCGACCGTGACGATATCTATGAAGTAGTGGTTGCAGGAAATACGATCATGACCCATATCCTCATGGGGATCGATCCCGCGTATATGATCGAGGAGCCCTACGTCCCGGTGGTGAGGAGATACCTGACAACAGCTGCCCGAAGGGTCGGGCTTGCCGTGGGCAAGAACTCCGGCCTCTTCATCTTCCCGGCGGTGAGCGATTTCATCGGAGGGGATATCATCGCCGATATCCTCGCCTCCGGGATGGCCGAGGCCAACGACATATCGCTCCTGATCGATATCGGGACCAACTTTGAGGTCGTGCTTGGCAACCGGGACTGGATGTTCGCCTGCGCCGGGGCTGCGGGACCGGCGCTTGAAGGGGGCGAGGTACTGTTCGGGATGAGAGCCAACCCGGGTGCGATCGAGCAGGTGAGCCTCGACCTCCGGACTCTGAAACCCTCCTTTCGCACCATCAGGAACCAGCGACCGAGAGGGTTGTGCGGGTCAGGGCTGATCGATCTCCTCGCCGAGCTGCTCCGGGCCTGCATCATCGATCGGACCGGACGGATCAATACCGCCATCGCCCATGAACGGATCAGGCAGGGCCGCCAGGTACCCGAATTCGTCATCGCCTGGAGGGATGAGACAGGGGTTGGGAAGGATATCGTCATCACGGAGAATGACATCAAAGCCCTCATCATGAGCAAGGCATCCATCCTCGCTGCCTGCCAGACACTCATGAACCAGGCAGGGATCGGGCGGGATGAGATTGCCCGGATCTATTTCTCCGGGGCGTTTGGCAACTATATCAACAAGGACCATGCCATCACCATCGGGCTGATCCCCGAGATCCCGGTGGAACGGGTGATCACGATAGGAAACGGGGCGATCGCCGGCGCCAATATTGCCCTCCTGAACCGCAGGAAGAAGAGGGTGATCGATGAGATCGCCCGGAAGATCGCGTATATCGAGCTGAATGCCGATCCCACCTTCATGGATGAATACACCGGGAGCTGTTTTCTGCCCCACACCGATCTCTCCCTCTTTCCCGGCGTGGAAAAGATGCTCGACCAGTGCCGAATCCTGCGGGAGCGGTCATGAGCAGCTGGATCGCTCCCCCTGAGTGCCTGGCAACCGGAGTGGGAGCCCTCCCGCATACCGATCCGCGGGATGCCTGCGATGCCGTCCTTGCACTATTCCCTGAATTTCCCTATATCCCGACGCTTCCTAACCATGGGCTGCTCGAATCCATCGTCTTCTGTGATTCAGGGAGACTTCCCGGGGGAGTGGTCCGTGAGGGACGTCTCGGTATCGACCCGGCAAGAGACATCCCCGGGGAGATGGAACAGATCTACCTTGATTTCATCGAAAAAAATACCGCTCCCTACGCCCTGACACCGGAATATGCATCCGGGTTTGCTGAGATGTCCGGCCGGGACTTTTCGGGATCGGCGGTCCTCAAATGCCAGGTCACCGGCCCGGTCACCTTCGGGATGCAGGTCGTGGACGCAGAACGTCGTCCCCTTTCCTATGATGACCAGTACGCCGACATCCTCCCCAAGATGATTGCACTCCGGGCCCGCTGGTGCGAAGAGGCGATGGCCCGGTTTTCCGGGGTGAAACAGACCCTGGTGGTCCTGAATGAACCCTATTTCGCATCGCTTGGTTCCACCGTCGTTCCCGTGCAGCAGGAGACGGTCAGCGCCGGATGGCAGGATATTGCCGGGATGGTAGAAGGGGGTCTTGGGATCCACTGTTGTTCGAATACGGACTGGGCATTTGTGATCAGCATGGATCCCGCTTTCCTCTCGTTTGATGCATACACCGGTATCCGTGAGTTCCTCCTGTTCATGGAGGATATCGTTGCCTACCTGGAACGGGGTGGTGTGGTCGCATGGGGACTTGTCCCTGCACAGGTCCAGGAGTTCAAGGCCGTCACCCAGGCAGAATTGTACCGGCGGTTCAGGGAGATCAGGGAACAGGTCACCGAATTCTGCCCCCCCGACCTGTTCTTCCGGCAGTCGGTTATCACGCCGACCTGCGGCATCCAGGCAGGTGATTCCGCCGCATCAGTGGAGATCATGAGAGCTGCGGCTGCTCTGTCGGAACAGATCAGGGAGGAATGGGCGGCTTGAGAACGTTTTCCATCGCAATATCAGGGAAGGGGGGTACGGGAAAGACCACCCTTTCAGCGCTTCTGGTTCGGGCACTCGTGGATGCCGGCAGGACCCCTGTGCTTGCGGTGGATGCCGATCCAAACGCCAATCTCCATGAAGCCCTCGGTGTCCGGCTCCACGAAACCCTCGGGTGCATGCGGGAGACCGAATTCAGAAGGAACATTCCTCCCGGGATGGCACGAAACGATTACATCGAGCTTTGTTTCAGGAGAGCGCTTGTTGAAGAGAAGGGATTTGATCTGGTCGCGATGGGGAGGCCCGAAGGATCGGGCTGTTACTGCTTTGCCAACGATCTCCTGAAGACCTGCATGACCCTTCTCCGCAGGGATTACCGCTTCATCGTGATCGACAACGAGGCCGGGATGGAGCATCTGAGCAGAGGGACCATCGGGCAGCCTGATATCATTGTCATCGTGAGTGATCCTGGCACCCGGGGGATGCGAACCGCGGTGCGTATCCGTGATATGGCACAATCGCTCGGACTCTCCACGGTTCCCGTATTCCTTGTTATCAATCGTTTCAAGGGAACTGATGCCTCGGTTATTGCCTGGGAACCGTTCGCTCTCATCCCCGAAGACCCGGCGATCGAGGCCGCGGAGATCTCCGGATTGCCAGTAGGATCGGTCAAGGAAGGATCAGTGGCACGAAAGGCCATATCCCGGCTGGCAGAACAGATCATCGCGATGGCAGAAGAGAGACCAGGGAATTGAACCGACAGGTGAGACTGCTTCATCCTGCCAGCAGGTTTGCGAAGTAATCCATCCAGTCTGCAATCCCTGTACTGATCTCTTTGAGTAGGGATTCAAGAGAAGAAACCATCCCGGAGAGTCCGGAATTCTCCCCGCCGGGAGGATACCCCGTCGAGAGGAGCAGGGCTCCGGCAACGAGGGCAATGACGATGAGAAGCAGTATGATCACCACGACGACCGCTATGAGCATCCGGATTCTCATGGCCTTCTCTTCCTTATTGGGTGCATCAGTATTAAAATTGAGCACGGGCACCGGACCTGCCGGATCCTGATACACGTCAGTCCCGGGCCTTTCCGACGATACGCTATCAAAATCGAAAGATATAAGGGAGCAGAATCTTACATCGTGTATATGTGTGCCCGTTTTTTAGATCGTTTTTTTAAACCCCGCCCACATATTGTGGAGAGCCCCCCTCCACCGTCAATCAGCCATGGTCCGGGCATTTATGTTCCCGAGTTCAAGGTGAAACCTTATTTTATTGTGGCATCTGTCGAAATGGGCAACACAACGACAAAGTGCATTCTTACCGGGGTAAATCTTGAGACCGGCATGAGCTACGTGATCAACAAGACCGTGAAGATGAGCCGGGATGTGAGAAAACCTAAACCCGGGGAGGAGATCTTTGGGGAGACCCTGGATGGGACACAACTCACCAAGGAGTCGGTCACCGATCTCGTGAGAGACACCCTCATCCAGTGCCACCGGGAGGTGCACCTCGATATCCAGAAAGACCTGGATTTCGTCGTCCGCAGCACCGGGGTTGTTGCAGCGATGGACTCTCCCGATCAGGTGGGGACCTTCGTCCTAGCTCTTGCCAATGGCTGCCTCAATGCAGGGGTGCCGCCAAGAAAGATGACACCCCCCATGGCGAAAGCCAACCAGCCCCAGAAACTCCAGCCATTCTCCTATGCAGATAAGGTGGTCTTTGTCGGGGCTGTTGCAGGGGTGATACCCCCCGTGGGCAGTACTGGCGTCGAGATGGTGGCAAACGAGATGGAGGGTGAGCTTGCCATGGCAGGGATCAAGGAGGGAGCGATGTGGACACCGGTGGACTTCCGGAATCCCTGCATTTCGATCGACTTTGGGACGACTCTGGACGGCCGGATCACGAGCGATGTGGCAAAAGATGACCCCAACCCGTTTGCCAAGACGATCGGGAACTTCTGCGGCCTGGCAGGGGCGATCCCGGATGCGATTGTGAAAGGATCCGGGCTGGTGGATCCAAAGACCGGAACAGCCCTTGATGTATTCGGGGACCGGAGCAAGATTGCCGAGTTCTCCCTGAAGGGACAGGGCGATAAGGTCATGGGGTATGTCAAAAAGTGCCATGAGTTCATCGACATCCGGATTGTTCCTCCTGAACGGAGGAGATTTGGCAGGGTCCCTGTCTATGCCGACGTGGCAAAAGAATCCGGAGTTGCACTCATCGGGTGTGATGCAGGCGAGAACGGTGATGCCCTTGATGATCTGCAGGCCATCGGCGCTGAGATCTACCGGAATTACAGTCTGAGCTTCCTGAACGATGTGATCGATCACGTCTGTGCCGAGATGGCCCTGAGGCTTGTTGATGTGGCACAGGAAGAGGGGCTCGTCCTGCCGAATTCCTCCATCGGATTTACCGGCAGGGCAGCCATATCCGGCAGGAAACCTGAATACATCCTTGAAGGGATAACCGAGAGAAAGCTCTTCACCGATCCAAATGACCACCTGGTGTTTGTTGATGACGGTCTTGCCCGGGGGGCTGCCCTTATGGGGCGGTGCATGAATTCGCTCGGCAAGCCCAAGAATCCCATCGGAGGGGTCAGGGGCGGCCCCTGCATCATGGCAAGACGGATAAAAGCAGGAAAGTAGAGGTATCAGGATATGTCTGATGAGAATTCACAAATGGACGCAACTGGAGAAGAGGCACAAACCGAACTTTTCGATCTCCTGATCCCCCCAGGCGTCCCAAGCAAGCTGATCATCGAGATCGCCAAAAAATTTGACGTTGAAGTGGTGGAAAGGCGAGAGCGTCTTTTTTTTGCTAACATGGAAGGAGATGAACGGGAGCTGCTTGCATTCCGGGGGAAACGCGAAAACCTGGAAGAGGCGCATGCCTATCTGATGGAAAAACTGAAAGAATTTATTGGTGAATGAATCACGGGATAAGAGCCTCGCCCTTTCATTCAGAGCGATTCCCTTGAGGGAAAGGCCCCCCTTTCATCTTCTCTCTCCCCGACAGTTCTGCAAGTCCCGGCGGATCAGCTAATGCGGGATCTGCTCAAAGGTCCGGCATCTGCCGGGCAATATACCAGGCATGAACCGCAGCGATCCCATAGAGTGGCAGGAGATAATCGAGTGCGGATAACAGGCCTAGTTCGGAAGAAAGGAACAAGGTTGCATAGGTATCGATCTGGAAGATTAACACCCCCCACCACTTCCCAATGTAAAAATAGCCTATCCCCGGGAGGACAAAGTTGAGGAATGCCGCAATGTTCGGATTCTTCCTGGTCCGTGGCCGCCGGGCAAGGGCTCTTGGGAGATACTGGGCAGAGATGCCGCATTTCTGCGATGCCATGACCGCTTCCCACCGGACCTTGTCATCAGGATCACGGAGAGCCCGGTAGAGGAGGGGGATGGCCTTCTCATCTCCGATTCTGCCAAGGGTCCTGACCGTCATCAGGCGGACAGAGCTGTCATTGTCTTTTGCAGCGATGTCAAGGGAGGATACCGCGTCCCTCCCCATCTCGGCAAGCGCATCCCACTCCTGTTTTCCGGCGAGGAGGAATGCAAACCGCTCCGGGGTGTCCGGGGACCATCCCATCTTTTCGAGCGCCAGCGCAGATCCATAACGGACATACCGGTCAGGATCCCGCAATGCATCCTCAAGGGGGCCAAGAGCCCGGGGATCGGCCATCTCCCCAAGGGCGAGCGCTGCCTCCCACCTCACTTCATTATCCTTGTCCTGCAGAAGCCCGATCAGGGGCCCGACAGCCCGGGGGTTCCTGATCTCGCCCAATGCTTCGATGATCCCGAGTCGGACATCCTTGTTCCGGGCATTCAGGGCTGACAGGAGATGATCCATCGCTTCATCCCCGAGTGAGGCAAGAGCACTCGAGGCATGCCACTGGATATCGAGTTGCTCGTGCCTGAGAGCCGTGATCAGCCCGCGATAATCCTTCTCCTCCCGCATGGCATCGATGTCAGGTTCTCCTCCAAAGAATGCCGCCATGTACTACTCCCTCCAAAAGACCGATTGTTCACATGAGAAGGGAGAGGAAGGGGTGATTTTCCTGAGACGATAACCGCTCATAAATCCGGCATCCCCCTCACGTAGGTATAGGTGTGGAGTGCAAAAGGTGCAGAGATCGCCCAGGAGGTGAGATATGCAATGTAGGAGGGGATGAACAGGCTCATGGTCAGGATGGCTGTGACGTTCACCTGGAATACCAGGAATCCCCACCACCTGCCAAGGTAGTTGTAGCCAAGACCGAGACAGAAAAAATTCAGGACCATTGCGGCAAACGCACTTCGTTGCCGTCTCCTCTTTGAAATCCCCCGGGGAAGGTGCATGAGCGGGATGTTGCATTTCGGAAACGCCCTGAGAGCCTCCTTCCGGACCGTGCTCGTGATGTCACGGAGTACAAGGTCACATGCTGCTCTGGCTGCGGGATCGTGCAGCTCGCCGAGTATTTTTACGGCATTGGATCTTACAGCGGGATCAATGTCACTGAGATGATGGATGAGCGGCCCGACCGGAACCGTATCAGGGCCGGGAATATCCGCCCATCGCTGGGCGGCAGCAAGGAAATACACCCGCCCCTCAGGATCCGGAGGAGTCCATCCGTTCTTTTCAAGAGAGAGAGCAGCACCATAACGGACATACTTGTCAGGTTCGCTCAGGGCGGTGACCAATCCATCCCGGGCAGCAGGATCACCGATCTCTCCGAGTGCGATGGCAGATGCCCATCTGACCTCGTTGCTCTCATCACCTGAGAGCAGGCTGAGTAAACCAGGAACGGCCCTGGGATCATGGAGGTTGGAGAGGATTTCGATGATCCCGATCCGCATTTTCCGGTCAGGGGTATCAAGGGCGTTGATCAGTTTCTTAGTAACCAGATCACCCTTGAATCGTTCAAGAGCAGCTGCTGCCTGTGTCTGCACATCAAAGTCACGATTACTGAGGAGGGATATCAGACAGTCTGTGTCCCCCTTCTGTTCGAGTTCCCTCACGTCAGGTAATCTGCCGGGGCGGAAGAGGAGACGGGGCATTCATGACCCTCCTGTCCCCTGTAGGGGTCGACTCCCTTTCACAGTTGTTCTCTCCCGTTCTGCCCGCGGTGGTGACGATGATAAAACCTGGAGCAGCTCTCGTTCCAAACAGTACTTCGGAAAAAAGATGATATATCTTTGTATACGTGAACTTCCTCGTTGCTGATGTACCAGTTGTTTCGTCAGGCGAAAAGAAACGGGGGGGATACGAGCCCTCATCCATGTGAGACGGGGGAAGACAAATGGCTTTGGAGCTTCCATCTGGAGATGCAGGTTCGATGTAAAAAAAAGATGATCTCACTCTTACTGCTTCTTCCACCTGAAATAGAAGATGACGGTAACGAGAGCCACTACTGCGACGACGGCCAGATTCCGGACCAGGATCATTGCCGTTCCTGTTTCAGGGGAGGGTCCCGGCACGGTATCCCCGGGTGATATGGGAGTATCATCCGGAGTGGAAAATGTCTCCGTATCGACTGTTTGTGGGGCGGTCGGGGAGCTGGTTGGTTCTGCAGAGGTTATCGTTGGACGGGGGGTCAATGTTGCGTCAGGGGTCGGTGTTGCAACCGGGGTGGCGGACGTGCCCAACCCTGCGACTCCACTAGAGGTGCCACCGCCGCCGCCACCGCCAGATCTACTACTCTGAACTGCTCCGGAAATGCTTAAGTACAGCATCTGGAAGATGCTTCCTGATCTTGAGAGCGACACAAGGCCGAATGTGGAGAGGCCATTTGGAGATTCTGCCATGAAATAGTCAACATTTTGTCCAGGATCATGGCCGATAAAGGTTGTATTGAGGACTTCACCTGAACCGTCATCTCCGATGCGGATGACATGGATATGGTTTCTCTTGTCGTCGACAATTATAGTAGTAACATTACTCCAGTATCCCGATTTCTTGAGAGTGAGGGTGTGATTCCCTGGGGTGAATCCATCTTCTATGGCGATTGGTGTGAGACCGATGTATTCATTGTCGATATACACTGCTGCACCGGAGGGATCTGAGTCGATGGAGTTGGACCATCTCCATCCAAACTGCTCAACCCAGTCGGAGCTGATGCCAAAAGTTAGAAGAGCTGATCCTGTTTCGATGATATTCTCTTTCTTAAATTGAGAGGTGTAAGCGAGGTTTTCGACCTGTACGTAACCCTGATTTATAGAAATATCGTTACATCTCTCTAATTCCTCGGGGGTAGAACCTTCCCATACTACCAATTGTATTTTCCCTTCGTTGGGATAGTCGTTCATCGATAATGTGTAATTGAATCGAGAATTATTTATTGCATTTTGACTAAAATTTCGGAGAACCAAATCGCTGCTCTGGAGGGTAATATATCCAAGGATTCCAGTGATGGTTTCATTATCACGATATGAGAATTCCGTCCCATTTTTAGAGATGAATAATAATTTGGCGATTCCTGATTCATTGTTCGGAATACAGGATATCAATTCTGGATTGGTCAATGGACTGAAGGTGCAATTCCCTGCCGTGAAAAGATTTAATTCAAGAACAGGGCCGGATTCAGAATGATTGACCATGATACCTTCTGACGGGAGGATACAGGTCTGAAAGATTCCATCCTTTACAACAATCAACTGCTCTTTCGTAAGCGTCGCGTTACCATACATATTCGACACAAAGAGGCTTACCGGATAGATCCCGGGAGAATTGTATATATGGACGGGATTCTGTTCTTCAGACATACCCCCATCGCCGAAGTCCCAGATCCATTCAGTGGGAAGTCCGGTAGATTCATCGGTGAACCGCACTGTCAGTGGTGCGGGACCATTGGTCATGTTAACAGAAAAATGCGGAATCGGAACAGATGCAACGGATATGAGCTCTTCTTTCAGGATACCATCACGTTGCCATTGGTTGTGAACCGTTAATGAGACCGTATAGGATCCAAGGATTTCATAAATATGGACAGGGTCCTGTTCATCCGAGCTGGTACCATCTCCAAACTCCCAATGCCACCCATCGATCTGCCCTGATGAGGTATCAGTGAAAGCCACGGTCAATGGAGATTCCCCGTGAGTGATATTTTGGGTAAAATCTGCCAGTAATGGAGGCATCTCGATCCCGATGGTGAATAAGTAAATATCAAGATCACCATTCCTGTTGTCAGTCCAGACGATCCGGTTCTCCCCTATGTCGGGGTTGCTGGGAACAGTGCCGGCGTCACCTGAAGAAATGGTGGTTGTCTGCATTGTTGTGAGATCAATCATGTTGAGTTCAGACTGATGTAGATAAACCATGTAATTTTCGTACATTTTTGGATTCAGGTCAAATTCACCTGAAGTGATCTGATGTTCCTCTCCTGATGCCACATCGTGCAGATAAATTTGCATTGTCGAATCCCTGGAATCTTCCCAGACTATGGTGTCTTTCCAGATGGAAGGATTCGTCTGCATCGCAGGATCAACCGTGATCTGTGTCTCAATACCGGAAGTGCAGTTGTAGAGGTAGATATCATAATCATTACCGTTTCTTCCATCCTGCCATACAACACGATCTTCCCAGATTGAAGGGGACACGGCATACCCCGAACCTGCATCAAGCTGAATCACTGCACCTGTAGTCAGATTATAAAGAAAAACGGCCATTTCAGGATCGGTATCAAAACCTGTCTGCCAGACAATATGATCCTTCCATATTCGTGGATTCAGCTGGTTTTCCGAATCATTGGTGATACGGTGTGTTTCATTTGTTGAGATATTATAAAGAAAAATCTCATAATTTCCATCCGCCGGTGTTGACCAGACGACCCGGTCTTCCCAGAGATCGGGAATAGTAATAATAGAGAGGTTTTGGGCGATTCTCGTGAATGCTCCCGTGGATATGTGATAAAGGAAGAGATCTGAAAACTGGAACTGACTGTTGGCGGGATCTGAAAAAATTGATCGCCATACCACACAGTCCTGCCAGATCGTGGCAACATCCTGATCGGTCCTTGAGCTGAGAGCAGAGAGGATGCTTTCAGTCCCGATGATAGGGGAATTCAAAATCGTTTCATTATTCAAAATCGTTTCATTATTCAAAATCGTTTCATTATTCAAAATCGTTTCATTAATTATTGAATCTGATGGAAGAGAAGAGGTGTCGGAAAAATCAGATTCTGAAATATTCGCAACCAGGACCGGGTCCGCGTTTGCATCAGGGGGACCATAAGACTGATCTGATGAAAAATCTGCAAGGTTCTCCGCACCGACCGGAATTAATACCGCGATGATGATGATCACGCTGATGCAAAATAATAAGGAACCATATTTTCCGATGAATGGTAATGAACGTGACATGGATCGACTTCCCCCCTTTCAAATTTTTCCTGTAAAATATAAATTATTAGAGTGGGTTTGTGACATGACCCCATACTGCGAAATGCGGTGAGCCAACCTGGAATTCATTTTCAGGAACGTATTTTTGAATATCGACACTCCCACAGGGATTCCTGATCAAATATCTCCTGTTAGCGGGATCAAATCCCAGAATTGAGTAATCGTGGTTTCTCTTCCAGAAAGTATCTTCAACAATAGTACTCTTTGTCGTCCCAATCGCAGGTGCAGTCATATGCCCGATGCTATCTATGGACAGGGAGCCCTGAACAAAATCCCGATACCGTCCGATCTCCATCAAGGCTGTTGATCCAGCATACCCTGCAGAAAATATCCCTCCTATGTCTGGTTCTCCTGAACAGGTGGTTCGGTATGGGCAGGTTGCTGGTTTAGGACACTCGGCATTAGATAGTAATTTTGCAAATGCCTTTTCCCAGTACATTGGCCAGTATCTGTTAACAGCTGTTGAGGTTGAGTTAGCATAGACAATGTTACCTGCACTGTCCACTGGAATTCTTCGACTGGTAAGGGTGATGGTACCAGACTTAAAACGATAAGTCGGGTAAGAACCAGATAGTCTTCCGGAATTCACTGCTTGTATGGATGTCAGAGCAGCAATAACTGAACAATCCATTGCACTCCCTTGCCGTGGATGAGTATAACTCCTCAAACCATCATCCCTTCCGTCAACACAATGGTGAACCGTTCTTCCCCCACAAGACGCACATCCTCGGTGCTCAGTGGATTCCATAATCTCTTCTTCCTTCATCTCCAATTCTCCGAAAAGCCATAGAATCACCGATGGGTTCATAAAGTGGATCTGATATCTTTACTCCGAATAGCCGCTGACACAATTCTGGATTAATCAGTAGTTCTATGGCAATAACAAAAAGACTCTCCCCTTGATATATAAAGATATGCACATCAGATCTGCATACCTTAGTAAGAAGAGTTGAACATTATCGGAGAAGAAGAAGGCCTGGAATCATCCAATCTCCCGCCCGATCATCTTCACCAGTACCGCCTTCTGGGCATGGAGCCGGTTCTCGGCCTCGTCAAAGACAACGCTCTGGGGCCCCTCGATCACCTCATCGGTAACTTCGCGTCCCCGGTGAGCCGGGAGGCAGTGCAGGAAGATTGCATCGGGGTCCGCTTTCTTCATGAGCCCGGTATCCACCGTGAATCCCTTGAATGCCCGGATCCTGGCATCCCGCTCGCTCTCCTCTCCCATCGATATCCAGGTATCGGTGACCACCACGTGGGCATCTTTCACCGCCTCCTGCGGGTCTTTGAGCAGGGTTACGGTTCCACCTTCTGCCACGGCACGCTTCACCACCGATTCCGCCAGCCTGTACTTATCAGGAGAGGCAACCGTTATCTCGAAGCCGGCACGGGAGGATGCCAGGACAAGTGAGTTACAGACATTGTTGCCATCACCAACCCAGGTGACCTTGAGGCCTTCAATGGATCCGAAATGCTCTCTTACTGTCATGATATCGGCAAGGATCTGGCAGGGGTGCTCGATATCCGAGAGCCCGTTGATGACCGGTACACTGGAGTTACGGGCAAATTCCTCGATGGTCGAGTGCTTGTAGGCCCGGATCATCATGCCTGACACGTAACGGGACATCACCCGGGCGGTATCCCTGATCTCCTCGCCTCTGCCGATCTGGAGGTCCTGGGGGTTTAAAAAGAGAGCGTGGCCTCCGAGCTCTGCCATGCCGACCTCAAACGAGATCCGCGTCCGTGTGGAGGCCTTCTCAAATACCAGGGCAAGGGCTTTGCCGTAGAGAAATTCATGGGGCCTCCCCTCCTTCCGGAGGATCTTCAACTGGTCAGCATCATCGAGGATCTCACGCAGTTCGTCACGCGAGAGATCGAGTATCGAGAGAAGGTCTTTCTTCATCGCAGCTCCTTCATGTGGGATATCCGTTTCTGGAGGAGTGCCGCAGTCCCGATATCACGCCGGTACCTGACCCGGCCCTTCACCGATCGTGCAGCGCTCTCGGCAGAGTGTTCTGCCGCATCAAGCGTATCACCGACCCCGACAAAGGCAAGGGTCCGGGAACTCTGGGTATACAAGGTGCCCTCTCTCTCCTCTACATTGGCATAGTAGAGCAGAGTATCGGCGGTGTCACCGAGCACCACCGGCTCTCCTGTCCGTGGAGCATCCGGGTAGCCTTCCGGAACGAGATACTTGCACACTGTTGCTTTGCGTGCAAACTTCACCTCTTTTTCTGACAGCGATCCTGATATCATCCTGGTTATGATATTCGCGAGATCAGATTCGAGCAGTGACAGGACATTCATCGCTTCAGGATCTCCGAACCGTGCATTGAACTCAATCACCATCGGTCCCCGGGCGGTGTTCATGAACTGGCCATAGAGGACCCCCCGGTAGGGATTTCCGGATTCACCCATGACCTTCACCACCTCCTTCATGATCCCGAATGCCTGGGTGCGATCCGAAGCCGTGACAAACGGGAGGGAGTGGTCTGGCATGGAGTAGGCTCCCATTCCGCCGGTATTGGGACCGAGATCCCCCTCAAAGGCACGCTTGTGGTCCTGGACAAGAGGCATGGGCACAATGTGCTCCCCGTCCACAAAGGCCTGGAGGGTGAACTCTTCCCCGATGAGGCGTTCCTCGAGCACGACCCTGCCCTCGAGCGACCGCACATAAGAGACTGCCCCCTCGAGGTCCAGGTGTTCCCCCATGATCCGGACTCCCTTACCCCCCGTGAGACCGATCGGCTTGATCGCAAGATCCCCATCGTAATTTCTGATAAACCTGATCGCGTCATCGGCACGGTAGAAGGTGCGGTAGTGCGGGCACCCCGCGATACCATGCCGGTGCATCATCTCCCGGCAGAATGCCTTGTCCGTCTCGAGCATGGCTGCTTTCAGGGTGGGCCCGATGCAGGGGATACCTCTCTTCTCGAGGCGATCGACAATCCCCGCCTCGAGCGGGGCTTCTGGTCCGATAACGGCATAATCGGCACCCCGCGAAACCGCAAAATCGACAACTGCCGGGATATTGGTCTCCTTCTCAATAAGGACATCGGAAGAGAGCGAGGCAATCCCGGGGTTTTGTTTCGGCATCACCGAGAGCAGGATCACCTCATCCGAACGGGAGAGAGCACATGCAATCGCATGCTCCCTCCCCCCGCCACCGACCACCAGCACCTTCATAGTCATCTATAATACGACACGCAATTCTTAAAAAATTGGATCTATTGCTCTCTCTCGTCACCCACTATTTCACGTGCACGGCAGAGGGCGTGCAGATGTACGCCCCGCTCCGCAAGCGCATCCCGGGCTCCGGCTTCCCGATCGACAACAGTGACCACGGTATCCACGAGAGCACCTTCGGCACGGAGTGCCTCAATCCCCCTGATAACGGATCCCCCTGACGTTGTCACATCCTCCACGAGGAGCACCGCCAGACCGCCGACTTTTCCGATGATCCTCCCGCCTTTTCCATGCAGCTTCTCACCAGCCCTGATGATGGCGTACGGCTTCCCGCTTGCAAGCGCCGTGGCAACCGCGATGGGGACTCCCCCGACAGCAACCCCGGCCACCACATCGAACGAGGCGACCTTTTTGATCTCCCTACCGATAACTTTCAGCACAGCAGGATTGGCAATAGCTGACTTCACGTCAAGGTAATACGAACTCTTCACGCCGGAAGCGAGAACAAACTCGCCGTACTCGACGGCGCCGTTCTCCTTCAACAGATGAGCAATTGACTTCACCATGGTACATCCTTTATCCCGGCAATATACCCGATAATGTTCACCGCCCTGTGGAGGAGCGGGGTGATGATGATGATCCAGAAGAGGATCGGGAGGGTGATGTACGATACCACCCACGTGTACTCGAGGATGAGGAGGAGGACAAACGGACCGATCACCAGATCATACTGATCAGCAATCGGCCAGGGTGCACCCCGATCCTTCCCCAGTCGCCGCTTAAAGAAACTTTTTATCAGATCCCCGAGAAGCGCCCCGAACGAGAGGAGGCAGACCACAGGGAGGGTCAGTTCCGGGAGGCGGGTAATCCCTGCAGCATCATAGGTAAGGATCTGGAGCATCCCCATAATGATCCCCGCCGCAATCCCGGCAAAAAAACCCCTCCAGGTCTTTCCATCCCCGAATATCCGCCGCCCGTCGCGAAAATGCCTCCCACCGTCGATTGGTGTTCCCCCCCCAACAAAGGCCGCGACCGGGTTAGGCACATAGGCCGGCATCATGATCCAGAGCGCTGACAGGAGCGGGACAAGAAAGGAATCAGGACTAATCGCTAATCTCCCACTACCTGTAATAAACAGCAGATATAAGCATTAAGATATCCCACAGGTAACAACTTATGAGAGAGGATCGGTGGGGAACAGGATGATGATCAAGGCAACAAAAACCCTTTGCCCGATCTGCAAAGCCATTCTTGATGCAACAATTGAGGAAGAGGGTGGAAGCATCTGGCTGGTACGATCATGCCCGAATCACGGGCAGTTTCGTGACCTGTACTGGTCTGATGCCGCGCTATGGCATAAGTTTGAGCAGTTTGATTCTGTGGGCCGGGGCGTTGAAAACCCGAATGTGGTCAATCCCGGCGGTTCCTGCCCGGAGAACTGCGGCCTCTGCAGTTTTCATAAATCCGGGACGCTGCTCGCCAATATCGATCTGACGAACCGGTGTAACCTCGACTGCGACTTCTGTTTTGCCAACGCCCGGGCATGCGGATATATCTACGAACCTTCTTTTGATGAAATCGTCAAGATGATGCAGCTGCTCCGGGCCGAAAAACCGGTCCCGGCACCGGCAGTCCAGTTCTCGGGAGGGGAACCGACCATGAGGGATGACCTGATGGAGCTGATCCGAAAGGCAAAGGAGATCGGATTCCCCCAGGTCCAGCTGGCCACGAACGGGATCAAAATGGCGCAGGATGTCGGGTATGTAGAAGATCTCAAACGAGCAGGACTCTCCACCGTATATCTCCATTTTGACGGGGTGACAAAAGAGACCAACTCAAAGCTCAAATCAGATGAAAAAGCGGTCAGGAACTGTGAGGATGTCGGTCTTGGTGTGGTACTCGTGCCCACCATCATCAAGGGAAGGAATGATCACGAGATTGGTCCGATCATCCGTTATGCTGCAGACCATATCAAAGCGGTACGGGGGGTCAATTTCCAGCCGATCGCCTTCACCGGCGCAGCCAGTGAGGAGGACGTACAGAGGGAACGGATAACCATCCCCGAGCTTCTTGAAGATATCGAAGACCAGACCAGCGGCGTCATCAGGAAATCGGATTTTTACCCCGTACCCTGCGTCGTCCCCTTCTCGGATCTTGTCGAGGCGTATACCGGACTGCCGCAGGTCAGGTTCACTCCCCACCAGCACTGCGGTGCCGCCACCTACGTGTTCATCACTGACAAGGGAATGGTTCCCATCAACCGGATGGTCGATGTCGAGAGTTTCTTCAGGTCAATAGAGAACCTGACCGAGAAGCTGAAGAAGGGCGGGCAATTGAATAAGTACCTGTCCCTGATAGAGGGAATCCGGGAGATGAATGATTCATTCAGGAAGAGTGAACAGGGAAGCACCGCCCAGTTCTGGAAACTGATCGGAAAGACCCTCGTGATGCAGAACTTCGATGCCCTGCGTGAATTCCACTGGAATGCCCTCTTTGTAGGGACTATGCATTTCATGGACAGGTACAACTACGACCTCTCCAGGGTACAACGCTGCTGCATCCACTACGCGACTCCCGATGGAAGACTCATCCCCTTCTGTACCTATAACAGCGGGCCTGTCTACCGGGAAAAAGTGTGGAGTGCCCACCGGAAATAAAGCCTTTTCCTCTTTTCCTTCTCCTCTTGTACGAGTGTTGATTTCCGGAGACCGGCTCACAGGGATTCCGCCATCATGGAAACCTGAGGGCTACCCGTTCGCGACTGTTCATGGCAATCTCTGCAACTGCCAGGTCCTGGATAGCCAGTCCGGTCGAGTCAAAGATCGTTATTTCATCACGACTCAGCCGTTTCTTTCTGCCAAGGACCACGTCACCCAGCGTTCCTTCAACCCTCTCCGGTGAAAAGAGACCTTTTGCAATGGGCACATTGATCTCGCCCGAGTGAACTGCCTGGGCAGGGTCATCCACAAAGACCCTGGCACGCTGGAGGATGCTCGGATCAAGCTCTTGTTTCCCGGGAGCGTCCGCACCGATCGCGTTGATATGGGTCCCTTCATGGATCCAATTGTCCCGGATGACCGGCTCGCGGGAAGGTGTCGTGGTAACAAGGAGGTCACAGTCACACACTTTTTCGAGCGGAGCAACAGCACAGTCAAGGCTGCTGTACTTCCTGCAGAACGCAACCGCATTCTTCTCATTCCTGCTCCAGACCTTCATCTCTGTTACCTCGCGTTCGGCTGCAATGGCATCGAGCTGGGCTGCAGCCTGTCGACCGCTGCCGACCAGCCCCAGCGTAACGGTGCGTGACGGGGCAAGGTATTTTGCCGCAATTCCCCCTGCAGCCCCTGTCCTCAGGTCAGTGAGTGCCGTTGCGTTCAGAATGGCAACGGGTATCCCCGTCCCGGGGTCAAGGATGATCAGGAGTGCCATCACCGTTGGAAATCCTATCCGGGGATTTCCTGGATGGACATTCACAATCTTGACACCAGCGAGGGAGAGAGAGGGGATGTACGCGGGCATCGTCCTGAAATCACCGTGGTCAAAGGTGACATAGAGCTTGGGAGGCATCTGGACGCGTCCGCGGCCATGCTCGGCAAATGCCTCTTCCACCACCCGGTTCACCTCGCGGATATCCAGCCCCTCTGCAGGATTCTGATAATAAAACATACTACTCACTCTCCCTTCCCGGAAGAAGAAGATACTCACTCCTGCACCCGTTCCGCGGAGCTTATCCCCTTTCCCGGACCACCCTGTACCTGCAAGAGAAGGAGGCGTGGGCGAGCATGATCCATATTATCCCGAAACCAACTGACACAACGGATGACAACTCGACAGCTGCTGTTGCAGGACAGATACGGAGCCAGGGCGGGACCTGTGAGATGATAGACATCCACCGGATCGATCCGTTCATGCCTCCTTTCGAACACGAGATCGTCTGGGTCTGCGGGCTTACCCAGGATGAACACCAGTTTGAGGTGCTCCAGGCACTCTCCCTCTCAAATGTCCTGGTGAATACCCCCCAGGCGATAGGGACCTGCGCAAGCAAGGTGTTCACCACTGCCCTGCTCATGCGCCATTCGGTTCCTTCTCCTCGGACTATTTTTACCAGCTCAAGAGAGATTGCAAGCCGATTCATCCAGGAACACGGAAGGGTGGTTATAAAACCGATATATGGATTTGATGGCCACGGGATCTTTCTCATTGATGCTCCCGGACAACTGGGGAATCCCCCCTATTATCTCCAGGAGTATGTCCCCAACGACCGGGACTTCCGGATATTCGTCATCGATGGTGAGCCGGTCGGGGCCATCATGAGGGTATCCGATACCCTTGCGCACAATATCCACCAGGGAGGTATTGGAATTCCCAGTGAGATTGACGAAGAGATGAGATCAATTGCGGCGGCGGCAGCACGGGCGACCGGTATCGATTACGGGGGTGTCGATCTGCTCCGGTATCACGACAGCTATTGTGTCCTTGAAGTGAACGGCACCCCAAACTGGCACTGCATGGCTGCACCCATCCCTGCGCTCCTTGCACGGTACCTCCTCGAAAAAGAGCGCGATCTGAAGGCCTGAAGAACAGGTATGAGGAAATAAAACGGGAAGAAAAACGAAAGATCCCAAAACCTGAAGTTACTGGATGTATTCCATCTCTTTCAATGTCTTTGCGGCAAGTTCCCTCATCCGGGCAGAGATCCGCCCCGATGCAGAGAATTCTACCTCCTTCATCGCATTGGCAAGTTCGTTCCCGAGGACGAAAATAGCATATTTATGCTCCATTTTGCTTTTATGCAGCTGCGATGGATTAATCTTCAAGGAATGATATTCGGAAAATTTCAGGTCGGGATTGGATCCTTCGAAGTAGTCCTTGATCTCATAGAGCATCTGATGCAATGATATCAGCTCCTCCTTATGCACACGCTCACCCGTCTTAGTCTTCTCTCCCGGAGAAATAAATAAGTAACGATGAAAAAAATCAGGAGATTTTAATGAGCCGGATCGTCAGGGGACGTTTGATAATCCCATTGAATTCCCTAGCCGCGATATATTCAATCCCTTTGCCGGCAACCAGATCGAGGATCCGCTGGTTGATCTCCCCATCGGTGACGAGACCGGTAACATCTCCGTTGAGATCGGTAAATTCCTTCTCAATCTCGTCGTAGGGGGATTCTTTCAGCACCGAGAGATCCGAAGAGAGGAATCGTGCTATCCTCTTTCCCCTGACCGCATTGATCTGATCACCGAGGGTTTTCGGTTTTTTCTCCCCGGATTCCTGCTTTTTCTTCAGCGGCACCTTCCTCTTCTCTTCCCGTTCATCCTTGGTACCCTCTTTTCGGGAAATGGGACGGAGCGGCTCTTCACTCTCCCCTGCGGATACCTCTTCAGGCACCTGTTCTTTTACGTACTCCACCGGGACCTTGTTTCGCAGTGCCTTGATGATCTCCTTTCTGGAGAGGTCTTCAACGCTCTTTCCCCGTGGGGCGTAGGCGACGTAATCGATCTCTGCGACCTGGAGGAGTTCCTGGAGGAGAAGATCGCCCCCCCGGTCGCCGTCAAAGAATGCGGTGGCAGTCTTCTTCTCACAGAGCTCGATAATGGTCGGTGAAATCTTGGTCCCCTCGACCGCAACCGCATTTTTGATACCATACCTGAGCAGGTTGATCACATCGGCCCGCCCTTCCACCACAATAATGGCATCCGACTCCAGGACGTTGGGACCTGCCGGGACCTGGTCCCCGCCGATGTTGCCAATCTTCTCGATCCTGAGGCTCTCCCTGACACTGTCGATGATCTCGGTGCTGTCGATCGATCCCTCCTCAAAAGAGTCGATCAGAAGTTCCTTTGCCCGTTCAACGATCTTCCTCCGCTTGCTGACCCGGATATCCTCTACGGTGACCACATTGACGCGGGCAACACAGGGGCCTACCCGGTCGATGGTCTCAAGGGATGCTGCCAGGATTGCCGTTTCAGCCCTGTCAAGGGATGACGCGATATATATCTCGCCTTTTGTTTCGCCTTTTTTACTGGAGATCTGGACATCGATCCTTCCGACACGGCCGGTCCTCTGGAGATCGCGAAGGTCGAGGTCCTCACCGAGCAACCCTTCAGTCTGGCCAAATATGGCACCGACTACATCGGGTTTCTCGACCACCCCCTCTGCTTCGAGGTGAAGGTGAATGAGGTACTTGGTAGTATCTGATGAATACACGTAAGCGCACCCCCATGCATCATGCAATCGGTGTAATGCCTGATCATAGGTAAACCATAGTTGCTCCTGAAAAGGGATAAACTATATGTTTCTTATTAATATTTGATGATTTATTTATTTATTATTATACATTGTGTCAGGAGAGCGCAAGCACTGATCTGAGCTGATCCGGAGTCATACCTTCAATGAGTATCTTTTTTACCGGCGCGGTGCTTCCGGAGATGATGCGTACCCGCGAATGCTCGATACCGATCGCCCCGGCGATTACGGTGATTACTTCTCTGTTTGCCCGCCCTTCCACTGCGGGTGCCCTGACCCTGCATCCCACCGCCTTTCTCCATTCATTGAATCCGGAAGGAAAACAGGAGGTCTTTGAACCGGCGGCAACTTCGATCGTGATGATGGTGCCTCTGTCAGAACAGGAGAGAGCAGGGGTGATATCGGTCATGAGCCACCAGGAGAATGATTGTCGCCCGGCATTAACAACACCGGATCACCAGTGGCATGCTGCCGTTCTTCACCAGGTTTTTCCCATTGCCGGGCGGTGCCTGTCGCGCAACCGGGTTGTCCCGAAGCTCATCTCCAGGTCGTCGCCAGTTGATCACCCGGGGACCTAAGGAAGCGCTTTGTCGGCACGATCACTAGGTAGGGCCTCCCCCAATATAACCCCTTCCCGGGTACCACCGCGGGGAGGAGGGGTAAAAATCACCATGATCATAGGCAATGTTACCGGACTGGATCACAATATCAGGGAATACCGCGGGCAGCCCTTCAAAGGGGGTCCACCCCGCACGGCTGTGCAGGGTATCTGCGGTGACCGGGGTGCTCTCCGAACCATAGAGGGCAAAATCTGCCCGGTCGCCCGGGCTATATCCGGCCTTCGGGATACCGAGAATTGCTGAAGGACGCCAGGAGGTCTTTGCAATGAGGGTGGTCAGGTCGATATCCCCTTTCACCACTGAGGCCATAAGGAGGGGAATCATGGTCTCGACCCCTGGTATTCCTGAAGGAGCATCGGGAAACGGAACCGACTTCTCCTGCATGGTGTGAGGGGCATGGTCAGATGCAATCACATCGATCCGCTCCCACACAGACCAGAGCCTTCGCCTTTCGGCTTCTGTCCGGAGCGGCGGATTCACCTTGCAGGAGGTATCGGTCTCTAAAGCCTGCTCATAGGAGAGAAACAGGTGATGGGGAGTGACCTCAACGGAGGCACTCCCTGCGGCAGCGACCGCTGATGCCGTACTCAGATGACAGAAGTGAATCCGGCACTGGTGCTGCCACCCTGCAATCAGGCTGACAGCCCGGGTCTCCCCGGCAGGACCGCGAAGACGGTTGTGAGAGGCAAGGTCGCGTGGACTCCCGGGCCTGACTTCCTCGGCATGGATGGTCGCAACCCCCCCAAGCCTGCCGATGGCCTCAAGCGATGACCTGAGAACCGGGGCATCGAGCGATTCACCATAGCTTGACGGAGCGGCAAAGAGCTCACCGAATGCCATCGCCCCTGCCCCCCAGAGTGCCGCGAGATCGGTCCCGGGCAGGACCCCGCCGTTGATCCCATAACTGCAGACCGAGTCCCGCGCTGCTTCCGAGATACGCTCCCGGAACGTCTCCTCGGTTATGAGAGGTGGAATGGTATTTGGCTGATCGACCACCACGGTAACGCCCCCGGCAATCGCGCTCATGCTCCCGCTCTTCCAGTCCTCCTTTCCGCTCTGCACCCTCCCTCTCATGTGGACATGCATATCGATGGCGCCGGGAAGGACGGTCAGGCCTCTGCACGATATCAGCTGGTCCGATGGGCAGGGTGAGCCCGTGTGGACAACGATGCCATCGCTGATCGAGAGGTCCGCCACCCTCCCTCCGGGCAGGGTTACCTCTTTGAGTACCAGGTCACACCGGGGAGGGATCATAGAGAGGTGTGTGTGCGGGGAGAGGAAAATAGTTGTTTATGGATCAGCAGCCGGGGAACGCTCTGTGGTTTTTTCGAACCGGCTCATCAGAACGATGATGGCAGGCATGACAATGATGGCTCCGATGAGTGAGAATCCGACGGTAATGACCGTGACGAGGCCGAAATTGCTGATCATGTTGAAGGAGGAGGCGATCAGTGCCGCAAAGCCAAAGACGGTAGTCATCCCGGATACAGTGATGGCAGTCCCGATCTGGCCTGTTGCCTGCTGCACCGAATCGATGACCGGCAGGCCGTTTGCCCTCTCCTCGTAGTACCGCTCCATGATCAGGATGGTGTATTCCGAAGCAACGCCGATGGTCAGGGACCCGAGCGTGGCGGTCATCGGCGTGTAATCGATGCCGAGCACGTACATCACAAGGCCGTTCCACCCGACAATCATCATGATGGGGATGACCGGTGTGAGGGCCTTGACAGCATTCCGGTAAATAAGGAACAGGAGACCGAAGATCATCACGAAGGCAAGGAAGGTCATCCGGGTCTTCCCGACATTGATCTCCTTGATCAGGTTCGTGAACATCTCTCCCATCCCGGTGATCCTGACCGACACTCCCGGAGGCGGCTCGTTCCATTCGATCTCCTGGGCAAAATTATCGATCATCGCCATCGCGACCTCGTTCTCCATGTCCACCGTCGAGAAGAGGATCACGGCATCGGTCGTCCCGCTGATATACTGTTCTTTCTGGGTCCCGGGGATCCTTGACAGGATCTCGTCGACCTCCGAGTTTGAGGTCGGAAGGATCCCGTTATTGTAGGCCACAATGAGGCTTGCAATGCTCTCCGATCCGGTAATTTTACTGTTATGATGTTCCTCATACTGCTGGAACTCGTACATCCACCGTATCGTTCCGATATCGAGCACGTTGTCTCCCCTTACGTAGAGGGGAAGCGAGGCGGTCGACCCCATCGTCCTGCTGACTTTCTTGAGGTTGATCAATGCAGGCATGTCCTGCGGAACAAACGTCTCCTCGTTGGTGTTGATTGCGATCTCGGCATCCATCAGGAATCCGACAACGCCTATGAGGGCACAGACGAGAAGGATTGGCACCGCCTGCCTTGCGATCTTCCGGGCCAGGGTGCCGACCGCCGCATTATACCGCTCCATCAGGTGGCTGTTTCCTTCGCTTCCATTTGCATTGTTGATGCCGTGTTTGGGGCAGTACTTCAGGACAAGCCCGAAAGAGGGGATGGCAAGCAGCGCGACGAGGTAACAGCAGGCAACGCCGACGACACAAATGACGCCGAAACCGGCGATCATGGGGACCGGGGAGATCCAGAGTGCGAGGAATCCCATTGAGGTCGAGAGCATGGCAAAGAGGATCGAGGGTCCTGATCGGGTGATCGTGGTCCATGCTGCCTCCTCCAGGGATGACTTTCTCGCCTCTTCATCAAATCTCGTCTGGATATTGATCGCATAGTCGATCCCGACCCCGATCAGGACAGGAAACGCGGCAATCGCGACCATGGTGATCGAATACGGGGAGTATCCGATCACCCCAAACGTGAGGATGAGGCCGGATGCAACGATCCCTACCGGAAGAAACCGGTACCTGATATGGGAGAAGAACAATCCCACGGCGACGACCATCAGGACCATGGCGATCAGGATCAGGGTCCCCATCGAGGTGCCCATCTCCTCTCCCATCTGCTGCTGGAATGCCGGATCTCCCGTCACAACGATATGAACCCCGGGTGGTGGATTGGAGAGCGTGACGATAGCATCCAGGTTGTCAAGAACTGAATTTTTCGTCTCCTGCGAAAGACCGGGCTCAAGGGTTATCACCCCGATAGTGAGCAGGTGCGAGGGGATGTATCGTGATGAGATATCAGAAGGGATGCGGGAAATGACGCCATCCAGCTCGGCAGAGGATCGGGGGAGGACCCCCCCGTTCATCTGCTTTACCATGGAGGCAATACTGGATGTCCCGGTGATATACCGCTGTTGTGAGATCTCCTCTTCGAGCCTCTCGAGATACCGGAGTGTCTCGAGGTTGAGCACGTCATCGCTCTCCACGAGCAGCATGATGCTCTCTGACTGGAAGGTGTCCGTATACTCGGAAAGGAGCATCGAGCGGGGGGTATCGGGATCAAGGTAGGTCTCCGATCCGGTCTCCATCACGATGAAACTGGTCCCGACAAGGGCCACGGCAAGAAGGAGTGCGATGAAAAGCAGGACCATCTTCGGCTTTTTCACGACCCTGTCTGCGATGATTTCAAAAGGAGATCGCATCGGTTAAAACACCGTCAGTACTAAAAGGTCGGCAGTATTGGTATTAAAGGAATTGTTGTGAAGAAGACAACAAAATTTTTCATATCCAACGATGTCCCCAAAGATAATTGATGAGAAAGAGACCTGCAAGAAAGAACCTGGGTTTTGTAATATTCCCTGAAGAATCCTTCATACGGTGCAGGTGAATCAGTAGGGAACGATTGTTCCGGAAAACATCCGATGAGGGGTAACCGAAAATTGCAGTAAACCTGGTCCTGTGAGATGGCGAAACACACCGGAGTGCTGGATCAGGTCAGGTGACCAGTCATATTGTGGGAAAACAGAAGGATTCAGGATTCCCATGCAGGAAAAAGAGCAGATTTTCAGGGTCACTGCTGGGAAGGGACGACTCCCCATATCAGTGCGGGAAAGGAAAGACTCTCCCAGTGTTTGCGGGGAAGTATAGATTCACCCGGTCTTTGCGAAAAAGGAAAGATTTACCGGGTCATTCCTGGAAATGAAAGTCTCACCTGATCCTACATAAGTGGGGAAGACTTCAGGATGTTCGGTGCAGAAGAACCGCTCTGATCGCTCTCTCGAGGATCTGCTCTGCAGCGGTATGGTCTTCATCGGAAAGGACCAGCGGAGCATGCTCGACCACAGCCTCACCTTTTTCCATGAAAAGCCGCACATTCACCGGCATTTCACGAGATACCCCCTTCAAACGATACAAGATTGATGAATATCATGGTCTCTTTCCCTCTCCTGCTGCATGCAAATCCCCTTGCCATCCAGGGATACCCTCTTGGGTACAGCAGTTCAGCGTCCTTTCCACCGATATACAACGCATTCCCGGTGGACGTGGTCTGGTGGACAAACAGAACCCTTGGATCTTCTTTCTTCTTTGAAACCAGTCTCTCAGCACCCGTTGTAAACGAGGTAAATCCCAGGTCCCGGATGATCTGTGGAGTGATGCTGTGGAATCCGTCATTGCATTCTGCAGGATCTATTGACAGGAGGAAGAGGAGCCGTTTGGAATAATCAGCCCTCACTCCCCGGTATACCAGAGTGCCGGCAGAGATGGGTGACCTGCAGATGGTATTGTCAAGATGATGAACAAGTGCCTCAAAATTCGGCGACTCCTCAAGTCCGCTCAATTCCCTGGGATGCCGGAGATAATACTGCACCTCGCTGCTATATTCGAGGTAGAATGCAACCGCTTCCTTTTCCTGCGGGGTGAGATCATCCCGGTCCTCCCATGGGATACTCTGAAGTTCGTTAACTGTCACAGGATGAGATAGTACGAAAGGAGACGAGAAAAGCGTTTCATTTTACTCCATGAATGAGGTGATGGAGGGGATCTGGTGCAACAGGTATCCGGTACAAAAGAAATCTGGTACAACAGGTATTTGGTGAAACAAAGTACACCAGACCAGTCATCGTCCTTCCTGTTCTCCGCGAACAACAATGACGAGCGATGAGAAGTCTGAAGGGATTGGCGAGCAAGTCGCGGAAACGAGATCGTTCCACTCCTCTTCTTTCAAATAGGGGTATCTGAAGCGAAAAGAGAGGTTTGCTTCTGAATCCGGCTATCAGCTGCGCAACTTCGGTGAATTAAACCAGAGTCCGTATACCTGATGGGTATCATCTCCTTTCCGGAATATCACCCTGATGTCAACTCCCTGTTCCTGTTCGAAATCAGCCTTGTAATTCACGACCAGGAATTCTCCGCTTCCCGTCACAACAGGATCACCCCTGGATACATAGGAGCCGATCTTAGAGAGGACCAATTCCCGATTCTGTTCGAACACCTTCTCATCCAGACCCTGTTTCATCTCACCGCTGAAATCCCGTGAATACTGCTGATAGTTATTCTGGTTAAATCCGTCCAACAGGTTATCGGTGATCGGATTGGCAAATGTAATGACCTGTGCCTGTTCTTCCGGGGATAATGGCGTCTCCGGGCTGATACAGCCACAGGAACCGATCATGATGACTGCAGCAAGGACCAGAAGCAGGGTATTTTGTAACCGGTTCATGATGTTGGATTGAGATCTGTGCGATAATAATATTGATTAAAACAATGCGAGGGATGGGATTTGAACCCAAGAACTCCTGCGAGACTGGACCCTGAATCCAGCGCCGTTGACCTGGCTTGGCTACCCTCGCGCCTTTAACTGGTTTGGCTTACGGGGAAATAAAGGTGACTAAAACCGGTGGTGCTCTCTTCCCGAAAAAAGGAGTGACACGATGGAAAAAGGAGAAGTTACCATCCGCCTGCCACTCAATTGTTCAATATTTTGCGTGGTCTGCGAGTTCTCTCTCGCGGAGCACATTCCTCCGGATCTTGCCCGAGATGGTCTTGGGCAGATCATCGACGAACTCGATCGAACGGGGATACTTGTAGGGAGCCGTGATCTTTTTCACAAACCGCTGGATATCCTTTGCCATCTGCTCACTCGGAGCAGATCCCTCTTTTAAGACAACGAATGCTTTCACGATCATGCCACGGATGACATCAGGGGACCCGACCACCGCAGCTTCCTTGACCGCAGGATGTTCGAGAAGGGCACTCTCGACCTCGAAAGGACCGATCCGGTACCCGGAACTCTTGATCACATCGTCGTCCCTCCCGACAAACCAGTAATACCCCTCCTCATCGACATATGCCTTGTCCCCTGTATAGTAGAAGTCACCCCTGAAGACTTCGCTCGTTGCCTCGGGATCGTACAGATACCCATCGAAGAGCCCGACCGGCCGGGGATTGACCCGGATCGCAATCCTCCCGGTATCCCCCGGCGCAACCTGCCGGCCGTCATCGTCGTGCAGTTCGATCTGCCATCCGGGAGACGGCTTGCCCATCGATCCAAGCCGGGTTTCCATACAGGGGAAGGTCCCGATCACCAGAACGAGCTCGGTCTGGCCGTATCCCTCGTAGATCGTCAGACCGGTCCCTTCCTTCCAGACCCGGATCACCTCGGGATTGAGGGGTTCTCCCGCACTCACGCAGTGACGGAGCGAGGTAAGATCGAACTTCTCAAGATCCGCGAGGATCAGCATCCGGTATACCGTGGGAGGGGCACAAAAGACCGTGATCTCGTATTTCTCAAGGACCGGGAGGAGCTCGGTCGGCTTGAACCTCCCCCTGACGTCATATACGAGGATGCAGGCACCCTGTATCCAGGGCCCGAAGAACTTCCCCCAGGACGATTTGGCCCAGCCGGTATCGGCATACGTGAAGTGGAGATCGTTTGGTTTCAGGTCAAGCCAGAATCCTCCCGTGGTGACATGGCCGAGGGGAAGGGCATGGTTGTGAAGGACCAGCTTCGGCTCGCCGGTTGTTCCCGAGGTGAAATAAATGACGAGCGGGTCAGTGCTCTTCGTCCGCTCCATCCCGGCTATCTTCACCAGGTGGCGGGAGACCGGTGCCGGATAATCGATCTCCTCGATATAGCTGATCCACCCAGGGAGTTTTGCGTCGGTCACAAGGCGAGTGGCAAGCGTGGGACAGTCATTGCTTATCTCCTCCACCTTGCCGGAATTCTCCTTGTCGGTGATCACCATGGAGATCTTGGCCGCATCGATCCGGTACTTCAGGTCCTTTTGGGTGAGCATCGTGGGGCAGGGGCAGAAGACCGCTCCCAGCTTGATACAGGCGATGGCAAAGATCCACCATTCCGGGACGCGGGGGAGCATGATAATGACACGGTCCCCCTTCTTCACCCCGTATTTGAGGAGCATGTTTGCCGCCGAGTTCGAGAGGTTCATCATCTGCCGGAAGGTGAATGTCTTTTCGTTCCCCTCCTGGTTCACCCAGATCATGGCAAGCCGGTTCCGATCTTCGAGGGCAAGGCGATCGATCACATCGAACCCGAAATTGTAATAGTCGGGGACCTCCAGTGAGAATGTCCGGTAGGTCTCCTCGTAATCACCCATAGCGTGTCCTTCACAGGGCATATGAACAGAATAATATCATCTGGGAAATCTTTAACCTGTCTTTTTCCGCACCGGAAGAAGAGAACGAAAACCAGGGTTTGTTTGCAGGAGGAGAATCCGCATTTGAACTGCTCCCCGTGTCACAGGTATACCTTGTCTGGAACGGTAACACCGATCCTTGGCAGGGGACGCCGCCATTTGGAGCAATCTGTGATGGCAGCGTACCTGTCCGGGCCGGAACGGGGATGAGGGGGATTATTCCCTGCTCCGGTATTTTTCCAGTTCGCGCTGCCGGAGCTCGTTTCGCCGTATCTTCCCGGAGAGGGTCTTGGGGAGTTCGGGGACAAACTCGACCGCCCGGGGATACTTGTACGGAGCAGTGGAGTTCCGTACATGCGACTGGATATCACGGATCAGTGTTTCCGACGGCTGATACCCTGGTTTGAGAACGATGAACGCCTTCACGATGACTCCCCGGATAAGGTCAGGAGACCCGACCACCGCCGATTCCTGGACGGCCGGGTGCTCAAGAAGTGCACTCTCCACCTCGAAAGGACCGATCCGGTATCCCGAGCTCTTGATGATATCATCATTCCTCCCGACGAACCAGAAGTAGCCGTCGGTATCCATGGTGGCCTTATCACCCGTATAATAGAACCCGTGCACGAACGATGCAGCGTTCGCATCAGGGCTGTTTATGTATTCCACGAAGAGGCCGACAGGACGGGGATCGATACTGATAGCGATCCGTCCTTCCTCGCCCTGCTCGACCGGCCGCCCCTCGTCATCATGGAGCTCGATGTGCCATCCCGGCGCCGGTCTCCCCATTGACCCGGGTCGTGTCTCCATACCCCGGAACGTGCCGATACAGCAGACCGTCTCGGTCTGGCCATACCCCTCGGAGATGGTCCGGCCGGTCCCCTCCATCCATACCCTGACCACTTCCGGATTGAGCGGCTCGCCGGCACTGGTACAGCGGCGGAGTTCGCGCAGGTCAAACTTCTCGAGGTCGGCCAGGATCAGCATCCGGTATATGGTGGGGGGGACACAGAACGTGGTGATCTCATACTTCTCGAGCAGCGGAAGGAGTTCCGTCGCCTTGAACTTGCCCCTCACATCATAGACAAAGATGCAGGCCCCGGCGATCCACTGGCCGAAGATCTTGCCCCAGGCGCACTTGGCCCACCCGGTATCCGATGAGGTGAAATGCACATCGTTCTCACCGACATCCTGCCATAATGTCGCCGTGACGAGATGCCCGAGCGGGTAGCTGTGGTTGTGGAGGACCATCTTCGGTTCGCCCGTGGTACCCGAGGTGAAGTAGATCAGCATCGGGTCGTTCGCAAGCGTCTTTTTTCCGGTCGGCATACTGACCGAACGGAATGACACCGGGGCAGGATAGACCAGCTCTTTTGGGAAGCTGACCCAGCCCGGCCGTTCACCATCGACAAGGAACCGGCATGTCAGCGTCGAACATTCGGTCACCACCTCTTCTACCTTGGCCGAGTTCTCGAGATTGGTGATGATCATCCGGAACGTCCCCGCATTCAGCCGGTACTTGATGTCCTTTGGCGTCAGCATGGTGGGACAGGGACAGAGCACCGCACCAAGTTTGATGAGGGCGATCACAAAGATCCACCACTCAGGGACGCGGGGGAGCATGATCAGCACACGATCGCCTTTCTGGACACCATACTTGATCAGGATATTGGCCGCCTGGTTGGAGAGATTTTTCAAATCCCTGAAGGAATACTTCTTTTCTGTTCCTTCCTGGTTCACCCAGATCATGGCAAGCTTGTTCCGATCCTTGTCAGCCCATGCATCGATCACATCAAATCCAAAATTATAATATTTCGGCACATCGATCCGGAACGTCCTGCAGAGTTCCTCATACGCCGCTGCACCAGTGCTTCTTTCAGCCATAAAACGTCAAAAATGTTGGAGATGAAAGAAGATGAATCTGCCTTTTCTTATTCGCTCCCGAAAAGACCAAAAATCCTTTTTCGGAGGTAATCCAGTAGTATTATAGTGGTCTACACTGCATGTATTGATCAATGGACGATAAGAGATACGATTCCCTGAAAATAGAGAATATCGTCGCATCAGGAGCCATTGCCGATTCCATCGATCTCGCAGAAGTTGCACAAAAGGTGGCGAACTGCGAGCTCAACACCAAGAGATTCCCCGGCGCTGTCTTCCGCATGGAGGATCCGAAAAGCGCATCGCTCATCTTCTCATCGGGCAAAGTGGTGCTGACCGGGATCAGGGACAAGAAATCTCTTGAAAGAGGCCTGGCCATTATCATCCAATCACTCAAGGAGGCAGGTGTCAAGACCTATGACAGCCCCCGTGTTGCTGTCACGAATATCGTCTGTTCGTACGATATCGGGAAATACATCAACCTGAACCGGGTGGTCATCACCCTGAACCTCGAAAGCATCGAGTATGAGCCTGAACAGTTCCCGGGGCTTGTGTACCGGATCCACGATCCGAAGATCGTTGCCCTGCTCTTCTCGTCGGGAAAGATCATCCTGACAGGTGGCAAGAATCTCGAGGATGTCAAACGCGGCCTTGATATCCTCGAACAGAAACTCGGAAGTATCCTCTGATCTACCAGTATCTCCGGGTTCTTATATAGTTCCGTTCGGCCTTCAGGATCTCCTTGTAGAAGGCATCCCCTTCCGTGAGGGTGGCGAGGATCCGGGAGGCGTTTTCGGGACCTATCCCTTTTCCGGCAAGGGCAAGTACCGCCTTTTTTCTCCCGGAAAGGACGATGTTTGCATTTCGCATCAGCCTTGCTTCGATCGCTTTCTCCTCGCTCGTCTTCTCTTTTTTTGATGCAAGGGCAAGCAGCGGTTCCTCGTATGGTTTCAGGACGGCGATCAGCCGGGCCCCGCATCTCGGACAGACCGGCTGTTCCTGGACCCTTCCTGCGACCGTGCGGCTCTTCCACTTCCGGCAGTTCATGCAGGCGAGCACGATCTCCTGCTGATCGATCCTGCGCCGGAGGGTGCTGATCACCGCCTGGTCAGGAGTGGGGGGGGCGATCTGATCCCTCGAAGAGAAAAGCCCCTGGGCGCCAAGGATGCTCAGCCGTGCGAGTTCGATGGCACAATCCCCCTTCCTTACGAGCGACAGGAGGTGAGCTGCGCAATCCACGTCCATGTATGCGGAGAAGAGTTCACGGTATGCCTCTTTCTGGACAACGGTATTCTCGAACAGATCGGTGAGTTTGTAGGTACTGAGCCGTTCATAATCCGCATCGGGATCAATGGCTCCGAATTTTTTTGCGATCTGGACAAGTTTCCACTTAAAAAGAGTGGTTCTCTTCATGGCGAGCTGGAGGATCGCTCCGATGTGCTCCGGCTCGAGTCCGGCGAGGACCTCCCTGACGTCGGATGCTCTGATTGAAAGGGGCAGGGAGAGCAGAACCCGGTATGCATCGATCTCGATCCCAACCGTAGTCCCGAACCGGGCTGAAAGGAGGACCGAGATCACCCGCCCGATCGCTTCATTTGCCTTATGGCCTGCGCAGATATTGCAGATCACCGCTTCTTCGGAATCCTCGAGAACGATCGTCCGGTCGGTTGCAACACGGCTCCGGTTCTTATCCATTTCAGAAAGGAACCCGGCAGCAAAACGGGACACCTCCTGATCGGTATGATATCCGGCAAAATGCCGGCTTCGTCTGAGCGCCCCCACCTCGCGTGCAATCCCGAACGGGACAGGGATCTGCTCACCTTCCCACGAGGGCAGCTCTCCCTTGACCCGTCGTGCCGGCTCGACCGTGATCCGCCCTTCATCCATGTCAAGTACCCTCCAGAGCTGCCCTTTCGTGATGAAGACCGCCCCAGTGTAGATCGATCCCACCACAAACGATTCGTCAAGAGTAGCGACGGTCCTCCTGGAGACCATATCGAAGACATGAACCTTCTTCTCATCATGGATCATCGACAGGTTTCCGGCAAGGTAGCGACGTGCTCTCATGGTCGTGCAGATGGTGTCTCCCTCAAGGCGTATCAGCCGGTGTTCTGCCATCTGGGCACACACCTCATCGAGGAGTTCCCGGCAGCTGGAGAAGGGATACGTCCTTTCAAGGAGGGCTGTGACCGCTTCTTTCGGGATATGCCCGTATTCAACGGCCAGGGCTGCAACCTGGTTTGCCAGGACATCGGCCGGGTTCCGGGGAGGGATGACGTCTTCAACCTCGCCTGCCTTTGCCCGCCTTGCGATGACCAGGGACTCGAGCAGATCATCGAATCCCAGGGCAAGGATGGTACCCCTGGATACGGCATGCAGCTGGTGCCCGGCCCGGCCGATTCTCTGGACCAGGCGGGAGACCTCCCTTGGTGAGCCAAACTGGATAACATGCTCGATATGCCCGATATCGATCCCGAGTTCCATGGATGACGTGCAGATCAGCCCTTTTATCGCTCCTGACCTGAATCGTTCCTCGGCATCGATCCTGACCTCCCGTGAGAGCGACCCATGGTGCACCTCAACATCCCCCCGGGAGAAGAGCTGATGGCCAAGGGCCTCGGCAGTCACCCTTGTATTGACAAAGATCAGGGTCGAACCGAACCGGTCGATAGTATCAGAGACCCACTCTGCCTGGCGCTCAAAGCTGTCACCCGCAAATTCAACCGTGATCTGGAGACGCTTGGTGACAGGGACTTCCACAACCGAAAAATCCCTCTTCCCGCAGAGGAACCGTCCCATCTCATCGGGATTCCCGACGGTAGCCGATAGCCCGATCCTCTGAAATTCGCCCGCGTGGGCGACAAGACGTTCCAGGGCAACGGAGAGCTGTGATCCCCTTTTACTCCCTGCCAGTTCATGGATCTCGTCAATCACTACGTACCTGACGTTCTTCAGGTGCTTCCGGAGCACCTTTCCCATGAACAGTGCCTGCAGCGTTTCCGGGGTGGTGATGAGGAGTTCCGGGGGGGACAAGGCCTGTTTTCTCCGTTCGGCATTCTTTGTATCCCCATGCCTGACCCCGACAGATATCCCGAGTTCGCCGCACCACCAGGAGAGCCGCTGGAGCATATCGCGGTTCAGGGAACGGAGCGGGGTGATGTAGAGGGTTGCAAACCCTCCGTTCCTCTCCTTAAGCATCCGGTCAAAGACCGGGATCATGGCGCTCTCAGTCTTTCCCGTCCCGGTAGGCGCAATCAGGATGAGGTTCCTTCCGGACGCCACAAGAGGTATTGCCCGATTCTGGATCTCGGAGAGTTCCTCAAAGCCCCGCGCCCGGATACAGGCCAAAATCCGCTCGTCAAGGTTCCTGATCGGGCTCATATCCCTCCAGTGCCCCAAGAGGTCCGAGAAAGGTGCCATCGGGGAGGAGAACCTCGGATGATTCCCGGCTGATACACCGGGAGAGCGGGCTGAACGGTTCTTTCATTGTCCTCGTAACATCGTACCCGGTAAGTTCATTGAACGAGGGCATGAAAAGGACCCGGCTCTCTGCTCCCCCCTCCCGGACGGGGAATCCAATGCAGGTATCATGAAGGAGTGAAAAGAGGTAGGCGGGAGAGCGGAGAGAGCATCCCACTTCATCCCTGAGAGAGACCATCGGGTGGTGATGCCCGGCTATGATCAGCATTCCTGCAAGGGATACATCAGGATACATATGGCCATGAACGTATCCCGTGCCATCGATGATCACCCCCTCCTTTGCCAGCAGCTCGCCCGGCTCAAAGAACTGCTCAATGGCGACATCATGATTCCCGGGGACAATCCCGAGCGGAACAAGGGAACGGAGATGTTCGATAAATTCAGGGATCTCGCGTTGTTCCTGCCGTGAGGGGAAAGGGATGCCATGTTTCAGGTCACCGAGCAGGAGGAGGAGATTGGGGAGGGTCTCCCTTATGCAGGTCTCAAGGCGTTCGCACCGCTCCCTTGTCCTGCTCCTGAAATGGATGCCATGCCTGTCGAGATCCGATTCTATGCCAAGGTGGAGATCGGCAACGACAAGAACATTCCGTCTCCCTTTGACGAGAAGTGCTGGTCCCTGGCTCAGAAATTCGAGTATCATAGAGGCTTGAAAACGTCCCGGGCAGGCTGGTAACATTCGTCTTCTTCGAGCAGGAGACGGACAACCTCTCTCACCATCGTCTCCGGGATCCCGGCTTTTCCGGCAAGGGTGACCAGCTCATCAAACGGCACTCCCCTTTTCCCCGCAGTATCCCTGATAATCGAGAGAACCTTTTCCCTGGTTTCAGCATCTCTTTCCCCAGGCAGCGATCGTTCAGCAACCTGTTCCAGTCCCCTGGATACCATGTCCGCGAGCATCCTTACCGATGAAATACTCCCATTGAACTGAGATATCGCACAGTGGACTTCCGCGCTTCCCTTACCCGATGCAAGGGTCTCCTTCATCCGGGAGAGCCGCTCGATGGTTAGTTCTGAGGTCCTGATAATCCAGCTGTCCCTGGTGGTGCGATCGACCTCCCTCAGATCGATCAGTTCGAGGTAAGGAACAGGCTCATCATCATTGGTTGTGATCCGGGCATACCCAAGCACGGTCACAAAGGAAGGTATCTCGATTGATGAGAGAGCTGCTTTCAGACCTGCATCAGGCCGGATTTTCCGGATCTCAAAAACACCGGTCGGATCAGCCACCCGTGCATAGACCGTCTCACCGCCGGGTATCGCTTTCTCCGTCAGGGTTCCTGCCACAAAGAGCAGGCGGCATACCATGCCGCCGGGGGTGATGAGAGCGGGAGATTCCCCCGCCAAATCGGCGCGGGCATATCGTGCCCCTGAATATTCTCCTGCAAAGATCCGCCCGGCCCCTTCCATTTTTTTCCTGTATCCTTCTCAGAATAGTGAGATCGCGTTCGCCGTGATATCTCCGTAAATCAATGCGGCTGTGATGTTATACTGAGCCCTGTGACAACATATCCATTATGATTAAGGAAATACGATAGTGCAGAAAAGAATGTCAGGTTAAATCGCTGCTGGGGAAAAAAGCAGTCGAAATAGCGCTTTTTATAGGAAAGTTTTATATTATATGAATTCTTCATCTGAATTTAAGGGTTTTTATGAGACAAAAAGAGATCCCGCTGTTATTCGTACTTTTGGTGCTCCTAGCAGGAGTCATCCCTGCCTTTGCCGCAGGGGATGCTACTGCATCCAACGCTGCACCAACGTTGTCTGATGTTGACCATGAGGACCTGATCGCCTCACAACCACTGTTTTTCATCGAGAATAAAGGTCAGATAAGCGGAGATGTCCTCTTTGAGGTCATCTCGAACGGGGGGCTTGTCTACTTTACCGGTGATGGAGCGACCATACGGGTAATCCGGACGATTGACGATGAGTTTGCCTCCTCAACAATAGGATTTACCTACGAGGGTGCTCCGGAAAATACCGGTGTTTATGGAATTGACCCCCTTCCCTGCAGGGTGAATTTCATGAAAGGCGATCCCTCCCAATGGATTACCGGTGTCCGGACGTACGAGGCAGTTGCCTATCCGGACCTGTATCCGGGGATCGATCTCACCTATGAAGGGAAAACCGGTGCCATAAAGAGTAGTTTCCTGGTGAAGCCGGGATCTGACCCTGCCTCAATTAAAACGGTGTATACCGGTCATTCAGGGCTGACGGTGGCACCGAATGGTGATCTGCACATCCAGACCGATGTAGGAATACTCACCCAGAGTGTCCCCTACTGCTATCAGGAGATTGATGGACATATCGTGGTAATCCCTGCCTCCTACCTTATCCTGTCAGATGATACCGTGGGATTCGGAATCGGAGATTATGACGAGGGAAAAGACCTGATCATCGATCCCGAGATCAAGTATAGTCTTTACCTGAGAGGGGTTGGATTCGCGAGTGCAAACGGGGTTGCAGCGGATATCCAGGGGAATGCGTATGTAACCGGAGTGACCTTCCCTGAAGTCCTCGACCCGTACGGATCCATCAGTGGAGGCACCGATGCAATCGTTGTAAAAATCAATCCTCTGGGAACCGTACCCGAATACCTCAATTATATCGGGGGTAAAGGGTATGATGCCGGAAACGCCATAGCAGTTGACAAGAATGGGAATGCATATATCACCGGGTCGACCGATTCAGTGGATTTCCCGGTTATCAATGCCATCCAGTCAGCGAACGCCGGCAAGAATGACGCCTTTGTCGTGAAGCTGAACCCTGACGGAAGCTCGTTTGTATATTCCACGTATGTCGGGGGAGCCGGGAACGATTACGGATACGGTATTACTCTTGATTCGCAAAATAATGCCTTTATAACAGGTAGTACGGATTCGAAGACATTCCCGCTCAATCACGGATCCCAGAATACTGCACTGGCAGGGAACGCTGACGCGTTTATTGTGAAGGTAAACAGTCCCGGAACACAATTTTCATATTCAGGGTATTATGGGGGTACCCTGAATGATATCGGCTATGGAATCGATGTTGACGAAACCGGAGCTGCGTATATTACCGGTGAAACGTTTTCGAACAATTTCCCGCTCAAGGGTGCATTCCAGTCAAAACTGGGCGGCTGGAGTGATGCATTCATCACGAAGGTGGATACAGCAGAAGACGCCATTGTCTATTCCACCTACCTGGGAGGAACCGCCAAGGATGCCGGCCGTGCCATTGCCGTTGACAAAGACACCTATGCCCATGTGACAGGTTTGACAGAGTCCACTAATTTCCCGGTAAAGGATGCATTCTATAAGCCTCCCAGCTCCCGATTGCGCAGTTCGTTCTATACCCGTCTCGTTCCTGCCGGCAATGCACTCTCTTTGTCCACCTACCTGACAGGTCCCGTTGCTGATGAGGGCAGAGGAATCGCTATCGATTCTTTCGGCAATGTCTACATAGCGGGATTCACCAAGGATACCAATCTCAAGACAATAAATGCATTCCAGCCAAAATTCGGGGGACAATCTGACGCTTTTGTTGCCAAATTTGTCCCGGGACAGAAGACACCGGAACTCCTCAGCTATCTTGGCGGGAACGGCAAGGACGAGGGATACGCAATTGCGGTCGATAATAACTGTGGAGTATACATCGTAGGACTCACGAGATCGACCGATTTCCCGGCAAGCAATCCATACCCGACAGCGTTCCTGCCCAAGGAAGAGGGAGGATTTATCACAGCGCTGAAAGATGGAGACTGCTGTCCTTATCCGAAGGCCGGTTTCACGTTCTCTACCAATGCCTGTGACTTCAATGTAACGTTCACCGATACCTCAACCGATGCCACCAGCTGGGCATGGCAGTTCGGTGATGGATCCACTTCCAGTGCACAGAATCCGGATCATACTTACCTGAATGCAGGCACCTACACCGTCAACCTGACAGTACAGAATGTCTGTTTTGACGGGACCCCGAGGAATTCTACCATTTCAAAACAGGTCACCCTGAATCCTGTACCTGTGACTGTCGCAGAGTTCAATGCGACCCCCACAAATGGAGAAGCACCCCTCAATGTCACCTTCACTGATGCCTCAAAGAACGCGACAGGCTGGGCATGGCAGTTCGGCGATGGTGCCACCTCAAACCTCCAGAATACAAACCATACCTACACCGCCCCAGGCACCTACCAGGTGAATCTGACCGTGCAGGGTGTCTGCAACAATGATACTGCCAATAAATCGGTAACGGTCTGGCTCTGTCCACCCCCGGTGGCCAACTTCACCTCCGCTACCAACGTCTGTGACCTGAATGTCACCTTCACAGACACCTCGACAAACAATCCCACCAGTTGGGCATGGGAGTTCGGTGACGGTACCACCTCAACCCTGCAGAATCCAAGCCACACCTATGCCAGTGCGGGCACGTATGCCGTCAACCTGACGGTCGCAAAGACCTGCGATGACGGCTCGGTGAAGAACTCAACCATCTCTAAGGATGTGGTTGTTTCAGCAGTGCCGGTAACGACCGCTGACTTCAGCCTGGATCCCTTATCCGGTGAAGCACCCCTCAATGTCACCTTCACCGATGCCTCCATGAACGCTACTGCCTGGGCATGGCAGTTCGGGGACGGTGCCACCTCAAACCTCCAGAATACAAACCATACCTACACCGCCCCAGGCACCTACCAGGTGAACCTGACCGTGCAGGGTGTCTGCAACAATGATACTGCCAATAAATCGGTAACGGTCTGGCTCTGTCCACCCCCGGTGGCCAACTTCACCTCCGCCACCAACGTCTGTGACCTGAATGTCACCTTCACAGACACCTCGACAAACAATCCCACCAGTTGGGCATGGGAGTTCGGTGACGGTACCACCTCAACCCTGCAGAATCCAAGCCATACCTATGCCAGTGCGGGCATGTATGCCGTCAACCTGACGGTCGCAAAGACCTGCGATGACGGCTCGGAGAAGAACTCAACCATCTCTAAGGACGTGGTTGTTTCAGCAGTGCCGGTAACGACCGCTGACTTCAGCCTGGATCCCTCATCCGGTGAAGCACCCCTCAATGTCACCTTCACCGATGCCTCCATGAACGCTACTGCCTGGGCATGGCAGTTCGGGGACGGTGCCACCTCAAACCTCCAGAATACAAACCATACCTACACAGCACCAGGCACCTACCAGGTGAACCTGACC
>WBZO01000788.1_pt3 | contig 48958 bp, 34 predicted proteins | sample 5204261 | NCBI WGS metagenome assembly WBZO01 (sample SAMN12412400, study PRJNA552823) | activated sludge metagenome | isolation source: activated sludge from anammox sidestream of wastewater treatment plant... | place: USA: North Carolina | collected 2017-09
CAAACACCTTATTGTTGGGGGCAAAAAAGCTCAGCCCGTAAAAAGCGAGGGTGGGAATAAGCGAATAAAGATAGGTCGTGTTCACAGGATCGATTCTAGCATAGGGCAAAACCCCTGATGGAGACGAAGGTTTTATTTTGACCGAGTGTATCATAGAATAAGGCACGATGACGAAGCGATTCCTTATCTTCATCCCCTTTCATAATCCCTGGGAGTGGCATACCGATTACGCGAATCAGACCGCACTTCGGCTTTTCCGCTTTCATACGATATTTTGCTTCCTCTGGGGAGATGCCGTCTCAATCAAAGAAATTATCACGGGAACGTCCGCGTACCGTCCCCTGAGGAAAAATGGGGCCCTGTTTTTTTATCAACCGCTTGCCGTTATTCCCGGAAAACGACTGCTTGCCGTACAGTTTGCCAATCTCTTTCTGAATCTCATTGTCGCATATATTTTTTGTTCATTTCTTGCGTTTCGAAACGGCATGACGATCCTATTTTGGTATTTCGGGATATATGATCCCGCATTTCTCCTGCTCCCCGTTTTTTTCCGCTCCACCCGGACGTTGTATGACTGCGTTGATGCGCCTTCCCACCCCGATCCCGGGATGAGCCGGCGGCTTCAGGCGGCGGAAGCGGAAATACTTCGTCGCGCATGGATCGTCACGGCAAACTCGACGACGCTGTATAATCGGCTCAAAAAAATACGCGAAGACACGCATCATATTCCCTTGGGATTTCGGGAAGAAATATTTCACCGTCCGAAAAAATACCCGCTCCCCTTTCCGAAAGGCTCCCGTATCGTGGGATACATCGGGGCAATTGACTACCGATTGGATATTTCCTTGCTTTCCGAGCTTGTCCGTCGACATGGGACATGGCGTTTTGCCATGATCGGGCCGGTGTTTTATGATCATCTGTCGGAGCAGGATCGACGCAGAATAACCGCCCTCCTTTCTTCTCCCAACGTCTATCACGTTGCTGTTTCCGCTCAATATATTCCCGACCTGCTACGTCAATGCACGGTGACCGTTATTCCCTATCAGGCTTCGCTTGCCTTCAATAGGTATGCGTTCCCGATGAAGACAATGGAGTATCTGTACGCGAAAAAACGCGTCATAACAAGCCCCATTATTGAACTACGAGGATACGCGCCACTTATCCGAATGGCCGGGAACATATCAGAATGGGAACGCGAGCTTGAGGAATCCTTTAAAATACCGCTCACCGCAAAGGAAAAACGATTGGCCCGCCGTATTGCCATGTCACATACCTGGGATAAAAAAATTTTGAAAATGCTTTCTTTGCTCTCGCAAACATCCGAATAAACTCACGGCAACACCACATCCCAAAGGAACGTGAGCGGCTCATCACGAAGACGGACAAGGAAATGACGGATCGGGTGGCCGATTTTTTCAAACCAGAAGCGCTTCTGATATATTTTTCCCCGTCCGTTCGTAACCGGCGTATCAACATTTTCGTCGAAGGCATACGTCGTTCCACGGTACTCATAGAGTCTGACGACAAAACTGCGCGGTTCAAAGTTTCCGGTCGTATTATCCTTATGCCAGGTTTCGATTGTCGACCGATAACCGATATCAATGACGATATCCCGATAGTATCCCGGGCGAAGATACCACGAGGAACCGACTGCCTCCCATCCGCCTTCTTCCTGCATATAAACAACGATGAAGCCGGGCTTTGTGAGTTTTGCCGAGGTGATTTTTACGGTGGTACCCGTCGGTTGATTGTGCACGACAACCCGATTGTACGGCAACACACGCGTGAGAACGTAGGCCACACCGCCCAATAGCACGCTCAGCAACGCTATTCGGAAAATCGCAGTGAGAAGACGGGGAATCGTACGCTCACGAACCGGTTGCTGAGGGAGATTACTTGTATTGGGCAGTCCTCCTTCCATACAATGGAATTGTATCGCATTCCCGATCATGACAACAGCTGTCCCCCCGCCACCGGTATCGCCCGTAACACAAGGAGAAACAGTGCTCCCGACGGTTACGCCGCCCGCGGTGACACCACAAGCTTCCGCAACCCTCCCCGTTATTCCCACTTTGCCGTTGCGCATGAGACAGCTCGGCCGCTACGTCCTCGTTGCCCTCCTTTTGACGCCGTTCACCTATCGGATGATCCGCAATACCACGGAAACGCTTTTCGGCATTATCCATGAACGGGAACATATCATAACAGGGCAGATTTACCTTTCGCCGATCGCATATATAACCCGGCTTGCCCAAGCAAATGCCACATCGTTACTCATCTTCAACCAAGAGGATTACGTGGCAACACTTCCCGAAACAGTGGGAAACATCGCAAGCCTTGAATCACTCCGCATTGTCAATAACCCCGTCACCACACTCCCCGACTCGATCGGAAACCTTGTCTCACTGAAAGACCTTATGGTGCAAAACACCAAGCTCCGCACGTTACCGCAAACAATCGGGGCAAACACGGCACTTACCGATATGTCCTTGCAAGGCAACCGCATCAAAACGCTTCCCGACGCATTCGGATCTTTGCAAAACCTTGAGACACTCAACCTCGCGCACAATGATCTCACCGAGCTCCCACCCAGTATCGGGAGCTTATCAAAAACCATATTGCTGGATTTGACGGGTAATAAGTTCCGCACAATCCCCCGCTATCTTCCTCCGAACCTTGAGGTGCTGTTTCTCGGCGGCAATCCCATTCCGCTTAAGGAATTGGAACAATTCCAAATCCGTAACGCATTAAACGAACTGATCATCTATTATTAACCATGCCGAAAGCTTCCCCCCGCTCCGTTCAATATCCCCGCGGTAAAAACACGAAGAGAACCCAAATGAACAAGCGGGTATTGTTTGTTGTTCTCTTCGCCGTTTTTTCTGCGGCATTCCTGTTTCGGTTTTATCGGCTTTCTGAAACAATCCGTTTTTCGGCTGACCAGGGGCTTGATATGGTAAGCATCTGGCAGATGCAAACCACCGGCACGCTCCCGCTTGTCGGACCTTTTCTGAGCATTCCGGATGTGTACACGCCACCAACCTATTACTTCATCAATTGGGGGCTTTACCGCATCACCCAAAGTGTCGTCGGCATGGTTCACCTATACGCGCTCATAAACCTCATCACGATGGCTATTCTCGTTCGTCTGGCGTACGAAATGAAAGGACTCGGTATGGCAGTCGTTACCGGAGTCCTGTATGCAACATCCAACGTTATGATTGACCATAGCCGAAGTTTTTGGCAACCGTATCCCGTTCAATTTTTTCTTGTGCTCTCGTTGTTCCTTCTATGGCGAGCACAAAAACACCGTACCGTCCGGTCATTATGGACGGGGGTATTTTTTTATGTATTTGCCGTCTCAATATATCCGTCCCCGATCCTTCTTTTGCCCCTTGTTACCTGGCGGATTATGCTTTGGTACCGGCAAAACAAACGAGTATCGATATCTTGGTCGTTGGCGGCATCGGCGGCAACACTTATTGCCTCATTTCTTATCGTTTATTCACCGCAGATTTATTTTGAATACACCCGGGGGTTTCCCACGTTGGCAAATGTGTTTGCCGGCTATCACGGTCTTTATGAACTATCCCCTATCGTCAGTGTCGTGCAAAATCTGACGGAACTTATCACCGTTTTTTTTGCCACGGATCGTCTTCCCTACTCAGCGATGATCGCCGTAACGCTCGGGATTGGAGGATTGTTATCCCTACTGTTTTGGATATGTCCGAAAAAAACCGCCTCTCCTGTTTTATCGTTTTTCCCGGTTTGGATAGTACTTTTGGGTTTTTTTGGTTTCCTTTTCTACCCTTTTGAGGTGCATCACCATCGCGCGTGGGCGTTTCTCCCGTTGGCGCTACTTGGGTTTGCCGATTGTTTGGAAAACGCGCTCACAAGAAAAGGGATAGCGCGTACGCTCGCAATACTCTTGCTGGGCATATATGTCGGTACCAATCTGCATGGCGGATGGCATTATTGGACGGGAGAAACCAGAAATACGATAACCCTCACGAAGCAGGTGGCATACTTTATCGGTGAGGATATGCAAAAACGGCAGGTTGCGGATACTGATGCGGGATTTTTTTATAAAGTGCCGAATGATCCCGAAAACGGCAGTTACGGCATCTATCGTATTCTTTTTTGGCTCCTTCGCGATAAAAATCTTTCCTTTCCGCTTGATACCGCAAATATTCATTTGCCGCATGATTATTCAACACCCGTACTGAAACCGTACATGTATATCATTTGTCGGGGATTCGATTCGGAAGAGAGCATACGGGATCATTGTGTCGGCGCGGTGATCATGCGCGAACAATATACAATACTGCGTATGCAAAAATTCCAAAATATTACCGTCGTGGTGCTTAATGCTTTATCTTCTTCGGTGTCATCGTTGCATGTTCCCGAATGACTTCAACCACCGTTTCAATCTGGCTATTGGTGAGCGTGCTTGCGGAAGGGAGATACAAACCGTCACGGCACAGCATTTCCGATACGGGAAACGCTTCGTTTTTGAACGTTTCATAATACGGCGGCTGAAAATGAACCGGCACAAAAAATGTGCGCGTCTCAATGCCGTTTTTGGCGAGCACCGCCCGCAACGCATCCCGATCCATCCCATACCGTTTTTTATCGACGAGAATACAATACATCCAATACACATTCGTGTACCCTTTGGGCTCCACGGGCACGGTAATTCCCGGAATATCTCGCAATAGTTTGCTGTAGCGTGCACCGTTTGTTCGTCTCTTTTTGACCAGTTCGGCAACCCGCTCGGTTTGTCCGAGACCTACCGCGGCGGCAAGGTTCGTCATTTCATAACTGTATCCCACATACTGGTGCCAAAAATGATGGGACGGAGTAAATGCGTGACCTCTGAGCAAACGAATTACCTCGGCAAGTTTTTTATTATTTGTCGTGATGATTCCCCCCTCCCCGGTTGCGACAATTTTGTTGGCAAAAAGAGAAAATGCCGCAATATCGCCGAGTGAACCGACGGCTCTCCCCTTGTACGTCGCCCCGTGCGCTTCTGAGGCGTCCTCAATGACCCACAGACCGTGTTTCTTGGCCAGTTTGTTCACCGGATCCATATCGACAGGCAACCCGTAAATATGCACCGGCATAATGGCGCGGGTTTTTTTCGTAATCTTTTTGGCTATGTCGGTAACCGCCATATTCCAGGTCCGGGGATCCGCATCCACAAGCACGGGCGTCGCCCCGCAGTACCTGACCGCATTAACGCTCGCGATCATCGTAAAGGTGGGAAGAATCACCTCGTCACCCGGTCCGATACCGCAGGCGACGAGCGATAAATGCAACGCGGACGTACCGCTGTTGACCGTAATCGCATAGTCGGTACGGGAAACCTGTTTGGCATACGCCTTTTCGAACCGTTCGACAAACGGACCGCTTCCCGATATCCAGGATGAGCGCATCGCCTCAGTAACATACCTTTTTTCTTTTTCCGTCAGATCCGGCTCACACACGGGAATCGTCGCATGTCGCATGATGACCGGTTCAAACTTGGGAAGATATTTGCGGATACGCGCCATTCCCTGGGCGGAAATGCGGTGTGGTGACAACATTTTTTTCATGGAGCTACTGGCGCACTAATCGGAGGGCAGTTTTCGTGTACGTACCAAGCATTATAAGGAACCTTGACTTGCTTTGTCCATAGCGCCGATTGCCGTATCGGACGGGTATTTCTGCAATCCGGAGCCCGCGTTTTTTTGCATACCAGACAAGACGCATATGATACTCCCCATACCCCTTATAGATCGTCGTAAGCGGTAATTTCGCGAGCGCGCTTTTTCGCACCGCATAATAGCCGCTCGTTGCGTCATGTACGGGAAAACCGATATGCCATAACCAACGGTTAAACCACCGGCTCGTGACGTAGCGGAACGGATCATTCATACTCCCGCCGGCAACAAACCGCGAACCCACGACCAGATCGGCGGTGCGAAGCCCGTCCAACAATGTCGGAATAGAGCGAGGGTCATGATTGCCGTCGGCATCCATGCCGATAATGCGTTCCCCCGTTGCCACACGGAGACCGGTACGAATTGCGGTTCCCAGACCGCGGGAGTTTTTCCGTACCACAAGTTTTATGGAGTTTCCGAATTTTTGCCTGAGCGCGGTTGCCGTGCCGTCGGGGCTGTTATCGTCGATAACGATAATTTCCGCGCTTCCCTGATTCAGACGTCGTATCGTCATCCGAAGAGAGGGAATCAATCGAATCAGGTTTTCGCGTTCGTTATAGGAAGGCAGAATAATGGAAATAATCGTCGGGTTCATTGTTGACTTACCGGTGCATACCTCCCCCTCCCCTGCCCGGGAGACTTTTCCATGCGCCGTACCCGACCGTCGCCGCTTTCTTCACCATTGTTTTTGCAAAAAAACGGAGAGGATTTTTCCCGACATACCATGTCGGATCAGCGACTCGGTTTTTTGAAAAACAAAACATTCTGCTTTGGCACGAAAGGCAGGTACCGCAATGATACGGCCATTTTCTGTCACAGCTATAGGTGTGCGCCAGCGGCACCCCGAGACGAATTCCCATACGGGTAACGGCAACCTTCGTCAGACGGATCCGCAGTGACGGCTCCAAAAACGGAGAACCGAATTGGAACTCGTCGGTTTGTGCCATTTGCATAAGTGCCACCATCATAAGTCGCAAAAACGGTACGGTTTGTGTGGGCACAAACCGTCCGTCATCAGCGGTTACTCCCGTAAATACGGTATCGACGGGAAGTCGGGAATCATAGCGAAGTTTTTGCGCATACATATACGCGGTATAGACGTGCCACATACTGCCGCCCCATAAACGAGGATTGGAGAGGAGATCGTTTGCTGTACTGTATTGCTCCAAAATCTCCTGCGGATCCATACGGCGCGGGTCACCGGACGGATAAACGGACCGCAACTCGTCTTTGGTATATACGACGTGCGGCGGACGCCACGCGTCGGGAAACCGGAGTCTAATCGCGTCCGATATCGCATGGACCGCCCGTACTTGCGGATCCCACCTCCCGCGTCCGACGACCAACGGGTAAGGAATGAGACGATAGGTCCGGATGAGTATGTGCCACGCGACCGCGGAATCCATACCTCCCGAAAGCATCAGTACCACGGGCGATCGTTCCTTCGGCATACGAAAAACGTACCCGCGTCTCCCGGAAAGGTATGACTCCAGCAATGAAGTGAGCGTGGATTGTTGATGGGGAGCATGCCGATGCGATCGGGCTTTCCGCATAGAGCCCATGATATACTCTGCTCTGCGTATGTCAACCGAAAAAAAACAGCGCGATAAAACAAATCGGGCAAATACCTCCCGTACGGTGTACGCATTAGTCAAACGGCTTCCCTACGGTTCATCGGTAATTGCGCATGCCAAAACGGATAGCATGACCCCCACGATCCGTGTCGGTCAACAAGTACGCATTACCCGGGTACCCGTCGATACCATACGGAAAAACGACATTATCGCGTATGTCCGCCCGGATAAAAAAGGCATCCTCGTGCACCGCGTCATTGAGAAACGTATAGCGCCGTCAGGGGTGCAATTTGTGACAAAAGGCGATCGGCTTGACCGGCGCGATCCCTACACGACGCACCCCCGCCATGTTTTAGGCAAAGCCCGACCCATAACGGAACCGTCCGCATGGGGTACCCGCATCGTCGTCATCGGCCTGTTTCTGCTCTGCTTCGAACTCTTGTTTCAGTTAGTTGACGTATCACGCTATTTTGTCGCGATCGGGAACGCCAAACGACAGGCGCAAGACTGGTATGCAACCGACGCACGCAGTGCATGGACATCAACGGTTGATGCGAAGCTTACCTCCCGTTATCACCCGTTCCTGGGTTGGACATATAACGGCATGCAGACTCCCTATGTCAACACTGAACCCGATATGGCACGACGGACTATCGGCAACCCAAAGGACGGAACGTTCCCGGTAATCTGGTTTTTCGGCGGATCCACGACCTGGGGTATATACGCAAGAGATGAAGAAACGATTCCCTCCCGGGTAAGTCAACTGCTCAATAAAAACAAACCGCGGGCAACGGTCGTCAATTACGGGCATATTTCCTATAACAGCAATCAGGAACTTATGTATCTGCTTCTCCTCCTTAAGGAAGGTAAACGACCGGATATCGTGGTTTTTTATGACGGGTGTAATGATTTGCGCACGTCGCCGGAACTTGTTCGTAACGAACAGACCGTACGGGATATGCTCGGCGACATGAATGCTATCGTATTCCCGAAAGCGGCACTCGCCTATCGAACGCTTCCCGATCTCCTCAACGACTGGAGACGATCCATTGTCGATCGCGTGAAAATATTCCAGTATTCCCGACAAATCTTCTCTCCGATCATAAAACGATTGCGTAATTTGCCGGTACAGAACGTCCCGTTACCGCCTACCGATGCCGAAATAGCAGAACATACCGTAGAAAATTATCGAAAAAACGCCAATGTTATCGATGCGCTCTCCCGCGGATACGGATTCCGCTACCTGTTGCTTTGGCAACCTACCATATACGGGAAGCCCCTGACCGAAGAAGAACTGCGATTTCCCAAAACGGATCCGGTTATGCGTTCGGCACATGACCTTGCCAACCGGCGGTTCGCGCAGACCCCTATCCCACACTTTATCGATATGACCACCATCTTCAAGAAAGAAGCCGACACGCCGATTTTTACCGACGAATGTCACGTGATTCCCGAAGCTAATTCCACCGTGGCACGACATATCGCCGAAGCGTTACAACCGTTATTCAACGAATATTGACACTCAAAGCGACAATACGATAGCATGGGTCTTGGAGGAATATGTCTATGACCTATCGGAAGCCGGCGGATCGCCGAGTCAAGATCGAGGTGGTGTTGGTAGAAAGTGCCTAACGCGCCGTTCGTGCGATGGTTGCGAGGAGTAATCGCACGGAGAAATCATACGCCCATGAGCATTGATCTTCTTACTGCTCGTGTTGTGAGAGGTTTCGGTATCGTCAGCAAGCGCGTCGGAACCGAATGGGTTATCCTGGAACCCAACAAACAATACGTCAGAAAACTCAACGAAACCGCAGGGTTTCTTTGGGCAAAAACAGCCAGGGCGGTACCCGTTGCATCACTTGTCCGCGGATTGGCCGCAAAGTTTTCTGTCCCTGAACGAGTTGCCGAACGTGATGTTATCGGATTTATACGGCAATACCTTCGTGACGGACTGCTTATGATTGTTTCATGAATGTTTCCATCGTCATTCCAACGAAAAACAGGGCGGCAACTCTCGCCCGGTGCCTCAAGCGTCTGGTTCCCCAACTCACCCGCACCGATGAAGTCATTGTGGTTGATAATGACAGCACGGACGACACCAAACAAATCGTCGACGGATTCGGGAAACGGTATCGCGTTCTCTACCGCGTCGAGACCCGCAGGGGCGCATCGCACTGTCGCAATACGGGAGCACGTATCGCATCGCGGGAAGGAATAGCCTTCATCGACGATGACAGTATGGTTTCACCCCGATGGCTTACCGTCGTTCGGAGCACGCTTTCCCGCAGAAAGACAAGTGTTCCCGACGCGTTGTACCAGGGCGCTATCCGCCAACGATACGAAACTGACGGATTAGCCGAACGTGTCAGATTGTCTCAATTTCACCGGGAAACCGCCGCACTCGGCATGCGACCGACTCCTCAGTTTCCGAAACTTACCGCGCTTATCGTCGCCAATATTTTTACCTACCGTGCCACACTATCCCGATTTCCCGAACCGTTTCTTGCCGGTGTATTTCCGTTTATCGGAGAGGATCAGGAACTTGCCTGTCGCCTTATTCGGCACAATATTCCCCTCTTCTATGTCCATACGGCGGCGGCGGTCCATGAGAAAAAAAACGCGCCGCTCGGTACGTTGCTCCGACAGGCATACCTGTATGGCAGGACAAAGGCACTGCTTGAACGGATGTATCTGCACGATCCGACATTTATAAACAATTATGGACTTCTTTCATCCCGTAGCATCGAGTCTGCTACCCTCCCTGCACTGTATCGGGGCGTCACTCCCGCCGAAAAAGCCGGGATATTCCTGTTTCACGCGGCTATGGCCGCGGCAAAGTCCGGAGGGTATCATATACACATGTTCACCCGTGTTCCCCAACCCGTATGACGACACCGCACCCGACTCATTCACCCAAATCCATGCAGAACGTCCGAATCTCGGTCTGGCTTCATACGCTCCCCTTCGGAGGCAAAGTATTGCTTACTCTTACGCTTGTTCTTGGGGCGGCCGCATTTCTTTCGCGATACACGACCGCGGGACACATACTTATCGGCGTGTTGCTCTCACTGTACGGATTCACTGTACTCTTTGCCGTAACCGGCGGCTTTTGGATCAGAAGGAATCGGCTAACGGCACACGGCATCGAGTTTGATATCGTTGATTTTTTTCTTCCCGTACGCCCGCGCGAAAATAAACGTATCCTCAGGGATTGTGCCGATGGCGGCATACAGTCAATGATGTATCGATCGCCCCGCGATACATGGGCATATCTTGACGTGGTGCGAGGTATTCTCCTTGCCCTACGACGACCGACCGATACCAAGCGTCGCGCGCTGATATTGGGCGACGGGAGCGGATCAATCGGCATCGGGCTCATCACCAACCGGCTTGCCGACTCGGTCGAACTGGTGGAACCGTCGGAAACCATCATCCGGGCGGCACAACGGTACTTCGTACCCACAATCGTCGTACCCAAGATGGCGTGGCACCAAACGGGAGCGATGCGATTTCTCCGAACCGCACGGGGTACCTACGATGTCATCGTCGTCGATATGTTTGTCGGAGTTCGTCTTGCCGAAGATGTCGCGGCCGACACGTTTTTTTCCGCTCTCCGAAAACGTGTATCTTCGCACGGCATCGTTATCGTCAATTTCGGTGTAGTGCCCATACCGCTTGAGCGATTCGCCGACGCAATCCCCGGTATGCGATTCCTCCTATGGCACCGGAACTGTATCGGTCTTTGGTCACCAGATCCGCAGGTTGTTCGCCTCATCCGAAAAGATCCCGGAATTTCCGCGTTTCACCTGCCCGGCTGACGCACCCGTGCGATACTCTCCCCTACGGCTTCTGTACGATACCGAGACCGGACTCGCGGGGAACGGGAAAACAGATTTTTTGTTCGACCGGTATATTCTTCCACAGCGTATGCACGCCAAAGATACCCCCTTCCAGTTTTCCGTGTGCCACAATATCGTGAAACACCATCAGACCTCCGCGGACAAGGCGCGGCCAAAACATCCGGTAATCGGCAGAAACACCCGAATATGAATGGTCTCCGTCGATGTATATATAGCCGTATTTTCTGCGCGGATAGTGTTTTGCAAACGCGCGGCTAGTCATCGGATAATGCGTGATCCGGGACCCGACCCCCAACTTTGCAAAATGCGCTTGAGCCACGCCATCCTTCCAAAATCCCACGCCTCCCCAGCTTTTGCCGGGATGGCCGGCGCGGTCAAACCCGGGATCGACAAAATCTACATGCCCCACGGCGTTGTCACGCGCGGCAAGCGCAAGAATTCCCGGTACGAATCCTTTCCGTGACCCGATACAGAGAATGCGTGCGGGGCGGAGGTTGCGAACCATCGCATAGTGAATCAGACCGTAGCCCGTAAAACCCGTAACCGTGTCCGTATGTTGCCCGGCATCACCGTTGTAGTCGCGAATCAGTCTTCTACCGAAGGTTGATTGAAAAAGCGTCGGCTTCGCCAGGAGATCATAGATGAATCCTAACAACGTGAGACGTACCGATTCGTACGCTGACAGCACCGATTCGCGAAACGCATGGATCATACCCCGCTATCGTACATGAATAGCTTGTTCAAACGCAACGGACGGACATTACGGCGAATCTCCGGTACTGACATAAAAACCGCTTATTTTTTTGAGGCATTTTTCATCGTTACCACCACGGAGAGGATATCACGGGTAAATTCCGATACGACACGTCGGGTGAGGTGCGGAAGGAAAAACACTTTGTACAAAGACTTCTGCATATCGGGAAGGCCGTAGGAATCTGTCCGTCCGGCATAGAGCCAATACTTCTGCTCCAACCATCGGGGTAATCTTCCGTTGGAGAGGGTTGGAAACATCATTCCCATGGTAACACTCCCGGCATCGGTGATAATCCGTATCGCGTCTCCTGCGATTTCAAGATGCGTTATGCACCATTGCTTGTTCGCCGTTTGCCGGGAAACGATATCCTTCAGGCCACGCGCCCCGACGGCATGGATACCAGCCCAAACCGCCGCGGCGGGAATACCCGAACGTGAACCGGAAACGGTCGTATCCCGTTGCGGCAAGTAATCGATCGGAGAACTGATGCCCCGCTTGAATTTGTTGCGGTACAACACCATACCGGCAGGATACGGCGCCAATCCGAATTTATGGAAATCAACGACTACCGCCGCGATATCGGGGTTTGCAAAAGGCGAAAACCCGCGTTCACGAAACGGCAGTACCAATCCGTTTAACGCCGCGTCAATCCAAAAATAAAATTCAATTCCCCGAAGCGAACTTCGGAGCTTCTTTGCCTCTCTGGTTATCGCCGTCGTATTGTCCCCGGTGCCCGTGGTACTGTATCCTTCCGTAAGGCATACGATAAATCCCCGATACCCGCGACGATACAAGGTGAGTACCCGGCGACGGAAATCTTCCGCATTCATCCCCCATGTATCCTGCTCAAGCGCGATGGCATAGGTGTCTTTTGCCGCAATCGCTCCCGCCTTTTTCACCGAATAATGCGTGAGCGGCGTGACCAGCAAACAACTCTTACCCCTTGGCACGACAAATGATTGACCCTGCCAAAACGCATACAGATTTCCCTCCGTTCCCCCCGAAGTAATATATCCTGTAACATCCTGCGGGGCGTTGTATAAATCCGCCATTTTCCGGATCACTTCATACTCCATCGTCGTCGTGTCAGCATAGCGCAGGGAGGTTTCGTCATAGGATCCCAAATGACCGGGATTTGCGTGAATAAGGGTCCGATAGGCATGAACCGAGAGCGGGTGCGGTGAAGTGTAGAGTGACCCCATGTTATAGCCGATCGGTCGGTCGGCGAGATTCCATCCGACATCGGCAAGACGTGCCCGGATAGCCATAGTCGAAAGCGGGCGCCGGGGAAACGTTTGTTGATCAAACCCGCGCGCGTGTGATACCCGCCGGAGTATGTATCGCGCCGCGGTTTTGATGCCTGTCCTCATACCTTACCCTTTCTCCCTTTGCGTCGCGGTACAACTTGTTTGGTGCGAGTCACGTCGTCCTTTCGGGCCGCCACCAGCAACGATGATCCCCACGGATACGTCACTTTCCCGATTCCCGGCTCCTCAAGAAGTGTGACATTGGCAAAAAGCGCGTTGAGTATCGGGTGCACCGGTCGGACATCGGAGCGGTTAACGGCTGAAGGCGTTACCAATCGGTCAACAAGCCGCTTGATCGCAACGAGCGGCAACAGCAGAAAATAGGTGTAGGATGCATACACGGGCACAAAACCCGCACGCGTGACACCGGAAACCATGCTTTCCCGCGTATATCGTTTGCCGCCTGAAACGGCACGGTCATGCGGACCGCGAAGGATCGGCAAGGCACAGTCGGTGATACAAAGTATTCCGCCGGGTTTTAAGATACGTTTCGCTTCCGCAAGCGCTTTTTGCTCATCGATTCCCCGATGGTAGAGCACATCAAAAAAACAAACGATATCCATGCTGTTTGCCGCGAGACCCGTTCGGGTAGCGTTCCCGTCCTTCAGCGTAATACCGCGCTTTTGGGCATAGAATCTGCCTTCACGGTTCGGCTCTATGCCCAAAGGTGTGCCGTATTCCTCAAGCACACGGATCATGCCCCCCGTCCCCGCCCCGATATCGGCGATATGCCGATGCTTTTTTTTCTCCCCCGTACTCACGATGCCCATGCGGGCAAATAACCGTCGTACAAACCGTCGTCGGCATACAAACCACCAATGGGTATCCTCCACGCGATACATCGCCTCATACTCCGGTTTTTCCATGTGTTATGCGCCCCGCGGCGGCACCTCCGAAAATAAAACAATACAGGATAATCCCCGTAACAAAACTTTTCAGCATAAATACAAGGCCTTTTTCGCGATACACAAACGCCAAAAATTTCGCGACCAACAGTGTGTGGAGCAGGAGAGAAACGGCAAACAATGTGACGAATACTCCCGTAACCGGGGTGATTGTCCCCCGGGAAGCAAAAAGCGCCGCCGTACTTATCATTGCCGTCGCCGCGACTCCCACTCCGCTGATAGCCGTTACGGCTTCCTGGAGGGTTGTCGCAACCGGATCGAATTTTTTTCGTCTGGCATACAATTTTGTCCAGTAATACGCACGGAGGAAATATTTTTTCGCGATCGGCCAAAATGTTTCGAATTCGTGTCGAACCCGTACTTCGGGAGCAAATATAATCGCGTAACGACGTGCTATCCGATAGGTAAGCTCAATATCCTCGACAAGGGGTGCCGGATATTCCTCGTTAAATCCCCCGAGCCGCAAAAACACCGCGCGTTTGATGGCCGCAATACGCGTAGAGAACAGAAAATAATATCCGCTTTTGTCCCGCTCATTGATCCAGTAACTCCAGTCTCGGAGCGCCTTAAAGTTAGGGAAAAAGCTATCGGACCGCTGTTCCTTGACCCACACCCCGGTGAGCGCCACAACATCGGGATCGTCACGAAATATCCGGCAAATATTCTTGAGCGTGTCGGGAAACACCTCGACATCGCCGTCAAGAAACACCACAAACTCCCCTTTCGCGTGATCCACACCCCTGTTTCTGGCAATCGCCGGGCCGCAATTTTTCGAAAGCCGAACCGTGCGCAGTGCAAAATTCGTTGTGTGTCGGGTTATGTTCCTTTCTTTTAGCCACGCAGAGTCCACCATGCACGCTTTTTCACTGCCGTCATCGACAATGATCACTTCAAACGGGAGCGTCACCCGGCTTTTTTGAATACTCGAAAGGAGCCGTTCCAAATCGCCGGGAGCATTATGATACGGGATGATAACGGACAAATACGGTTTCATGGCTGATCTCACAGGGTACGCAACACCTTTCCTGCCGTCGTAATGACATATTCCCGCTCGAGTGAAGTCATACCGGCATAAATAGGCATTCGGACGATCGTGGATGCGACATCTTCCGTTACCGGCAACGACGGCGTTTTCGCTCCTATACGCCTTCCCATCGGCGCAAGGTGAAGCGGCAGGTAATGCGAGGACACTTCTATGTGTTTTTTGCGCATTGCCGTGATAAATTTCGTGGTAAGCTGAGGAGAACGGAATTTGAGTGCATAGATATGCCAATTCGGTACGGTCATTCCCCTGGGGAGTACGGGCAATTGCACCTTATCCGCATACGTACCCCAAAACCTGGTATATTCTGATGCTATTCGACTTCTATTTTTATTTATTCTATCAATTTGATCCAGTTGTATATTCACCAATGCGGCGAGTATATCAGAAAGCATATAACTACTCCCCTCTCCTACCCAACTATATGCCGACACTTTTCCTGCCAAAAACTGCATGCGATCGGTACCGATCGATCGGAATACCTCCATCGCATCGGCGAGCCGCTCATCGTCGGTAAGAATTGCCCCGCCTTCACCCGCCGCCACATTTTTGGTCCCATGAAAGCTCAGGGCACCGGCCGTCCCAAAGGTGCCCAGATGCTTTTTTTTGTACACGGAGCCGATGCAATGGGCGGCGTCTTCAACCAACCATAGGTTATGTTGTTTGGCCAAACCGAGAAGCGAATCAAAATGCCCGCCCGCCATTCCGGCATAATGCACCGTGATAATGCCCACGGTACGTTTGGTAATACGCTTTGCAACCGATTGCGGATCCAGACTATATGATACGGGATCGATATCGGCAAACACGGGTGTGGCCCCACGAATCATCACGGCGGTTGCCGTGGAGGCAAGCGTAAAACTCGGTACAATCACTTCGTCACCTTTTTTTGCTCCCAAACAGGCGACGGCAGTTTCCATCGCGTGGGTACAGGATGTTACCGGGATAGCGGCAGAAGTCTTGGTAAGCAGTTTCAGTTTTTCGCGCATCGCACGGGTGTACGGACCGTCCGCCGTACCGACTCCGGTACGAAGTGCCGAAAGCACCGCCCGTTCCGCTTTTTTGCCCCATAACGGTTTATGAAGTGGGATATGCATAGATAACCTCCAGCAGATCATAACGAGTGCGGGTACATTTGACAAGAAAGAGGCATATTCGTACCATAGCTCACGTTATGGCGCTCCCGGAAACCGACCCCTCCCGCCGACACACCGCACCGCAACGGCATATGTCCGTTTGTAGAGAGTGCTCCGCACGAAAGATCATGGGAAACGTCTGCCGCATTGCGGGTCTGGAGAATAAACAAGGCACGCGTCCTACACGGGAAGCCGCCGTACGCGAGGACATTTCGCTCGCCGTCATACCGGCCGGCTGTGCCAACGGTTATGCTGATTTGGCGGCCCCCGCGGCGTAACCGATCTTTCGTATCACCCGTGCGGGCACACCTCCTGCAACCACTGACGACGGAAGTGACTTCGTAACAACCGACCCCGCACCGATAGCGCTTTTTTCACCCAACGTCACTCCGGGAAGGACGATGGCCCCCGTTCCGATATACACGCCTTCAGAAACCGTCACCGGCGCTTCTTTCGTCGGAAAGTGTTTTTGTAACGGGTGATCCGCATACCCGACGTTTATGTGTGTGACAATATTCACCCGATGTGAAAGTGTTGCGTCATCTTGGAGCGTAATACCGCCTCTGACGTCAAGAAGCACCTCATCGCCGAGAAAACAGCGGTTTCCTATACGAAGCCGCGAAAATCCGTAATGGTACAGATTAATAAACCGGACATCACCGATCACGGTATCGTTGCCGACCCGACATCCCGCAAGCCGCATGAGGAAAACCCGAACCGGCGGAAGCGACACGTGGATAAGCCACGCATACCAGGTGTACCACATATATCGGAGCGCTTTTTTGAACCCTATTGCGGCGAGTGCTTTCATACGGTGCGTTTTTGTAATTGTCGGCGAAACCTCATAAGTTCCTTCATATAGTCTAGCGTATCATTGACAATATTTACGGATGACTGTTTATCAAACCGGCGTAAAAATAATACGGGAACCTCCCGAATCCTCAGTTTCGCACGCTTGGCATAGACCATAATCTCGGTGTCCCAGAACCATCCGGGGTGTTTGGCTTTGGTAATCAGCGGAAGAATTTTTTTTCGCGAAAAGAATTTATAGCCGGTTTCGGTATCCATCCTGCCCGTACCGATCATACGATCGGCAAGCCATTGGTACCCGCGGCTTAACACTTCACGGACGATCGCTTTCGGACTGGTGCGATAAAATCGCTTGCCGATGACGACATCAGCTTCGTTTTTGCGTATCATGTCAGCCATCATCGGGAGATAGACGGGATCAACCTCACAATCGATATCGATATATCCCACGACCATGCCTTTCGCCGCCCGGATACCGTCCGTGACCGTTCTTCCTCGTCCGAGGTTAGTCGGATGAAAAATCGCCCGAAACACCCGGCGGTTGTCCTGTTTTTTGAGGAGCCGTGAAATAAGGAGCGGCGTGTTATCACGGCTGGCATCGTCAACAAGGATAATTTCATAGGAAAATCGTGTCGCATCAAGGACACGGGTAATGCGGGCAACACTGTCGTGAAATAACCCCGCCTCGTTATAGCAAGGAAGGATAAGCGATAATTCCACCGGCCTGCTCATTTCGAAGTTATAGTACGACGTTTTGACGGGACAGACAAGGAGAGTTACTGACGGAGCATTCCCGGGATCCCCGGCACCGGAGCATAGAATCGCCGGATGTGCGCCGTTGTTGCGGCGGGCAGGCTTTCTACCCTTGAAAGTCGACCTTCGTAAATATACCGTGTGTTTGTTGTTTCCAGCGCGGTAACCACGGAGCCGAACGGTCGGGTAACATACGGCATCTACTGCCCGAACGGCACGGCGGAAGCATAAAACGGATCCCGAAAGTAAATCGTCGATCCCACGAGATCAAAAACATATGCGTTTTTGGGAATCGTTCGAAGCGCGTACGAAAGCACGGCATAATCTTCCGCATTGGTATAACCCATCTTCACCCCGGTGGTTTGCCGGGTAAGATGCACCGCACCGACGAGCATACCCATGAGGAATACGGTACCGATGATTCTCCCCAGGCGCGATGTATTGAGCCGGGACATCACAATACCCAAAAAATCCGCCGTATAGAACGCGACAAACACCGCAATCGGGATAAGGTACTGCGAATGTCGCATCGGATAACCGTAAATAAACGTGACGGCATAGGCAAAAAACGAGCCGGCAATCAAAAGCTCCCGATATGCTTCTTTTTTTCCGCCGGGTATATAGGGGGTAACCAGCCGCATGCTTGCAGTACCGATACCGATGATCCAAAGAATATGCGTAACAATGAGACCGGCTCCTCATCCTTCCTGTCCGTACAACACCGTGTTGGGATAGAAAAAAAGATCGGGTTGCAGGGGAAATTGTATTCCCAGACGGTTCACTTCAAGGGGTAATCTGACTAAAGAATAGATAACCGTATCAACGCTATTTACCCCCAACCGGAACAATACCCATATACCGAAACAAACAAACGGGATGATGCCGCCTGAAAGAAACGCGGAGAACAGCCGGTTTTTCCCTTTCGCATCACCGGGCGCAAACAATAGCCACACCACCGTCACCAGACCCGCAACCGCTACCTGCGTTGGGAAGAATCAATACCGAAACGCCATACAGAAGCCCCGAAACCGCCCAAAGCGAGGTGCGACGGTTTCCCGTAAGCGCAATGCCGTGAAGCACCATAGCAACAAGGGCAACAAGCATAGCCATGGTATCCGGGCGAACTTCGATAAGCTTGTCCGCGGGCATCGGCAAAAAAGCCAGAAACACCGCCGCATACACGGCATACGTCGCGGTGCGTGCCCGGGAAAACAGCCAAACCAAACAGGCGCAAAGTAATACAAAGATGAATAACGAAAAAAACCGCGCCCCGCTTAATATCCCCACTCCTTCCACTACGGTAAAAAGCACTGACAACACGGCGTAAAAGAGCGGCGGCACATACGAAAGAAAGTCCCGATACGGTAATTTACCGTCGAATACATTATGTGCCCAATGAAGATACGCCAGCTCGTCCGCATCAAAATATCGTATTTGCCCCAACTGCATTTTTGCCCAAAGAAGCAAAAATAACGCAACAACGCCGAAAAAATAATGAGCGAAGACAAACGTATGACCCGATAGTTTCCCGTTCCCATACTGCTCATCAATTTAACATTACCGGTATTTCCCCTACAATGAGAGATATGACGGCAAAGCGAACTGAGACAATACTTATCGGCATGATAGCCGCAGGGATTGTTATTGCAAACTTCTGGCATGTTCTCGTTTCATGGATTGCCATGCCTCCCGGAACATACTTTACGTGGATTGCGCATTATTATGCTGATTATTTTCTCTACGCATCCCAAATAGCCGAAGGCATACGGGGGAACCTCTTCGTATCGCGAAGCCTTTTTACCAACGAACCCGTTGCCGCAACCTGGGTCTACTGGCCCAACGTGCTTATCGGCAATCTCGGGAGGATGGCGGGACTTTCGGCATTTTCTTCGTACAGCGCCAGTTTGTTTCTCCTGGTCATAACGTTACTTTTTCTCATCTATGCGGTCACCAAGCGTCTGTTTCCCACAAATCCGCTTACCCGTGTCATCGGATTTTTGTTTGCCGTTACCGCGTCGAATTTTATTTCGCTCCCGTCATTGTTCAAAACCGGAACGCTCACCCTCTGGCGTGACATGTGGTTCTCCCCCACCCCGGCGCTGAACAGGCTGGGAGGGGTTCCCCATCAAGCCCTCCAGACCGTACTTATCCTTAGCGTTATTTTGCTCTTTGAGCGTGTGGTGACGGCAAAAGAACAACCAAAGCGTTCCGGCCGGGCATTTATTGCGCTTCCGTTGCTTTGTTTTCTTGCCGCAACGCTTTCGCCGATACAATTGTTGCTTCTTTGCGCGGCCATACTCCTGACGACGGCAATCCAAAGACCCTCACCGAAAGGCCTCTTGAGTATCGGTGTAGGCCTTATGACGGCGGGAATCGGTGCGTACCTTGTGAACGCTTCGTTTGACGCCTCACCGGTGTATGCGGCCGCAAAAAATTGGGAATCCGCCCAACGAGTGAGCGTATCACTGCCCGCAATACTGCTTGCCATGGGACCGATCATTTTTTTCTTACCGTTTGGCGTGCCCGCATTTGTTCGCACGCTATCGCCCATGAAACTCGTGTTCATCCTTTACGGAGGGTTGTCGCTTGCGGTGTTTGTTTCGCCCGTCCCAACGCTTCTTCACACCAGTCCTAACCGATGGATTCATCCCGCATCCCTGCTTATGTATTACCTGATCGCCGCGGAGGGTTTGCTCATGCTGTCAAGACTACTTACCGATACGATGCATCGACGGTTGCCTACGCTTGAAAAAACGACGCTGATGACGGTGATTATGAATGTTTTATTGTGTCTTTACTGTCTCATCACCGTACCCGCGATTATCCACCAGGTGCAGTCACGAATGACCCCGGTGCTTTCGAGTCCGTTAAATTACGTACCCCAAGAAGACATGGCGATCCTTACGGCCCTTGCGCAAATGCCCGAATCTGCAGTGGTGCTGACGGATCCCGCTCTTCCCTATGACGTGATGATTCCCGCGATTGCGGGAAAGCGTTCATTCACCGGGCATCCGATACACACCTTGTACGGTTCCACGAAAGAACAGTTGCGAACCAGATTTTTTAGCGGACAGATGACAAGCGCCGAAGCGCAAAAATTTCTTTCAGATCATACGATCGGCACGGTGGTGTATGCATACGCTACCGCAAAGCCGAACCCTCCGTATCCGTTCCTTCGGGAAACGTTCCAAAACGGCAAAGCCGCAATCTATGAAGTTATCCGCTAAATCACTCCTGTCTCGGGTTTCCCGATATTCCGGCGTTATGATAACGCTCGGTCTTCTTGTAGCTCATCTATCGATCATTGGTTCGTATGGATTTACGTGGGATTTTCATTACCACTTTTTCGGCGGCGGGGCGTTACTCGGCATCCCCCCCGAAATACTTGAACCGCGGCCACTTCCGTTTATGGAACCTGACCCCCGTCGTGCGGTGTCCTTGCCGTACGGAGCACTCATGAGTATCCCGCCCGTGGCATCGTACCTGTTTTTTACCAAAACCGTTCCGATCCTTGCCCCGGACGTCGCCTATCATCTTCCGATCGTGTTGTGGGGCATTCTGGGAAGCCTTGTGCTCTTTGTGTTGCTTCGCCCGACCCTCGGGACAACGGTTGCCGTCATCGGCATGCTGTTTTTATCACTCACCCCACGGTATTTCGGGGATCTTCATAACAATATGAAGGATATACCCTCAAGCGTCATTTTCGCCGTGAATATGTGGGCTATTTACCGGCTTTTTACGAAAAAACGCGTCATTGATCTCATCTTTTCATGTGTCGCGTTTGCCATCGCGTTTAACATCAAAGTGAATAGCATCTTTATCCCCGCGATTTTTACGGCGCTCTACGTGCTTGTACCGCGTATTACCAAAAAAGCGGTACCGCGATTTTTTGCCTGGTATTTGCTTGCCGCTCCCGTATTTGCTTTTTTGCTCTGGTGGGTGTTCTGGCCGAACCCCGTGGCACAGTTATGGCACGCGTTTTCCACTTTCGGTATAGGCACAAACAACATTGAAGTGTTGCTTGACGGCAAATGGTATTGCTCAGGCTCAACCGTTCCCTGGTATTACCCCTATTGGTACCTTGCAATCACCACCCCGCTTATCATTTTTATTCCGTTTATCGTCGGAGTCGTGCTGGCGGTGGTTGCGCTTTTTCGCGCACAAAAAACCCCGGCAATACTCCCGCTCCTTTTACTTCTGTGGCTGTTTCTTCCGCTTACCCGATATGTCATCCCCAAAGTCGGTGTCATAGACGGGATTCGTCATTTCGAAGAAGTACTCTTTCCTATCGCGGCACTGGCGGCAATCGGGATGGAATGGATCCTCGGTCGGATAACGTCACAAAAACTCCGTTTTGTACCGCTTGCCGCAGTAGTGGTGATGCTTACGGCAATAAACGTGACACATCATCCGTATCAGATCGCCTATTTTAACGGCCTCGTCGGCGGTGTTTCGGGCGCAATGGGAAAGTATGATCTTGATTACTGGGGCACGTCGCAGAAAGCGGCGGTGCTGTGGGTCAACGAGCATGCCCCGACCAATGCGAAGGTGCATATTGTGATGAATGCGCCGGTGGCCGGTCAATATCTGCGCCCCGACCTCATCACCAATCTCAACCGATACGGGTATGACGAATCCGATTTTGTTATCCTGCTGAACCGACAATCATTCCTCTACCGTTTTTTCTATGCGTATGAATTTCTCCTGCATCACAAACCCGCACATACAATCAGCGTCGCGGGGGCTCCCCTAACGTGGATCTATGACAACAGAACGGATAATACGACCCCCCGCCAGACCCCCTGGTGGCAGGGCGAGGACCCCTGCATTATCCAATATTGGAAAAAGTAATCCTCAGCACCGCTCGAAGAACCGTTTTTTTCTGCCGTACCAGTACAATCCGACAAATGTCCCGCTGACGAAAAGCCCCAGGAGCAATGCCGTGGGAATATACCGATACGTAACGGTGTGTTTTCCCCGGGGAACAAAAACTGTTCGAAACGCTTCATTCGTCTTGTCTATACGAGTTTTTTCCCCATTCACCGTCGCGCTCCATCCAGGGTACCACACCTCGGAACTTATAAGCGTCGCATCGCATGAAGTTTCAACGGTAAGGGTGATGACATTGGGAGTGTACCGGCTTACTTCCGCGGTTCCGCATGAGCGGTCACTCAGGAAAAACCGCGGATACACGGTCGTATTTTCATACAAACGGTATTTTCTCGCGTCATCATCCCAAATAAGACGGTACCGGGAGTTATTCGCAAACGGATCGTGGTCGGGAGGCACAATAAGATATTTTATATTGAGAAAATCAATGGTTTCCGCCTGATCCGGCGACAAATACGGAACCTGCACGTCATGGGAAAGCATTGCCTGCTCCCCACGCTGTCCCACTGATCGAGCGATGTACTCGTAATACGGCCGGAGAATTCCGGGGCTATACCCCGTCGCGGAGGAGATGCCATACGACATGACGCCGTCAAAATCCAGCGCATCTCGCGCATCAAGCCACACTCCGAAGTTTTGTAATACGCGATACGGTGCGGTATCACCCGTGAGCAATTCGATCAGCGGTTTTTCATGGCGGGTTTCCGGCGTTTTTTGTAGCTCGATAAAGTGTTTGCCGAAAAAAAGCATTTCGAAAACCATGACTCCCACGACACATCCCCACACCCACCGTGGAAGTCGGGAGCGATCCATAAAACGGGAAATCCCGATACCGACAAGCGCCGATAGACCGAATACGACAAGAATCAGATGGCGCGTGGGAATGCGTAAATAGTGATACATCGGAAGCAGTTTCCATGCGATATACTGCAAATCGATTCCGGCATTGGGTCCCAGTGACAGCCAAATACCCAGGATTGCCGTGATCACACAGACAATGCCAAAGGAAACAAGCAGGTGTCGGAGCGGCTGTTTTGCGCGTCTGAAAAACAACGCATATAGCGCAATACCGATAAAAATAAGCCCCGTTATTCCGATAAACGCGCTGTGCTCTCCGAAGTTTGGCGGCGGACCCTCATACATGCGCTGATCCCCGAAAAAGAACGGGTTAAAAAACTGAATCAGGCTCCGGATTTCCCAAGCACCGTACGAAACCCAGGAATACGGGAGCGAATACGTTCTGATACTCATGCGGAAAAATTCCTGCACGGGAACCAAATGAAATGCGGCAACGCCGATACCCAAAACCCCCGCTATCCCCGCACGAATTATCGGACGTACGGTTTTTTCCCGTATCGCGGAGACGATTCCGCTCACCCCGACAACGATGACGGTCATAAATGCCATGGTCTGATACCCCGAAAGCAATTGGAAGAAAAAGACGGTTGCGGCAATACCTATCCTTCGCGCGATATGACGCCTTTCCTGCTCTCCCATGAGCCGGAGAAAGGCATCAACCACCCACGGCATAAAGGACGCCGCCGCAATGACATCCACGTGCCCGTTCCAGGTTCTGGCCATGAAAAACCCGCTCAACATAAAGGTGGTTCCTCCCGCCCATGAAGCGACCCGATTATTCACGTGCCGATTGAGCAACAGACACATGCCCGTGCCCGCCCAAATGAGATGAAACGCCACATGCCAGGAATAGGCAAGCGGTAGCGGCACCAGGAAAAACAGCCAGTTTGCCGGATACCACACGTTGACGATCGGATCGGCAAGGAACGGTGTACCGCCGAAGAGGTACGGATTCCACAATGGGAACACTCCTTGACGGAGCCACTCGTTCAAAAATTCGCGAAAAAAATAATACGCACGATGGATGTCATCCCCAAATAACATCCAATCGGAAGGAGGAACTATCGCCCGTCCGAAAAGCACCAGGACGAGCAGGCAGTATCCGACAATTTCTTTCACCATCGGTCGGTTGATAAACGCTTTCATTGGGTGTCGTGCTCCACGCGATATACCGTCACCATGGAATTTTTATATGCCTCCGATAAAAACGGATACGAAAGAGATTTGCCGGCATTATCTTCCCGTTCCTGGGGCCCGTAAAACACATGGGAAGCGCCGGTCATCCGTAGCCATTCGCGGGCGGTGGCATCGGTCATACGCCCGCTAAAAAATTCTTTCACTTTTTCTTTCTTTCCTTCAAACGCCACCGTGTTATCGTGACCCAGATAAACCGTGTTTCCGCTGATAACGGGGATGTAATTACCCGCGGTCGTTTCCGACAGAATCACTCCTTTGCCGCCGGTTACCTCCGCAAGGTAACGGATGGCACTGACAAAATCTTTCAGCGGATACATGACATAGCTTCCCGTCGGAACAAGCGGTAAAGTGGCGCGGATTTTGTGATCCACAAAGTCTTTTTGCCAGAGCAGAGATGAATACATATGAAACAGCCCCGTACCGATAAGCACGGCAAGTACGATGACGGAGAGTTTTTTGCCTATCCCCTTGGGTATCGAAAATAAGAAGACCGTCAGAATCCCCAGCGGGACATGGGGAATCATTTCGGAAAACCGAAGCGGGCTCTGTTGCGGTATGTAGTTAAACACAAGAAGCAGTGTCCCCCACGCAAGCACCCATGCGATAAACGGAAGAAGTGCGATCTGCCACATCAGCAGTGCCGCGATAAGGCCCATGATTCCCAAGGGGAAAACGGGACCCAAAGCCCTGACATACTCGAGGTAGTCAAACGGTAACGGACGGATAATATCCACTTCGGCAAGCCGTTTCCACGGGTATATACTCGTCATAAGGGCAAGATATAAAAGCGACGGAACACTCATCAGCACGATTGCTCCGTACGGAATGAGGAGCGATTTTCTGTCTTCACCAGCAAGCACAAAATACCACCCCATAACGGCATAGATAAAAAGCAGTCCCGGCGGGAATATCATGCCGAGTCCGAACGCAAGGATACCCGTCAACAAAAGCAATGATGTTTTTTTCAACCATGCTCTTCGGGTAATCGCCATAATGAGTACTCCCATCAATGCCTGTCCCGCCACAAGGTGCGGGATAAAACTCATTCGCTGGAGACTGTCCATAACCGACCACCATGCCATATAGCCGCCGAACCGCCATGCGGCAATATTTTCTAAGGTTGCGGGAACAATGTTCCCCCCTACCACCGCAGTAAGCTTTGGCCAGGATGAAGCGGTTACTGCCGCCAAAAACGCGGCCATTTGCCATGGGAACGTTTTTTTTCCGAATGCCTGCCGACACAACACCGCGATAATGACAAGGAGTGTTCCCGAAAGCACCAGGCGCGCGATATGATAGACATCACCCGCCCGCCATACGGGTACCCGAACCCATGCGCCGACTCTTCCCAACAAAAGATAAAACGCATGGATGAACGATCCGTCGTGCGGTTCCGCCGTGTACCGTTCCACCACCGTCCATCTGCCCTCCAATCCTTCACGGATACGCGAGAGATAAAAGTTATAATCAGTCGGGAAATTATGTACCAACTCGAATTCGCGGTTGCCGTGAAGATCCGCTTTTCTCGAGAGCTCGTAGAGAGACGGTGCAAAGGAAAACAGCAGGAGTACGGCCACCACTATTCCCCACACGAATCCTTCAGGGTGCCGATGACGGTTTTGAGCGGGGTGAGATGACATATCTTTCTATTCTACCTGAAAACAAAGTTGACTTTATACCCGGCTTGTTGGGATAATCATACGCATGAATCATTCACTGACCGATGAGGCTATTGACCCCGCGTTCCGTGACAAAGTGTATCTGCAGGATTACTCGGCAAAACCGCAGATTTCCGGCGTAACGATACTCAAAATCCGTAACTTTGTGGGAGAAAACGGCGATTTTTCCGAACTGTTCAGACTCACCGAAACGGGTGAATCGGAACTCATTCCCGGCTTCCGTTTGCGACAGATCAACCGCAGTAAACAGTACACCAAAGCGGTAAAAGCCTGGCACCTCCATTATAAGCAGGACGAAATGTGGTATGTCCCGCCCGATGAGCATCTTTTACTGGGATTGTGGGACGTCCGCGACGGGTCTCCCACCAAAGGCGTGTTACAAAAGATTCCTTTGGGCGGCGGCAACTCCATCGGCGTCTATATCCCCCGGGGAGTCGCCCACGGTGCGGCAAATTTTTCAGGGAAAAAAGCGAACGTGTATTACTTCGTGAACAACCAGTTTAACCCCGATGATCCCGATGAACATCGGCTTCCCTGGGATGCGGCAGGTGCTGAATTCTGGGAACCTCCTAAAGAGTAGTCCGGGAGGGAGTAAGTGAATCGATGAGCGCGTCAACCGTTTTCCCGATCCCCGACACGGCGATCACTCCGTCGGGTAAGGTACCGCTCCCGTAGGGAGCCCATTGACTCGGCACCAATACCAAATGACGGACCCCCGCCTCGCGTGCCGCCTGAATATCGCCTCGTATGCTGTCACCGATCACCAGTACTTCCTGCGGCGCAACGCCCAGGGCTTCTATCGCCTGCTTCCAGTGTTTACTGTCTTTGTGTCCGTCATCGGGCACGATGTGTACGTGGTCAAAATAGGTCGAAAGTCCGGTGCGATGCAACTTCATGTCCGTCCAGTACTCATCGGCGTGGGTCACCACCCCCATTTTTTCGGCGATGCACCGAAGTTGCGCCACCGTATCGGTGGCTCCGGGAAGAAGGGGCGGGATAATCGAGTATAGCGACATAAAAATCGCGAGCCCCTGGTGGAACGTTTCTTCGGTGTTTATACCGTACGTATCGACCAGGCGATGCGCGAGCGCGCTCCATCGTGCCTTACTCACCGAATGGCTGGCAAAAACGGACGCATCTTCCTTGCGGAGGGTGGTGAGAACGTCTTGCGGTGACAATGCCGGTTGCTGGCTAGCCACGTACTGAACATAGCGTTCTTCAAGCTCACGAATAACGGGGCTTGTCCCGACCAGCGTATCATCAAGATCAAATAACACGGCGCGGATGCCGTTTTTTGTCGCCCATTCTTTGAGAAGCGCCTGGCGTCGTACCGCTTCGGGATGGGTATACATGGCACATCGTGATTCTCGTTCCGGAGCCATATTACCCGCCATTTTATCAATTTATGAAGCAAAATACAAAATCTGGAAAACACGCCGCGTTTTCTCTATACTCAGTGCATGGAACCCCAACAAAACCCCCGGATTATTGTGCCCGCGCTCGTCGTAAGCGGCATCCTTTTTCTCGCGGTCATCGCCGCGTTTGTCACGACAAAAAATCGGACGGGTACCATTGTGCTTCCCGGCGGCGTTACGTATCTGGGACCCACCCCGACGAAAGCGCCTACCCCAGGGGCGCCCGGTACGACGATCCCCGTCCCCGAAAACGCGACATGGGAGGAACGCAAAGGAGTGCTTTATCCCTATACGTTTTCGTATCCCTCTTCCCTTTCCCTCGGCATGTTTCCCGATGATCCGTTTGACGCGGTGACGGTCTTTTACGAAGGAACTGATGCAAATGCGAATATATTTTTCCGCATCGAGGATAAGACAAAGCAACAACGCCTCCCCAAAACGGCAACGCTCAGGGACTATGCCGCCGATTGGTGGAAAGACTATACCTGGAAGGGAGTAAGCACGGTCACGCCGATAACGACCGCCAAAGGACTTTCCGGATTCAGGGCAAGCTACACCGATACGCAGGGCAACACGCCGTACGACCATGTCTTTTTGAGCGTACCGGGCAACCCGAATCTGGTCATCTGGGTGAGCGGGAGATTATTTACCCCGTCGGTTTTTACCAGAATCGTCGACTCGATCACCTGGGGAAACAAGTGAGTCGGTGACTTCTTCACTTGGCGATTCTTTCCTGTAGCTGAGGAAGTAGTTCGGCGAGTTGCTGGATCACACGCCCTCCCCGTTTCCTGTCCACCCAACACGTCATAAAGAGGTTTGTAGCCTTTTGACGCATTTCAGGGTGCACCGAAGCGGTAGTTGCCGCCTGAAACAGGGTTTTTGCCTCAGGATCATCAACCTGTTGTTCTAATTCCGGTCGCTGGATTGCCATAGTGCGACCAATTATACACAAGGGAATGAGAATAGCAACTTTTTCCCCGTTGCGCTATCAAGTACTATACGAGTGTGTATCCATTTCTGATTGCACTGCTTATTATCGCCGCGACTCTAGAAAACCTGTGGCCGTCGATTATTGGCTTTATGAAAACCCCGCCCGGCATGGTGTTTTTGGGAACCGTGCACCACCCTGCCGACTACTTCTACTACCTTTCCCAATTTGCCCAGCACGCGTCTTTTGTGCTTGCCGATAACCTGTACACGAGCGAGCCCGTCGCGCCAAGCCTGGTCGGGTGGCTGAACGTTGTGTCGGGACGACTGTTCGCCGCGTTGGGGGTAGGACAAATTTTTGCGTATCAGATAAGTCTTGTCATTCTCACGATCGGGGCGCTTGTCGCGGCATACATACTCACAAAAAGCGTGCTCAAAACCCCGCGCGCAACACAGTTGGGGTTCTTTTTTTTCGTGCTCTTTCATGCATCCCCCGTGATGAGAGAGGGAGTTTCTTCCTATGCCGATTATTGGAATAATTATGCGGTTCCCCGGGTGCGATTGGGGGGCGTCCCCCACCAGCTCGCCATCACCGTTTTATCCTGTATCATTCCCCTCGTATTTTTTCACCTTTCCGAAGGCAAAAATACAAGAAAATACCTGTTTGCCGGCATGCTTGCCAGCGTTTTCCTGGGAAGTTTACAACCCGTGTTATGGCTCCTTATCATGGCAAGTATCGGCCTTACCGTAGTCGCAAGACGGGTGCTGTTTAAAATACCGCATACCCGGCGTATGCTTTTGTCACTTTTATCCGTCGGCGGCGCGGGGATGATTCCGGTGACATATCTGACGTTCCTCTTTCGGAATCTTCCGTACCGCCAACTGGCGGCGTGGGAAGCGACGCAAATGACCGTGTTCACCCCTGAGCACTTTATCCTCGCCACCGGGCCTCTTTTTCTTATCGCCGTTCTTTCGCTCACCCTGCTCGGTAAAAGGTTGACCGTGCCCCTCCTATTTACGATACTCTTTACGGGCATATCCTTCCTGCTTTTTCTTTCCCCCGTCGGGGGTATCGTCGGTATTTCCCATGTCCGGTTTATGAGCACGCTCGCAATTCTCGGCACGGCAATTATTGCCGCTTCCGGCCTCGATCATCTCCTTGCCGCAAAGATTGTATGGCTTCGCGTCGTGACATATGCGGTTATCGCCGGAATAAGCGCATTGCTTCTTCCGAACCATATAAAAACCCTTACCCTCACCGCGCAATTTGCCCCCAATAATCTGTATCACTACCTGCCGCAACGGGAGTATGCGCTCCTTTCGGGACTCACGGCACAAAGCACGCCGAAGGATACATTCCTCCTGCCCACTCCGTATAACACCATCTTTCCCGCAATAAGCGGGAGACGGAGCTACAACGGCCATCCGCTTATCACCATACATGCGGCCGCAAAAGATCGGGAAGTTGAGGCATTCTTTGCCGGGCACGCAGACCTTGCCGACATGCACGAGTTCGTTACTAGCCGCGGGATTACGTGGATCGTCAGCACACCGAATACGAAGCTGGCGGGGGCAGGCTGGGTACGGGAAATTTCCCGTTCGGACAGCCTCACTGCATATCAGGTAGTGAAATAGCCTTTGTGACATTGCTATAAGTCATATTGTGTGGTATACTTTACTATTGAAATGAGCTCTGCCGAACTTCATCATGGTTCCGGTGCCTTTAATCACCACGCTCCTAACTTCAGTGAGCTCCACTACCACGTCCGCATCGACGCGATGACGGAAAACGACAAGCTGTACTGGCTGTCTGATCAGATCCTCAAAGAAGAACACCGACTGCTCCGCGAGGCATACAACATGCCCCAGATTCGTCCCGAGGCAAAAATTATGTTTCTCACCGGAGGACCCAAGTCGGACGTAACCGAGGCTCGGGATTTTGACGGGAATCTTATTCATACGCGCCATCTGGACCACCCGCGCCCGATGTTTGCCGAAATACCGGAAGCGTTAAGCTTTATCTCCCACTGGTTTGACCTCATGATTCAAAGCAAAGAAAACAATACCGCTCCCCCCTCACCGGTTTCGGCGCTTTCGGAAGTATCGGACGTCGTGTATAACATTTCTCATCTACTCACGCTTGATGAACCGTTTTACGGGGAATATACCGAGTACCTGCGGCGTATTTCCGGTTCATTGGGCTTTACGCTCGATCAGCTTCTCACCATTGCCGTCTATAAGTACAATTTCCGCCTGGGACAGGGAAAATCGCAAAAAAACATAGGGCTCGAAAACGAGATTATCGAAAAAGTGCTCAACAAAACAGGCCCGGGCGGCAAGAGACTTTTCAACACGCCCAGCGAAACGCAGTTTCAGCGCACCTTCCACACGCTTTCCGAGGTGCAAACATTGCTAAACACCCGCCTGGAACAACTCCGCCAGGAACACGAGTGGAAGAAAAACCCCGTCTCTTCTTTGTAACCTCCGGTCGATTCGTTTATCTTCTTTAAACGCCTTCCATCCTTTATGATAGGACTATGCAGAAAAATGCACGCCTGTCCCCGCCTTTTTTGGTCGTCATCGTGGTCGCGATTTTTTTGCGGCTCCTCCTGATTGCCAATCCCGGATTCGAGGCGGATATATCATTTTGGAAATCGTGGGGGCTGGCAACGCGGGACTTCGGTATCGTGGAGGGCATGAAGGTCACCAACAACAACTACCCCACGCCGTTTGCTTACACCCTGGGAATCATGGTGGGTATGTATTCCCTGTTTGCCGATCCGCACCAGTTTCAGACATTCTGGAGTAACACGAATCTTCTGTTTCTTGCCATCGCAAAGCTCTTCCCCATCATCGCGGATTTTGGCATTGCGGCAATTATCCTGCTTCTGGGTAAATCGCCGAAACGATTCGGTATGCCGGAGCTTCCCAAGACATTTGCAGGGCTCTCCGGCTATGAACTGCTTGCCGCCGTAGCATTGCTTAGTCCGGTAGTCCTTATCGACGGTGCGTGGTGGGGACAGGTCGATAGCGTCGGTCTTGTCATCTTTCTCAGCGCCGTTGTCTTGGCACTTTCCAATCGTCCGCTCTTTGCCGGCATGGTGTTTATGCTTTCGATGATGACGAAACTCCAAAACATGATTTACGGACCCGTCTTTTTCCTGTTCCTTTGGCAATCGGGCGGCATGCGCGCACTCACCCAATCGCTCCTCGGTGCCGTCGCGGGATTTATCGGATTAAATGCCGAGTTTTTCCTTACCAAAAACGCTGACCGGGTGCTCGCGAGTCTTACCGAAAATTACGACTACTTCCCCTGGATGAGCCTTATGGCATATAACCTCTGGTGGATTGTGTCGGGCGCCCGCGGCCTTGCGACAAGCGACAAATACACGGTGCTGGGGATGCTCAACGCCAAGACGGTGGGGTTATTGTTGTTTTCCTCGCTCTATGGCATGGCATCACTTCGACAATTGTTGGAAAACACCGTGCTTACGGCAAAAACAAACGGTTCCCCTCTGCTTCGGCGGTTTCTCGAAAGCCTTATTCTCATAAACGGCGCGTTTTTTCTGTTCCAGACACAGTCCCATGACCGGTATGCGTACCCGATCGCCATATTCCTCCTGTTGGTAGCACCGTTTTATGTGACGGATATGAAAGGAAAATTCTCCGCGGTGCGAGCGCGGTTTTTGGCCGTCGGCTACGGGCTTTTTACCCTGTTCTACTTTTATAATCTCCACACCGCATTGGTCGTCAATTATCCCAAAAACGGTATTTTGGGGCTTTCGCTTATTACCCAACCCGTTTTCACGATAACGACGGCGTTTGTCCTGATCGGCTTATACGCATGGTTTGTCCTGTCTCTCCTGAAAGATCGACATACCCGCATTGCCGCAGGGGTTGCGATTATATTCCTGGGAGGCGCCCTTGCGGCGCTAAACCTGCCGCTTCTTACCAAGAAACCCGTTCCGCTCACTTCCTACGTCCCGTTTGTCAGTGAACAGGCATACGGCACACGGCAAACGAATAAAGCGGTACAAAGCTCGTTCGGCGGTCCGTACAAATGGACGCGATTATCGGTGCAGTACTTGTTTTATGATACAGGCATCGGTACGCATGCTAACTCCAAACATACGTTTCACATCAACAAAAAATACCGCACCTTCACAACCGATATGGGAATCGATACCGAAGCGGGTACCAAAGCATCGGCCGTTTTTGCAATCTACGGCGACGGCAAATTGCTGTTCCGATCAGATGTCATGAAACGGTTTGATTTACCCCGACATGCGAGTGTGGATGTGACCGGAGTCACCAACTTAACCCTTGAAACGACCGATGCGGGTGACGGAAACTATGATGATCATACCGATTGGCTTAACCCGCGGCTTATACCGTAACAATATATGAAACATGGAACCCTTATCGGCATTGCTCTTCTTCTTTTTAGTGTTATCGGGAGCATGTGGGTATATCGGACGGAACTCACCGCAACCGTTGATCCGAATGACAACACCTTCCAATTTGCTTTAGTCGAACGGACAAACCAAATACTCGATTTTGCACAACAAAATTGTTCCGGAATTTTTGCCCCGTTTTGCACGGTTTCGCTCCTTACCGATCACTGGGTTCCCAACTGGGCGGAGGGGTATAACCTCCCCTACTACTATTCCCACATCCCGCAGCTAATCATCGTTCTTTGCTATCGCCTGTATGATGCGGTCGGTGGGACGCGTTCACTTTTTTCGTTCTACCATTTCGGTATTTATCTTCTGCTTTGTCTCTTTCCGCTCTCGATCGCGCTTTCCTTCCGCATCCTCGGGATGTCCTGGTTCACCGCGGGAGCGGGCGCGCTCATTGCGGCGGGGCTTTCGACCGACGGACTGTACGGACTGGATGCGTCGTCCTATCTTTGGCGCGGCTACGGACTCTCGAGCCAACTGTTTGCCGCCGTTTGGCTTGCCCCCGCCCTCGCGGCAAGTTACCGCGTTATTTTCGCGGACAATAACAGGTCGGGAATATCCTCGTCTATAGCACCGGTGCTCCTGCTTGCGGCAACCACCGCGGGGCATTTGGGTATCGGCATCATTGCGTTTTTCAGCATCGGTATTTTGACGATTAGCCCGTCCGTACAATCCTTGGCAAATAAGGAATGGAATGTTTCGGCGGTGCGTGAGCTCAAAAAACGGTTGTTCCGCGCGTCGGTTATCTTGGGCGGAGCACTTTTCCTTTTAAGCTACTGGATACTCCCCATACTGTTGCATAACGACTATCACAATATTTCCGTATGGGACGGGATATGGAAATTTAATTCCTTCGGCTATCGGGAGGTTCTTTCCCATCTTTTCAACGGCACGCTCTTTGATTTCGGCAGATTCCCCCTTATCACCCTCATTGTCGGTATCGGATTTTTCGTCGCGCTCCAATCATCGTTTTTCCCGTTCGCGGTGCTTTTTTTGTTTTGGCTTTTTATGTATTTCGGCAGAACGACCTGGGGAGGGTTGTTCTCCCTCATCCCGGGCATGAGTGAATTTCATCTCTCGCGGTTTATCGTAGGCGTACACATCGCAGGGCTATTGCTTACGGGGATTGCGGCGGAACGGATGCTGGCGCTTGTTGCAAAGCAAAAACGGCTTGCAATCGGCATGATGAGCGTTTTCGGCATACTCCTCGCCGTTTTTCTTGCGCCTCCCTTGGTTTCGTATGCCAAACACAACGATTTTCTGATTGACCGGGCAAACCAGAACGCATCGGCACAATACACTGATATTGAGAAACTCATGCATGCCGTAAAATCCCGAATAAACGAACAACCGGGACGGGTGTTTGCGGGGCGAGGCGGCAGTTGGGGCAAAGGCTTCCGTATCGCCGAGACCCCGATGTACATGCATCTTTCCACCTACGGTATCCCCGTGGTGTTGTGGCTTCCGGAAACGTGGTCACCCAACTCGGACATCGAGCAATATTTTTCCGAGGCAAACCCTGACCACTACATGCTCTTTAACGTCCGCTATGTCGCGACACCGGCAGATCTTCAAAAAGAATATATTCAGCCGTTTTGGAGGCTTCTGGAGACCGGAGAAACATGGAAATTATATGAGGTGGAAACGGATGGATATATAAGCGGCGGACTCCGTCCCTCAATCGTGAGCGCGGATAAACAGGATTACCGCAGTGCCGTACGCTTATGGATGCACGGCATTTATCCTTCGCAAGAACTCTATCCTGAACTTACCTTCAACAAGTCGTACCCGAAACAAACGGGACTTCCCAATTTCCGCATGCTTGATGAGGTTACGTATAAGATTCCTGACGGCAGTACCCACAATCTGTTTGCGGAAGTCCCCCATTATGTTTCCTCGGGAACTTCAAGCGCAATTCCCCGGGTAACCGACCAGACAACGGAGAGTGATATGGTGTTTCGTGCAACCGTGGATGTTCCTCAAAATTGCGAGCAGTGCATCGTCATGCTTCGCCAAACCTTTCATCCGTCCTGGACGGCTACGATAGACGGCAAGCCGGCTCCCGTATTCGCCGTATTTCCTTTCTTTGCCGCCGTTTCCGTAACAAGTCCGGGAACCCATGAACTTCGTTTTGCCTACGCGCCGGCGACGGGAAAACAATTCCTGCTTTTGCTGGGATTGACCGGCGTTATCGCGGGGTGTTCCGTGCTCGTTTGGAACAAGAAAAAGAGGTAATCTCCTATGCCATACCATCGGTCTTGGCTTTTTGTATTCCTGCTCCTCTTCGGCGCCGTTGTTGTGGTGAACCCGCCTGCGTTCCCACAAAAAACCGATATATTGATTATCGCCCCCCACCCCGACGACGCGGTGCTTTGCTGTGCGGGAGTGATCCAACAGGCACGGGCTAGGGGTAAAACGGTACGGGTGGTGAACGTAACCGACGGTGACGGTTACAAAGACGCGGCGGCGGCGCTGTTTGGGAAAAAGGAAGCGGCACTGACTACCGCGGACATGCGCAAATTCGGGCGCATAAGGCGACGCGAAGAACTGCAGGCGCTTGCCGTACTCGGCGTCAAACGAAATCAGGTGACCTTTCTCGGGTATCCCGATGGGTGGTTAAACGAGGTCTACGAGCATACGGAAACCGCGCCTTTGCCCAGTCCGTACACCGGAAAATCACGAACGGATACGGGAAAGAACTTTTCTCGGGGAGCGTTACAAAATGATATACGGATGCTTCTCCATTCCCCCGCACCCAAAGAACTCTATGTACCGTCGGGACATGACGACGCACTCGATCATCGGGTGATATATCGGGTCATTATGGACGCGCTCAATGATGTGGGATATACGGGGAAACTTTCGAGTTATTTTACGCATAAGAAGCAAAACGACGCGGAAAAATACTTGGCAACCTCAACCATTGTGCTCACGGATAACGAACTGGCGCAAAAATTCCATGCGATTGTGCAATATCGCTCACAACATGTTCCTGATGATACGTTTCTCCGATCGTTTGCTTCACCGTATGAAGTGTTCTACTAAGGGGTACATCCCGCCGGTGGCAGGTATTCCTTCCCCTCAAATACCTGCTCTTTCATGTATTCGTAACGAATTTTCCCTGCCTCAGGGTCTTTGGTCTCAGATTCCGGACCGCCTCCCGCGAGCAAGTCGCACGCACGAGTGACGTACCATGCGGCGGAGTCGGCAAAATCTTCCCCGCACGGAATTTTATCGCCTCCGTATCCGTACCCCGTAATCGGTTTTGCCGCATACGCGTAGGTTTCACCGTCATTATAGGTTAAATCAGCTTCATTTTTCTTACACCCGATAGTATCTACATACGATTGCGGAGCCGGCGCCCAACCGATGTTTTTTGCATCCGTTACCGCCCACACACCCGCATTGACAAGATCAGAAAACGGCGCCCATGTGGGGACGAGAGCAACTTGCGCAAATGCCCATTCATGCATGTATTCATGGATCACCAGTTCCGGAGAAAACGGATCACCGGGTGTCTGAAATGACAAATCAACGTAATCAGACGCCGTGCCCGCAATTTTCATTTTTTGTTCAAAGTTATAGTCAATTTCCGGTAACCATGTTTGACGAAGCACCTTCCGCCACGCACCGGCCAGTACCGACTCAGGAAGTTGCGCGAGCGCTTCGTATATACGCATGCGCTGATGCGTATTGTCCGTCAATACTTCTATCCCCTGATCACACATTGCTGTTTTGACGTATTTGCCGTTTTTACATTCCATCAGGCACTGTGCGTCAGCAGTGAGCGCATACTTTGTATTTTTCTCATCACAGGTATCTGCAGTGGTGACCTGACATACCCCTGATTTACACGCGTTTGTAGGACATGTGCCCACCACCGCCTCGGTTCCTAACACGTCGTTGAACTCGACTTGCGTGGTTTGCCCGTTTGACGTGTCACACCGGTATTGTGTATATGCCTCTTTTATCGGCGCACAGGATAACGGTACCCGTATGGTTGCATCCTCCCCTGTGCCTTTGGGACCACAGACCCTGTCACAGTTATTTTCACTGGTCTTGGGAAGCAGTGAACCCGGCGTACAGCGAAGCCCTTCCGTTGTGCACGTCATCCCGTCAGCACGTGTCTGAAATGGACTGCACCCCGCATCGGTATGCAACAGGTTATACACCAATCGCGTCGGCAAGCAGTCATATTGGTCGTAGAGTACTTCACACTGGGTTCCCTCGGCACAGGCGTATATTACGGCATTTGTTTCTTTGTTGATAAGTGCGGTGGCATCCGCATTACAGCTCATGTTTTTCGCTTCTTCAGGAGAAACCCCGAGCCGCCATTCTATGACCCAATTGGCGTTTCTACACGGCACGGCGTTGATATATTCACCGTCTTCATACCCGATTTGCGAATATTCGGACTGTGCCGGGAGCGTGTCGCAGGAAACGGCATCCGCATAATCGCTGTCGGCGGCATACCCGACACACCTACCGTCCTTACATCCCCTTGCATCACATCCCCGGACCCCGGTTTTCTCAAAGAATGCGCCGTCTTCAACAAGCGATCGCTGTATTTCGGCATTTCCGTTAGTACTGCATCGGGAATCCGTATAACCTTTTACAACCTCACAGCATTTTGTTTCTTCACTACAGGCAAAACCGCTGTCACACCCCTGTTCACAGGATTTATCGGTGCAGTAGCCCAGGACGGCAGGCGGCGGGAGTTCACGATATGGCGGCATATCTGTTTTGTACGATTCATACACGGGGCGAAAGAACCAATTGACCCGATAGATGACATCGGCAATCACTCCCGCATTAAACAGATATCGCAGGGCATCCCAGCGAATTTGATAGCGTCGCATTACTTCATCTGTCGACTCATTCGCCGGCCGCCGAAAGAGTTCGTCCGCGTTTTCTCCGACGACTTTCCACGGCGCACGAAGAAACGGCGGACACGTATTCCCCTGTTCTCCATCCGCCGCATACACACGGGAAACAAAAGGGTTTGAAGAGAAACAACCGCTTCCACTTGTGGCATCAATAGCCGTCTGTGCATCATCCAATACCCGCGAAATGACGTTTGACTGGGCTCTTCCGAACAGTGAACCCATAAGCTCCTGAAGCGTACCCCTGAAATCCACTGCCGGATTATCCGAGGCATGAATAGTAAATTGATTGGAAAAATGAAGGTCCTGATTGCGGATAAAATTAACAAACGTCCGTATCCCGTCCTCTGTCCCGGTAACATCCCAACGATGGTCGGACGGGGAATATATTATTCTTACTGCAATAGCATTGGGAGCAACCTGCGATTCCGCTTCCAATAATTCCAAAGAACTTGTCTCACGTGACCACACAAAGTCGCCGTTCTTTTGAAGAATGCCGACAAATCCCGCCGTCGAGTTAAGCGGCGTTACCAATCGGGTAAAAACGGCACTCTTGGCTCCGTTCTTTATGGTCTGTACACGAATCGGGATATCCTGCAACGAGGCGTGTGCAAGCATATCGGCAAGTTGCCCTTTCATGTTGCCCGGATCGAATCCGAATATGGTGATATCCATCCTAATATTCGGAATATTTTCAGCCTTACGAAGTAACGACATGAATTGACGGATTTCCAAAATATCACCGGAAATTGCCAGGGTATTTTGATCACGGGTGTACACAATTTGAAGATTTGCCTCAGGAATTTCCAATAATGCCGCTTGTCGGAGCGTATTGTGACCGATGGGGTTTCCTCGGTTTTCATTCGCCATGATAACCACTCCATCCGTACGCATAACCGCAATGCTATCCCTGGTTAATGCCGACAAAAATTGATTCGGATCTGATGAAAGGGATATCTCGGTAAATGCAACACGCTGTTTCGGAATCCTCAACGGCTCGACATCAAGCAACGAAGCATCAAACGCGCCATGACCCACCTGGTGTATGATTACTTTTCCATTCTCAACGGTTGAGTATGTCACCGTTTCAGGGGTGATATCCCGAATCAGCATCGTCTCCTGAGCAACAAACACATCGCCGACTTCATAGTATGCTCCGGCCTGCTTCAGTACGTACGGATACGTCTGCGGGTTATCTTTATTTTCGTCTATCACGGTGATTTCCTGACTAATCGGAAAACCGCTTTTCATAAGCATTCGCGCAATTTTTCGTATATCTATCTCCGTGCCGTCAGGAATGGTTACCGTTACGGTATTTAACCCCTGTTCAAGGTAAAATACATTCCGTTCGCGCTTGCCGCTTGTGGTGCGTGACCATGAAATGGGTATGTTTTCATCTTGCCCGACCCATACGGCGGCATACGGATAGAAGAGAGTTGATAAACCGTTTTTATACGCAATGTCTTCTAGGGTTATCGGTTTCTCCTCGGCGGTAACGGCACGCCTCGTCCATAACAAGTTTCTCGGTACCCCGGCTGAAATAAGGGCTCGCGCCGCTTGCACAATATGTTCATCACTCAAGTATGAGGCGTTATCAGCCATATCAAATCGTACGTAATCCCCCACCTTGATGACTGCAACAAAATTTTGATAGTCTCTTCGTCCGATGCTTTGTATGATGCCGCCATGACCCTGCGTGGTACTTGCCGGTAATCCGGTAATTTGTCCGGTGATATCATAGACTGCTCGCCAATCCTGTTGCCTGTTTTGCAGGTATGAATTAAATGTTACCCCCTGAAATACCGGCAACAGCGCCTCACGGGTGAAGTTGTTTTGTAGCATCAACGCCTCAACCTGATCGATACGATTCTCCAAAAGGAAGATACTGCTTAATCCCAATTCCAATGCCGGATCGGAGCTTACGGCGGCGCGGAAGCCCTGATTCGCAAGTATTGCGATCACCCGTGCACGGTCTTCAGGGTGCAACATGAAATAATTGACTATTGCCGGTTTATGCTTTTCGTCTATCCAACTCGGCACGAGACTCTCTGATACGTACGAACGCATGAGGTCATGAAGCATTTTAGTGATCGGCCCGTCAATACCGTTTTTACGTATGACATTGAGATATGAATTGAACTGCACCATTGTCATATAGGACGGCTCATGGACTAATGCATCTGCGGCATCTTTGCCGTATAACTCCAGAAAGACTTGATACATACCGGGTCTTTTCCGCCACGTATAGAGATCTGAGTACCATCGTAACTTTAGGGTGTCTAATGTATCCTCGGCCGCTTCGATGACTTTGGTCGCTTTAACAATATTTTTAACCTGTGCATCGTTCACGGACACATATCCGCTGGTTACGGTATTCAGATAAGCCGTAGCAATAGCCTCAAACGCATATATTTTGTCGGAAACAGTGAACAAGTATTCCCCCATGTCCTGGATAAACCGTTCTAGCAGGCCGATATCTGCAAGCTCCTTAGACTGGTTGATATAACCGAACATCATGCTCACAATGCTTTCCGTAATACGCCCCTCAAATATAGGCATTCCGGGAAAAATATATTTCTCATAAAAGGCCACTCGCTCATTTTCCGGAACAAGGGTTAACGTATGAAATAACATATCTTGGAATTTGTGCCGCGCCGAGTCAATTTCCTCATGGTGCCGTATATCGACCTCTTCGCGAAGTGACGGACGTATTCGCACAATAAATCTGCTGTTTCGCGCAACCAAGGCGGCGTCAAGTTTTGTTAATATCTCACCCATGAGATCAACTATCCGCTTATCGGGCATAACCCGGTGGAACTGGGTGACATTTAATACGGCAATAGAACTGATCATAGAACCGACGGTATCAAAATCACTCCAGGGAACCCCTTTCGGATACTGGTTGTTAATCTCACCAAGCAATTGTGTTGACAAGGCAAGGATTTGTTGCGCAAGCGGTGAATCCCACCGGACCACGTTATTGCTGATCTCCGTCGCAACACTGTTTCGAAAATCCTCGGTAAATCCGTCAGAAAGTATAATTTCACGAAGATCATTTAAGGTCTCTTGAGGCAATTCGGTAAGAATGGCATCTTCGTTTTTCCACAGATCCGGAAAGACCGACATGACACGGTCGCGGAGAATCACCAGCTCAGCCTCTGTATGTCTTTCCCTCCCGATAATTGAAGAGGTTTTCTGTCTCTCCAATCCCAAAAATGCCCTTACCCGTTCCCCTATCACTCTCCACGGTGCCCGGAAGAACGGACTACACGTATTTCCTGATTCACCGTCAGCCGCATAGACACGTTGCACTAGCGGATTCATTGAAAAACAGGATCCGAGATTCATCTGCTGGAATGTTTGGGCGATTGTCTCCATAATTCCGCCCGTTTTTTTGGTTTCTTTCGTTTGTTGCGTTGGTTTTGCTACCCCTATGGTAAAACCTTGCAATTCTTCAGGCTTACTGACCATAGGCAATGTACCGTTTGTTATGTCATACCCGTTAAAATCTTCACGGTTATCAAGAATGTTTGGATTGCCTGCGATAAAATTAATGAGTGCCGTGGGCACGGTCGGCCTGTTGGACATTGCACCAGCTACCCGCACCGGAGCGACCACTGTTGCTCCGATCTTCTTCGTTACGTGTTCAAGATATGCCAAAACACCGTTTGAGAAGTCATTCATGTTAAATTGCTCGGCAAATTCTTCACGGGGATTCAACGCCCGAAGAATACGTACCGGCTTGCCCTCAACGGTGTTTTCAAGCACCAAGGCCGAACCGATCAGTACCCGCTCTTCACCCTCACCTGTTGTAAAGATAAGACCAGTTATCGGCTGACTCATGATGTTGCATTGCTTTGTATAACAGGCGTTACCGATATCTCCCGCAAGTTCTCCCAAAATACCTTTCGTCGCAAATACCCGAACCACCACCGACTGATTTTCGCTTTCCTGCGTCAGCTTTAAGGCATCTTCGAGTTCTTTGGTGTTGATGATATCCAATAATTGTTTTTTGGCGCCTGCCTCAACCTTCTCAAGCAAATGATCCTTGATAAATACGTTTCGTAGCTCAATCATTTTTGCCAAACTTCCTGCGGTAATTTCACTTGCGGTAAAGAGTTGATTAAAATCTTCCACTAGCTGTGGGTACAACCGAAATACCCGATCAAACATCATCGTCTGTATCACCTGCGGCAGTCCTTCAACCTGGTTCACCTTAATGCCCCGCGTAGCCACTAAAACAGGAAGTAACGTCATCGTATCGGTGGCGCCTTCAACGGCGGTGCGAAGCGTCTGATATTGGGTGATTTGCTTCTCAATGAAATCTTTCGCGGTCGGTTTTGCGGCGATTGCGGCCGTAAGATCGGTGATCTTTTTATCAAGAAGCGAAAGAATGTTGGCTTTGTTTGAGGCAAATACCGTTGCCTCGCTCCTGCCGCCGTTCATCGCGGATGTAATAAGTGAGACAAACCCCTGGTAGACATTGTTAGTTTCCTGGGAATATTCAACCTTTTTGGAAAACCTTACTTTAAACTCGGCTTCCTCTGCAAATGCCGGATCAAGCTTGGGAATATTCCCGGCGGCTTCTTGCGCTTGGAATTCAGCAACAAATTCACTAATATCCAATCCTCTCGACGAACCGTGCCCCCAGGTCGCTGTGGAAAAACCGGTGATAGCACCCACCAGTGCTTTTCCGACATTTGATTCCACATCTTCCGGGAAAATAGTCCTCTCGGACAAAATGCGGTTTCTGATCCGCTTCACGGATGAAGCTAGCTGATCAATCCCTTTTCTTCCTGTCTCAGTGACCTGCAATGCGCCGGGATCGGAAAGGTAAGGGGCAAGATGCGGATCTCTAAGCGGGCGGCCATTTGCCAAATGTCTATGGATAATAATCATATTTTCCTGTGCCAGGAATCCGAAGGTGGGAATATAATCCTCTATAAGGAGCCTCCAATCAGCAAGATCTGTTCCCTCCATCCCCTTTGCATTCAGAACATTGGTGAGTCCGCGAATGTAATCTAGCCGAGCATCGCGCGGTACGTTTTTCTGGATATACTCCAATACGTACTGAACGATTTCCGGTTTGAGGTTTCGATCATGCAGACGGATCAGAAGTGTTCGTTTTGCGTCTCGAAGCGTGCTGTTGTTATCTGAAGCAAATCCGATAATTTCTTTTCTCAACTCGAGACTCGGATTAAGCAAAAATCTCTCCAATTCAAACATTGTGGTGTTTGCCAACCTGTCTAACTGCAAAATATAGTCGGCCAACATCCGACCATAGGACCCCTGGCTTACCATTTTTTCCTTGGTACTACCAAAGAAACTGTCTTTAAACATCACAAGTCTCGTGCGGTTCTCCCGCGGATAGGAAAATACCATTTGCCAAAAATCCCGATCGGCTTCGTCAAATGTTTCCGCGATTGCCTCCATGTCCTGCTGAGGAATTTCAGCCTGCTGAAATGCCGTCCTGAATAATCGTTCTTGTACGACGGAATTTATCGTCATAAGACGCCGAATCGTGTACTGTTTGATCTCGCGGTACGATATATTATCCCCATCGCTAATCGCATTAATTTTTGCCTTGAGCTCATTAGGAACCCATTTACTGTCTTCTTTAGTAAATTCCGAATAATTCCGTATGAGATAATCACGATCGTTTATCGGTAATCCGTCAATAAAAGCATTCAGCTCGGGCTGGATTTGAAGAAAAGCCGCATCACGATCAACCGTGTCGATTTCCGGCGCGTGACTCGTACTGGCGCGTACTTTGCTGATATCGACTAATCCCGTTACGGGGTCGATAAGCATTTTTGCCGCTTCAAGCTTTTGGTCTAACCTTGTGTTTTTGAAAGACTCATCTGTGTAAGTTTCATGCAGATCTTTCCAGGTTTGGAATCCCACCACATAACCGCTCTTTATAAGAGTCGCAAGGATCGCGATATTTCCGCTCCTGATAAGATATCCAATATTTCGCTCCATGTTGTAATCACGATGGTTGCCGCCTCCAAATCCCGGAAGGGTTGCCATATCTTTATGTGCGTAGATATTCTCTATAACCGTCAGCAAATCGGTAAGTAATTGTTCGCTTTGCTCCAGATTTCCCACAAAGGGAAGTACATCTCCGAAACCGTAGTCACTGATGAGTTGTGCCATGCCAAATATCCGTCGTTGATTCTCGGTAAGCCCTCCTTGCCGTAATAATTGCAGGAAGAAAACGAATGACGGCGAAGCAATATGACCGCTTCCATAGTTATCATTGTTTCTATACGCGTAGGGACTGGTGAATGTGTTCGATAAGAAGGGGTAGCTATCCAGCTCGGTAAGAACGGTTTGGAAAACCTCATCGGAATATCGCCCCAACTCGTTCAGTTCGTCTTTTATATCGGGGATTACAAAACCGAATAATGAGGGAAACGTGAACAATTGTGAAAGGCGCTCCGCGACTCGTATATAGGGAATTTCCGAATATGTGTTCGCTCTTATCCATCTCGCGTAGTCAAGACCGGTAATGTGCTCTCCCGATTCTTTGAAATCATACGTAAAAATATCATCGCTCCCCGTACGTTCAAGATGCGCAAGTAATGCAATCGGATTTGCTACTCCCGCTCGATTAAGTTTTATGGCGGCCGAAAGCTTAGCAAGATGCAAAAACGGTCTTCGCCACCAGAGATACAACTGCGCATTCAGCTCACGATTCTTTGCTCTCCGATACGCATTGTCCCGTGCCGTAAAATCAAAGTTTCTTCGTTCAATTTTTTGCGCATGTTGATCAAGAAGGAGTTGCTGTGCGGTCGTCCGCGCCGTTGTCAAGCGATCCACTACTGCTTCAGGAAGCGGGTTAACCTCACCGCCGCTTATTGCCGGTTGCATGGCGAACAGCGAGGCGAGTTCCACTCTGTCTCGATAATAACGCGAACGGTAGAGGTCCAATCTGTTGCGCACAGGATCGATGATCGATCGGAAAACATAGGCGATGCGCTCTCTTACCGTGAAAGGACGGAGGTCCGGCAGGTTATTCACTCGTCCCGCCACAAACGCTTCTATTTGTGCATCAATAAGCAGTTTCACTTGTATCGGAAATTCCTGATATACCTGTTCTTTTGCCAATGCAGAACGTATCAAATCACGGAATATTTCCTCAGGCATACCGGCATCTGACCACCGTTCCTGATACTGCATCGCCTCAATTTGTAACGAAATGGCGGATGCCATATCGCGTGCATCTTCCGAGGTAAAATACGCATCCGCCATTTGCTCTGCCACTACGGGAGACACCATGTTCTCCGTTGACGAGCGATTCAATATGCTATTTACCTTATCCTCCACCATATTCCAGAACGTTGTCTGCACTGGTTCGGCAAAATACATCACTTGCTGATCAGCCCACCATCGAAATACCCTGTTGATAATCTGCCTCCATACTGGGGCAGGCGTCACCAAATAGTGCAACCGATCTATACGATTTCTGAGATATCTTCCCAATTTGGCGCCGGCCGCATCTTCAAGCTCATCAACCCGTTCTTCGAGGTATGTTGTCATCGCTGAAAGATTGTTTTGTGCGGCAAGTGATCGGACGCTTCCAGCTGTATTGGGGAACGAAACGTCTATCTCGCGGACTATTTCTTCGGCAATACGAGCTAATGAATCATTTTGCGGATACGGTTCGGCATAAAGGCGCATAACGTCGAGCCAATTACGGAAACGATTCTGTTGCAGGCGTGCATCACTTCGCGCACCCGCAATAAATTTATCTGTCGCTCCCCGGATACCGAGCCATAAGGGGTTCATCCGTTTGCCAATCGACTCGATAATCAAAAGCACTCTATGGATAGGGGTATCAAAGTACGCGTTCCGTATGCGGGACATTTTTTGTGCGTATCGCTTTACATTTGCACGATTACTTGCTATCGTTGCTTTTCCCTCAACGGAATTTTCATTAACCCCCACATTGATAAACCGGTCGAATGAATCAGGGTAAAACGCCGTGTTACGATCCGCCTGCGACGCGATTACCGTACGATAGAACTCCGAGATGGTCGGGATGTTTTTATCGCCTGCCGCAAGGTGTAGCATCACATACGCTTCATAAAATGAATGGAAATCGGAAATCCTGACACTTTGTTCCTGTTCGGGGGTCAGCACTGTCCCATTAAATGAAAATGCGTCTCCCCAATCCCCAAATTCACCCGCCAGTGAAATGTTTTGTGCGGTGAGATTGTGCTGTAAAATATTATTCCGTACCATCAATCGAAAATTTTGGATGAGAAGTTTATCAACCTCAATCAGATAGTCGCGGATGCTTAAATTTTTTCCAAGTTCAATGCCCAGGCGCTTTGCCGCTATGCGAAGGTGCGGTTCCGCAGTTTTTTTCAGTGAACCGAAAACTTGTGCAAAGAGTGGCACATCAAAACCCGGCGGAAGCGTATCGGTAATAGCAGGGTATCGCTCTGAGCTTCCCATTACCATGGAAAATGGATTTAATTCGGAATTCTGGGTAAACCCCCCGAATAAATCAATGATGCGTGTGGCGTTCCTCCATGCTACTAGTATCTGAATAGGCTTGAATGCTTCAGGCAAGCTGGTATTTTTTTGCAAAATATTTTGCAATGGCTGGACTTCGCCTTCGTATATAAGCTCTTCAGGCTCAGTAATTGCGATCACCATAGGAGAACGAAGACCAAGTTCGCGTGCTTTCTCAGTTGCAGTCATTTCCCAGGATCTTTCCGTATAACCGCTTATATTTCTTCCCCCGCCCGTCGGTACTAGCTCGCCGTCGGAAATAAATCCTCCCCATTGCGAGTTGCCGGTGTTCCCGACACCTTTCACATTAATGTCATAATAAGTAACGCCATCAATTACCTCCGGCGTTGCGGCCGCGATAATCGCCCTTCCTTGCGTGGGAAGCGCATACAGATGTTCATCTTTGGAAATTGAAGCTAATTTTTCGGCAAGGGAAGAATTCAACGCAACAGGTATCACGATAAAAGAGTAATCGCCTCGTTCGATCGCCTGTTTCATAGCTTCGGGGGTATCAGGGTGTACTGCAGTTACTTTTGTTTTAATCGGGATAACCTGCTCTTCCCGCAAACCCATTTCATCAAGAAACTTAGCCTTGTCCTCAACCGGTAATCCGACGACAACCTGGGTTATCGGATTTGCGGTGTTGGCATTAACATTCACTTCTGTTTGCGCGACACGTATCGGTACGGACACACCTGAATTCGTTTGTTCTGTCTGCCACCTCGTCTTTATCCAATTACCAACCGCATCCACCATTTCCATAAACCGCACAAATCCCTGGTCAAAGGCATACACAGATGCGGCACTTACCGCCCGATAGTCCTTTTTATGCGTTTGGTTGAGCGGCGAAGTGGTTTGCGGGGTAAATCCTACGGACTTCCAGAAGTTTCTTGCCGCCTCACCGGTCGGCTGATTCACCGCTTCCGCACGATCGACGCTGAAAAGAGATCTTATAATTCCCTCGATTGCACTGAATCGCTTGACCGTTTCCCCGTTTTTCCGGAATGCGGCGGGAACCATGATCGTATCGATGTGGAAATATCGTATACCCTTCGCTCGTTCAATGATATTGCCCGAAAACACCAGCGACGGCGCGTCTATGCTGATGGCGTAGTCGGTTGGGGTGATGGCCTGCACGACGATATAGGAAGGGTCTATCTCCAATGTTTCCGCAATCGTTTTTTTCACTTCCTGCTCTGAGGGATAGGCGGCATGATCCGTACCACCCAAGAATGTTGTCAGACGCTCGACGGCTTTTTCTGCCGCCACCATCGCCGGTTCCGGCACCCCCGTTTCCACTACCGCAGGCACGTTACCCTCCACACCATAGATCTTCACCCATCCCGTCGGAATCCGTTCCATGACCCCGATTTGCATATATCCCTTCGATGCTTTCTTAAGGATACGCATGTCATTTGCCGCACCAAACGGCAACCGGTCCAATATGTCGGAAATTGATGTGGTTGCGCGAACGGATAACGTTGCCCTGGTACCGTTTGCCGTCCGATACTCGATGATAATCCGCTCATCCGATTGCCACGGGAGTTCCGCTATGGCGGCCAATCGGAATGAATCGGTCGGTGCCAATATCGCCGCTTTTTTGGCAAAATTTTCCTTGGCACCGTTGGGGAGAATTATCGGTAACAAAATGTCCGCATCGGCATCCTGAGCTATCGGCGAGAAACGTACAAGCGCTACATTGCCCGTAGGACTCATATCCACGCGATACCGCCATAGTTCCGTTTCCTCGGAGTCATTGGGGTTTTGTCCGAACACTATTTCATCGCCGAACGCAATGACTTTCGATTCCCCGACTCCCAAGCGTATGCCGTTTACCCAGGTTCCTTTCGGTGAACGATTGGTAATCGAGAGACCATCCCCTTCCGGTTGCACGCTGGCATGATCGACGTCAAATTGGCTAAATAGCGTTTTTTTCGGCACGACGAATCGGTCGGTTCCTTTTTGCTTCGTGCCGATATGTACCCCGGGACCCGGTGTCGGTTGCGGTTGCCGATCCTCTCCCCGCTCCACCAACCGCGGCATGGCAACCTCAAGTCCGTATCGCCGCATGGGTTGCACGGCTTCCGGTTCCTGCGCGGTTTGAGCAATCCCGTTTAAGTGCGCGCCCACCCGTTGCCAGTCTTTATCGATCGGATAGTGCCCTTCGCCGTAGGTTACGACCGCAAAGCCCTGTTGACTCCGCAGATTATTCTCCCCGATAAAGTCCTCGGTCTGCTTTTGATCGACGATATTTTCTTTTTGCGGCAAATGGAACCTGATCGG
>WBZO01001015.1_pt1 | contig 48947 bp, 47 predicted proteins | sample 5204261 | NCBI WGS metagenome assembly WBZO01 (sample SAMN12412400, study PRJNA552823) | activated sludge metagenome | isolation source: activated sludge from anammox sidestream of wastewater treatment plant... | place: USA: North Carolina | collected 2017-09
CTTGGTCGCCTCCCGCCCGGCCTCGTCCGGATCGAGGACGAGATAGACATCCTCGAAACGCTCCAGTGACTGCGCCACCTTGCCGGGGACGCGAGTCCCGAGCAGGGCGACGGCCCAGAAGCCCCACTCGACGGCAGTGAGCCAGTCGAAGGGCCCTTCGGTCACGACCACCGCCTCGCCCTTCGCGCTCGCCAGACCGAGGAGTGGCTTTGGGAAGCGAAGGTTGAGGTATCGCGGCTCGCGGTCGGTGAGGCGTCGTCCCGTGAGCCAGGTCGCCCGGCCGTCGACGAGCTCGGGGATGATGGTCCGCCCGGCGAAGCACTCGCGGTCGCCGTCCAGCAGGCCGAGCTGGTGTGCGGTCTCGATGTCGAGGTTCCGGTCGCGAAGCTCGCGGGCCAGGCCCGGTATGCCGAAGCCCAGCCGGAAGCGCCGTACCGTCCCTTCGTGGATGCCGCGTGACGCGAGGTAGTCCAGCACCTCCGGTCGCGACCAGACCGCCTCCTCGTAGAAAGCGGCGGCCGTTTCGATGATCGGCGCGGCCTTCATCCGATCGACCTCGGGAACCGCCACGTTAGGTGGGTGTGGGGCACCTGCCGGCATCGTGGGCACCTGAGATCCAGCCAGCAGCGCGACCGCTTCCCTGAAGTCCACCCTGTGCAGGCGGCTCATGAAGTCAATCACGTCGCCCCCGGCTCCGCAGCCGAAGCAGTAGTAGCTCTGGCTCGCGGGATAGATGACGAGGCTGGGGCGGCCGTCCCCGTGGAAGGGACAGACCGCGGTGAGCCTCCCGCCTGTCTGGCGGAGTTCGAGTCCGGACGCGGCGGCCACATCAGCGATGGGGTGGCCGCGGCGGATCGCATCGGTGTCATGCATCGGGACACACTCCGCCGCCGGAAGGGGCCGCCCTCCGAAGGGGACGGCCCCAGGAAACCCGCGACGGAAATGCCGTTCAGGCAGCGAGCGGGCGGGCGCCCTTGAGCGCCCTCACCGCGAAGGTCCGGCCCGGCGTCCAGCTCGGAAGCCCGATGGCGCTGACGACCTTCAGACGAATGTCGCACCCGCTGTCGGGGACGAGCATCGCTCCCTTGCCAGTGCCGGGGCTGTAGTGGACCGCATCCACGAGACCGAGCCTGCGGCAGGACTGGAGCCAGCAGCCGTAGACATCGCGTACGAGGACAGAGGGCATCCCGGACATGTCGAGCGCGCCGAGAATCTCCGCAGCGCGGCCAGGTTCGCGGCGGTGAAGCCGCCTTGCTTCGGCAAGCGCGCGCTCGACCTCGAGGGTCTTGACAGCGTGCGCCTGCCGCCGGATGGTGTCATGACACGAGGCCAGTCCGGGCATGTTGGGATTCAGTTTCGACGCAGAACCCAGCAGCCTGAGGGCCTCGTTATATTTGTGCTCCGATGCCAGCGCCTTCGCACGCTCGATCGCGGCGAGGGCCTGCTCTTCGCGCTGACGCGCCTCCCGTTCCGCCCGCTCGATGGCGAGCAGCCGCGAGAGGTCTTCCCGCTCCTCCAGCTCGGCCAGTTCCGCCTCGATACCCGTGAGCCGGTTGGCGGCGACGGTCGCGACCGCCGACGCGGTCGCCACGAGTTGGTCCGCCTCTGCCTGGCTCCGGGGAAGGAACGCAGTAGCGACGACCTCGAGCGCTCCGTCCACGACCTCTCGCGCGTCGCGGTCGATCTGCCGATAGCGGCCGGCCTCATCCTTGAGCCGGCGGTGCTGTTCGAGGACCGTCTCGGCCTCCCGGCGCGCGGCGCCATCCTGCTCGCTGAGCCGTTGCAGCTCGCGCGCTGACCGCAGAATGGCCTGCACGAGCTGGTCGGGCTGGTCGTCGAGGGCTGGCGGTGGCATGGCCACCTGGGTCGCGATAGTTGGCTCCGGATCGCTCGCGAACTCGTCCTGATATCGGGCGAGCTCGGCGAGATCCCGGAGGACGACGGGTTGCTTCACGATGCTTCTCCTTCCTGGTAGTCGGTCACCCTCGACAGAGCGAAGGGATCCGCGTCCTGGTCGTGGCCGTTCGCGACCACGCTGGGCTGGGGCCGCAGCTCGACGATCGAGCCACCGCTTTGAACTGGCAGACCTCGTTCGAGGTCGAGCGCGAGGCTGAGCACCGGCTTGCCGATGGCGTCGGCGAAGACGGCTGAGAGTTGGTGACGGAGCGCTGCAACGAGCTCGCCGTCGCTGACCTCGCGCCCGTTCACCGAGAGCGCAAGCTGGATGACGTAGCGCCTGGCGCCATCTGCCTCGAAGGCGGTGAGCAGGCCGTTGACCTGCCTGCCGTCGAAGACGACGCGCTGGACGATGATGGCGAGACCGTTTGGCAGCGAGACGCCAAGGGCTTTCGCGTAGCTCCTGGCTGTCCGCCGGACGAGCCGCCGGAGCTGCCACGCCTCACGGCGGGGAGGGTCGGCGATGATGGTCAGGCGCCGGCTGCGGATGCGGCGGTAGATCTGTCGCACCTTGCGGGCGCCGGCGATGAGGATGCGCCGGGTCTGTCCCCGGAAGGCGATGGTCCAGCGGCAGAGCAGGCACTGCTGCTTCCTGGACCGGCGTCGTGTGGTGGCCATGTGATTCCTCCTTTTGGCCCTTCAGAACGGCCAGCTCTTGACGGCGACGAGCACCGTCGAGCAGACCGCGATGACGATGGCGGCGAGCCGGATGTGGCGCATGAGCCATCCCTCCTCCCGCACCCGGTAGGGTCGTGATGACATCTGTTCCTCCGTTCAGGGGATCTGGTGGACGCGCGGAAAGCCCCGCACGGGTTCCTGCCTCTCGAAGAGAAGCGGGATCGTGTGAGGCTTTCGTTGGAGCAGGACCTCAACGCGGCCAATGACCGGGAAGGGCACTGCACGACCGAGTCCTTGCGCGATGCGCGTGGGCTACGGCCGGTTTGAGTTTCAGATGGGACGGAATCGTTGGCTATCGCTTGATGGGCTGCTGGTCTCCTTTCGCTGCAGTTCTCGCTGACTGGTGGATCGGTGTCGCTGGCAAGGTCCTCCTTCTCAATTGGTTCCTTCGGTTGCTTGCCCTGGTTCGACTTCAGCCTGGAGAGCGAGCTCGTTTTCCTTGCGGAGAGATCCCTGCTGCGGTCCCGGATGGGCTTTCCGTACCGGTAGTTCGGTCTGGCAACACCGGCAAGTCGCGATTTCTGGAGGCAGCCTAGCGGTGGCCGTTCCAATCGCGTTCCAAGATTCGGCGCCAGCCGTTCCAAGTAGAGGAGTCCTGTTCCGATTTCGCTCCAATCGAGGCCGGCATGGGCGTTCGCAGGGCAGCGCCGACAGCGAGCGGACGTCGATGAGGGGTGCTCGCGTGGCGACAAGCCAGCAAGGGGCCGAGGCTCTCGTCCGCGTTGTCCTCGGAACGGCGCTCGGCGGCTCTCACGGCATCAAGGCGGCACGGCAATTCGGTGGCCCCGGGGCTACTCACGAACCCCGCCAACCGTGCTTAGGTCAAGCTGAGGTTAGAGGCGGGTCCGATTGGAACAGAATTGGAGTGCAACTGATATGTCTTCTTGAGTTGTGTTCCGTTCCGATTCCAACGAACCACCTCATGTCGGCAGGCGAGCCGAGGGCTGGTCAGGAAGGACGGATGACAGCCGCAATCTCGTCGGCAATCTCATCTACGGTGTGAGTTGCCGTGCTGCGAGCAAGCTTGTCAGCCAGCGGCGGGCTGAACGAAATGACCTCCGACTTGGCGATGTTGTGCCAAATCGGAAGTATCGCCTGGTCCCCGTCGATCCCCTTCGTCACGAGCCCATCGAGCTCGTAGCTTGGCCAGCCCTTCGTGAAGAAGTGGTGGGAGAGGACGACCACTCCGAAGCGGCTACTGGCGAGGCCGTGATCGATCCTCCTTCTCAAGCTATCTCCGATGCGGAGCTCGAACTCGTCGAACCAGACAACAAGGTCCCTGCTCTGCAGGGCATGAGCGAGGGGCCGCACTATCAGCTCCTTGTCCTCCGACGCGTACGAGATGAACACGTCCCAGGCTCGCGTCCCATGCGCATCAATGGCTTGGCCGTCATCGGGCATCGAGCGGACGAGGGAAGGAACCGAGGCAAGTGGAGTCTCGCGGAGGGGAGGAAGAGCCGACGGAAGGATTCGAACAGCCGCGAGCGTTTGCCCGCGGAGTCCTGCCATGTCGATCGTCACGTGCCAATGGCCAGCTTGGGGGGATCTGAAGATGGACCGGGGAACGCCGCGCGAGACCGCCAAGGTACTGATGGCGTCGGCCGGCACGGAAGGCGCTCAGATCGCTCGACTGCATCAGGCGAACATTCGCGGCGGACCCTGTCAGTGAGACCTCGACGATCTCGCCCGCGGTCCGCTGGCCCAGGTCATGGTGAATGAACTTCAACTGCCACTCCTCGCCAAGGTGCTAACTCATTGCGGCAACTGCACAGGTCCAACCTGACAGCGAATCTGCCTTGGCTCGGTTGTTCTGCCATTGCAGGGGCTGGAGATTGGCGATGTCATCGGAGCCGCCTCGTGCTACGGGAAGGACGTGGTCGATCTCCCAACCCCTTCCATTGTTGGTGACCATTCCGTACATGGCGCGGTCGATCCAAGCTCCACAGGCGTCCTTACGCCTGACGGCAGGATCCACGCCGGGAACGATCTTGGCCTTGCTCCAGACGGCCTGAATCACCGCACTGCCGAAGGCTCGGCCGCTGCGATCGGTTCCTGGGCTTCGCATATTGTTGACCTCGTACGACATTTTGGGGTCGACCGCCGACCCAGTTCGCAGTGTCCGCCGTGTACGCCGCGTTGTCAACTGCCGGCAATAGTAGCAGTGCCCCATCCCACGCCCATGGCCGGCGGACAGCGTGGACGCTGAACACGGCCGGGTTGCCTGACGGCGCGTTGTGCGGAGTGAGCGACCGTTATACGCTACTCGGCGGACATGGCGAACCAGACGCTTGGCGACCTCATTCGGGACGGCCGCGTCCGCAAGGGCCTGAGCCTTCGCGCTCTGGCTGCCCAAATCGAGAAGACGCCCTCGTACCTGAGCGACATCGAGAATGACCGTCGCGTCCCGGCCGAGGACGTGCTCCGCGATCTCTCGGCCGCGCTCGACCTATCCTTCGACGAGCTGATGGCGCACGCCGGCCGCGTTGGCGAGCGAGCCGAGCGCTACCTGCGCCGAGAGCCCGCAGCCGGCCGGCTCTTCCGCACCATATCCGAGGCAAATCTGCGGCAGGAGGAGGTTGAGCAGCTCCTCCTGCAAGCCGAGGAACTGGCGAAAAGGCGCGAGCAAGGCGGATGAAGCGCTACCGGGACGCCGACGGCCGTTTACGGCTCTGGTACAGCGACGCGGAGATCGAGAAGCGTGCGCTCAGGTGCCTGGAAGCGGCGGGCCAGCCGTCCGGTCCGGAGCCCGTCGTCGACATCGAGTTCATCATCGAGGAGCAGCTCCGCGCTCGCCTCGACCAGTACGCTGTCCTGCCGCCAGGGGTCCTCGGCGTCACCGACTTCCTTGCGGGCGAGCGGCCGTTGGTGCGCATCGACGGCGAGCTGTCCCGAAACGCGTGCGACATTGAGTCTCCCGCCGTCAGCGCCGTCAGCGCCGTCAGCGCCGTCAGCGCCGTCGGCCGCTGGCGTGCAACGCTGGCGCACGAAGCGGGCCACATCATTCTCCACACAGTGTTGTTCGACGTGCCTCCGTCGCAGGCAGCCCTGCTAGATGCAGACGCAGCGGACGTTGTGTCGCCGAAGCCTGTGAGCTGCATAGAACGGAGCATTGACGGGCGCAGGCCGTCAGACTGGCGCGAGGTGCAGGCGAACCGCTGCATGGCGGCCCTGCTCATGCCGCGGCCCCTCTTCGACCGGTGGTCCCGCATCGTGGCCCTCGAGGAAGGCCTACCAGTACCGGCCCCTGTCGACTCCCCAGCGGCTCGCCGGCTAGTGTCGCGCCTTGCCGACCGGTTCCAGGTATCGCGCGAGGCGGCACGTATTCGCCTGGTCACCTGTCAGCTCCTTTCGGACAATCTGCCGCTCCCCCTCGCCGCTGACGTGTGATCGCTGCGGACCCAATGTGTTGACAAGTCGGCGTACAGGGCGTACTTTCCGGCTTCAACACACGTGGGGTGGATCATGCTCGACGACACGACGGCAGGCGTCGGCCGCATCCTGGGAACCGAGGACGCCACGCCGCTCACATTCTGGTTCGCTCTCGATCCACAGTGCTGGGTGCAGCTCGATGAGGTGGTTGCGCTGGAACGAGTGCTGCCCGGTGACCAGCACGTCAGCATCTACGGAGTTGTCTCGCAGGTAAGAGCGCGCCACGTGGGCGCTCGCTTTGACAACGACGTCTTCCTCATAGAGCAGGGGGTATTGCCCGCCGAGGTGAGCGAGGCCGCCCAGGTGCTGGCTACACGCTTCGAGCCGGAGACGTTCGTGCCCCCGCTGCCGGGCGCCGAGGTGCGTCGCGCCACGGGCGCCGAGCGCGACGCAGCACTCTATTTCGACCGCATGAAGGAACGATTACCGCTCGGGCTCTCGCGTGACGGCCAGTTGGTCTTCGGGAACCTGGAGTTCATCGACGGGACGCGCGGCGCGCACGTCAACATCAGTGGTGTCTCCGGAGTCGCGACCAAGACGACGTACGCGACCTTCCTCCTTTACGGTCTCTTCCAGTCGGGAATTCTCGGAGCGGAGACGATTAATACGAAGGCGCTCGTCTTCAACGTGAAGGGCGAAGACCTGCTCTTCCTGGACCGGCCCAACCGCGAGCTTCCGGACGAGCAGCGCGAGAAGTACGAGCAGCTCGGGCTGCCGGCGGGGCCGTTTCCGAGCGTGTCGTTCTGGGCCCCGCCCCGGCGGAACGTGGCCGGTCTCGCGGCCGACGTGGCCCAGCGCCTCGAGAACGTGACGCCGTTCTTCTGGACGGTGCACCAGTTCTGCACGGAGGACCTGCTTCCGTTCCTCTTCGCCGATGCCCGCGACGAGACGGCGCAGTACACGATCGTGCTCCACAACGTGATGCACCGGCTGCGCCAGGCGACGCGGGGCCGCGAGGGCGCTGCCGTCATCGAGGACACGCAGGTCACGACCTTCAGGGAGCTTGTCGAGCTCATCGAGGCGAGGGTGAGCGACCAGGGGTCCGGCTGGGCCGGCACGGCGATCGGGCAGGGGACGATCTCGGCCTTCATCCGGCGGCTGCACGGCGTCGCCCGCCACGTCGAGCACCTGATCCGCGCCGACGTAGCACAGGCCGAGCGGCACCGCATCGACCTCGATGCGCAGCTGACCGTGGTGGACATCAACCGGCTCACCGACCGCGCCCAGCGGTTCGTTGTGGGGGCCGTAATCCAGCAGGTGCTCAAGGTGAAGGAGGAATCGGGCTACGGCAAGCCGCTCCTGTTCGTGGTGCTCGACGAGCTGAACAAGTACGCGCCGCGGGAGGGCTCGGGGCCGATCAAGGACATGATCCTGGACATCGCCGAGCGTGGCCGCTCGCTGGGAGTCGTCCTCATCGGGGCCCAGCAGACGGCGAGCGAGGTCGAGCGCCGGGTTATCGCGAACGCCTCGATCCGCGTGGTGGGACGGCTGGACACGGCCGAGGCCTCGCGCGAGGAGTATGGCTTTCTCCCGCCGGTGCTCCGCCAGCGGGCCACGATCCTGAAACCGGGGACGATGATCGTGTCGCAGCCGGAAATCCCGGTCCCGGTGGCGGTCGAGTTCCCGTTCCCGGCGTGGGCCACGCGCGCCACGGAGGCTCCACCGGCCGCTCCCGGGGCGGGCCGGAGTCGCCTCGACGCGGTCCTGCGTGGAGGCGCGCCGTGAAGATCCTGCATACCTCGGACTGGCACGTGGGCCGCACCATCAAGGGCCGCAGCCGCGAAGCTGAGCACGTCGCCGTCCTGGCTGAGATCGCGACAATCGCTCGCGAACAGGAGGTGGACCTTGTGCTCATCGCGGGCGACATCTTCGACACGGCAACGCCGTCGGCGACCTCCGAAGAGATCGTCTACGGCGGGCTGATGGAGCTCGCGAGCACAGGCGCACAGGTCGTGCTGGTCGCGGGCAACCACGACAACTGGCGGCGGTTTCGCGCGCTCCGGCCGTTGCTCAGGCTCGCGAACGTGCACGCGGCGCCGTCGTTTGCGCTGCCAGAGAATGGAGGCTCCATACGCCTGGTGACGCGCGGCGGAGAGACGGCCTGTGTCGGGCTCTTTCCCTGGCTTTCGCAGCGGAACGTCGTGAACGCGGAAATGCTGATGGGCGAGCAGCAGTACGAGCACCAACAGAGCTATGGCGCGACCGCGCTGGACGCGCTCAACCGCCTCAGCGCGGCCTTTGCGGCCGACAGCGTGAACCTCATCGTCGCCCACCTGACGACGGCCAACGCGACGCCGGGCGGTGGTGAGCGGGAGGCGGAGATCCGCGGCGGCGCGGGCACGATCTTCGACTACTGGGTGCCCCAGGAACAGCTGCCGAAGACGGCCAGCTACGTCGCCCTGGGCCACATCCATCGCCAGCAGCGCGTCTCGGCACAGCCGCCGGCGTGGTACTCCGGCTCGCCGCTGCAGCTGGACTTTGGCGAGGCGGAGCAGGGGCAGGGCGTGCTCCTCATCGAGGCCCATCCGGGGATGCCCGTGAAGGTGACGCAGCGCCGGCTGACGGCCGGCAAGAAGCTCATCACCGTCTCGGGCGACCTGCCCGAGCTCCGGCGGATCGCGGACGCTCGCCCCGAGCTCGCCGAAGCACACCTGCGCATCTTGGTGAAGGAGCCGCCGCGCATCGGCCTCAGCGACGAGGTGCGCGAGCTGTTCCCCACCGCCGTGGCCGTGCACATCGACGTCCCTCCGGTGGACGGCACGAAGGGCAGCCGGCCGGTCGGGCTGACGGCCCACCAGCTCCTGGAGCTGTACTTGGACGAGAAGAGACAGCGCAACGACGACGTCATCGCGCTGTTCGACGAACTCTCATTGGAGGCGAGCCATGCGTCCTAAGCGGCTGGTCCTCGAAGGCTTCGCCTCGTTCCGCGACCGCGAGGAGGTGACGTTCGAAGATGTCGACCTGTTCGTGCTTGCGGGGCCGACCGGCGCCGGCAAGTCGAGCATCCTCGATGCCATGGGCTTCGCGCTCTACGGGTGCGTTTCGCGGTACGACGACGGCCGTCTGGTGGGGCCGGTCATATGCCAGGGTTCGAACCAGGCCCGCGTCCAGCTCGACTTCAGCATCGGCGGCAAGGACTACACAGCCGTGCGAGTCGTCCGGCGCACCCCGTCCGGGGGCGGGACGACCGCCGAGGCACGACTCGAATGTGGCGACGAAACGCTCGCCGGCAGCGCAGCCGAGCTCACCGACCACATCGCCCAGCGCGTCATCGGGTTGGACTTCGAGCAGTTCACGAAGTGCGTGATGCTGCCGCAGGGCGACTTCGCGCAGTTCCTTCACGCGAAGGGGAAGGAACGTCAGGACCTTCTGGTGCGGCTGCTCGACGTCGAGTCCTTTCGAAGGATTCGGACCGCCGCCGGCGAGCGTCAGAAGGACGCCGAGAAGACCGCCGGGGAGCGGCGGGCGAGGCTGGCGAACGATCTAGCAGGCGCCACACCCGAGGCGCTCGCCGGCGCCGATGAACGCGTCGCAGCACTGGTCGAGCTGCTCAAGCGCTGCACTGAGGAGAAGCAGCAGATCGCAGAGCTCGGCCACGTGGAGCGCGATCGCCGGGTGGCGGCTGCCCGCGAGCGGGAGGCTGCCGTGCGACTCCGCGCCATCCGCGCCCCGGCCTTCCTCGCCAACCTCGGTGAGCGGCTCGCCGCCGCCGGGAAGGCGCACGCAGAGGCGGTACTCGCGTGCGAAAGCGCTCGCGCCGAGCGCCGCGCCGCCGACGAGGCGCTGGCCAAGCATCCGGCGAAGGCAGGGCTCGCGCTGCTGGAGGCGGATCACGAACGCCTGGCCGGCCTGGCAGAGCGCTTGGACGCAGCCAACGACGCGCTCACCGAGGCGTCTGCAGAACTGGCCGCCGCCCGAGCAGCCGAGGACGAGGCGGGCCGCGCCCATGCCGCGGCTGTCGCGGCGTGCGAGCGGCTCCGGGCCGAACGGCGTGCCGCTGAGACCTCCGTCGGGAAGCTCCCGCCGCGGACCGAGCTGACGCTGTTGAAGGCGGACCACGAGCGGCTTGCGACGCTGACACGTCGCGCGGACGAAGCCGCCGAAGCGCTCGCCGGCGCTTCGGCGTCACTGGCGGAGGCACGCGTGGCCGAGGCGGAGGCGGAGGCCGGGCGCGCCGCAGCCCAGGCAGCCTGCGACCAGGCCCGAGCCGAGCGCCGCGCGGCAGAGACGGCGATCGAGGAGCTTCGACCCAGGGCACAGCTGGCGCTCCTGGCGGACGGACACCTGAAGCTCGTAATCGCGGCGAACAGAGTGGCGGAGGAGCGCAAGGGGGTTCGCGGGGCTATCGCCGCGCTCGAGTCTGCGCGCGCCGCCGAAGCAGTGGCCGTGCAGTCGCACTCGGACGCGCTCGCCGCTCGCGACGCGCTGCTCCGGGCGAACGCAGCGTACGACGCGTCGCAGGGGCTAGGTGCGGGCGACACCTGCCCTGTCTGCGGCGAGACGCTCGCTGGACCGCCCGCGGCAGCGATGCCGGAGGGAATGGAGGACGCGCTGGCGGCGGTCGACGCGGCGCACGCCCAACTGGACGCCGCTCGTCGTCTGACCCTCGACTGCACGGGCGAGCATGCGACCTGCGAGACCGCGCTATCGGGGGCCACTCGCACGCACCTGGAGCTCGCCGCCGCGCTCGCTGATCAGCCATCCGCCAGTGAAGTTGCTGCCGAGATCGGCGCCGTGGAAGCGGCCGAGGCCGAGCTGAGCGCCGCCCGGGATCGTGAACACGACGCCGAAGCGGCGCTCGAAGAGAGCGACGAGGAGGAGCTGGCGGCAGCGCGCCGACACAGCCTCGACTGCTCGAACCGGCACGCGAGCCGCGAGACGGCGTTTGGTCAGCTGTGCGCCGATCGGGAGAGCGTCGCCGCCACATTGGCGGGGAAGCGTGGCCCCGAGGAGGTCGCCGCCTACCTCGAACGGCTGGACGCAGCTGAGGCTGCAGCTGAGGCGGCGCACCAACGCGAACGCGAAGCCGAAGCGGCCCTTGAGGAGCTCGGCGACGCCCAGCTCGCAGCCGCGCGGAAGCGCACCGTCGAGTGCTCTAACGACCTGGCCGGCTGCCAGCGGACCGTCGCCGGGGTGACGGCGGAGCACGCCAAGCTCGCAGCCACGCTTGCTGGAAAGAACGGGCCGGAAGAGGTCGCGGCGAAGCTCGAGGCAATCGGCGCGGCCGAAGCCGCCGCCGCTGCGGCGCGCGACGATGAGCAGGACGCTGAGAGGGCGGTCGCCGCCGCACTCGAGGCGCTGGAGGCGGTCCAACACGAGGAGCGCGAGGCATGGCCGGCCTACAACGAGGCGCACGCGAGTGTCGCGGCTTTCGGCGCGCCAGCCTCGGACCACGCGAGCCTCGCCCGCAGCTGGACGGCGCTCGTCACGTGGGCAGGCCCGGCCGCGACGGAGCGCGACGGCGCAGCGGCCACCGCTGATTCGGAGGCAGACAGCGCCGCGAAGCGACGCGCTCTCACGCTGGACGGGCAGTCAGCGGCGTGCCGCGCGCTCGGGGTCGACGTCGCGGACGGCGATCCGCTCGTCGCCCTCGCGCAGGCCGAGGGCTCGCAACGCACGTTCGCACGGCAGCTCAGCGAGCGTGTTCGTGAGCGCGAGAAGGTCGAGATGGAGCTGGCCGAGGCCGACCAGCGGGGGCGCGTTGCGAAGACGCTCGCCGACGCGCTCCAGGTCAATAACTTCGAGCGCTGGTATCTCAGCGAGGCGCTCCAGCGGCTCGCTTTCGGCGCCTCGCGTCGCCTCGGGGAGCTCTCAGGCGGCCAGTACACCATCGCCCTCAACAGGGCCGGGGATGACTTCGAGGTCGTCGACCACCAGAATGCGGACGAACGCCGCCCGGTTCGCACGCTCTCCGGCGGCGAGACCTTCCTCGCATCGCTTTCGCTGGCCTTGGCACTCGCCGACGAGGTGGCGGCGATGGCGGCCGCGACTGCGCCGCGTCTCGATGCGCTCTTCCTCGATGAAGGCTTCGGCGCGCTCGATCCGGACACGCTGGAAGTCGTGGCGAACGCGCTCGACGAGCTCCGCGCCGGTGGCCGGATGGTCGGGCTCGTGACGCACGTGGCCGCCCTGGCCGAGCGCATGCCGGTGCAGTTCCACGTCCGCAAAGAAGCCGGCACCTCGCGAGTGACGCGGGAGGAGGCGTGAGATGCGTTACGCCATCGAATCGTGGTCGCCGGAGTACGGAAGCCCCGTTGACCTGCAGTCCGATCCGGATCGCACGCCACCAGAGGTGCAGCTGGACGTGGAATTCCCGCAGACGGCCTGGCGGTCCGTCACGACAGACAGCGGCCCCGCAGAGTCCGTCCTATTCATCGACGGTGTGCGGCGGATCGAAGCACGGCTCTGGGCCTTTGACGCCGACGACATGCCCTCGCCGGGAATCGTCACATCCTACGCAGCGGGCGTTGTGCGCTGTGACGGAGCTACCGCTGTCATCGAGAGACAGATAGTCGAGCGCACGGTCTTTGGCCAGCCCGGCCTGCCGACCATCGTCACCCATTGCGCGCGGTACGAACCGCACGCCGTGATTCGCCCGGCGGTCGATGCGCTGCTGCTTGCGCTCCAGGAGCGGTTGGGCCGCCTCGAGCGTCAGGTCGCGGATGACGCCCGCGGCGCTGATTTCATCGTGATCGATGGGCCGCTAAGCGGACGCGAGAATGTCCCAGGTGCGATCGGCTACGTAAAATCGCACGAGACTGCCTACCTTCCCGCCGAGCTGGCGAAGGTGGTGTCGGGTCTGCAGCCGGGCGAACGAACACCCGTGTTCCTGACGCGGACGAGCTGGAGCCGGTACTCCTGGTATGTCCGCTTGCCGGGCGGGAGCGGCCACCCCTGGGCCGGCATCGTCCGCTGTGAGGCCGCACCCGACCTCCCGCTCGCTGAAGTCTTCGCCCGAGCTGATCTCAGCGCGACCACGCTTCCCCGCTACGCATCCGCCCCGCACAAAGAGCCGCGGGCGCCGCAAAACCTCTATCCCGTCGGCGCGCTGGAACGCGATCTACGCCGGCGCCTTGGCGATGAAACACTGCTGTACCGTGCGCTGCGGCTGGCGGCCAGCGATGCGGTGTTGATGGTGGAATAGCTCACCCGTTGCCTCGAGGGACGCCAGACGACACTCGACGAGCCTCCGGGTAACGTGCGCCGGTGCCCCGTCAGTCCGCGGTCCAGACTGGAGCGAGGCCAGCTGGCTCACGCCGCAGGAGCGTGACGCATTACTCAGCAGCGATGCAGAGTCCGGACTCTTGGCGTGAGTCGCTGTCGGGCTCGGCTGAGACGCCTGCAAGCGCGGATTAGCGAGACGCCCGCTTGAACACGGCCAGCACCCCTGCTCCGCACAGGAGCCGGTCACCGTCCGCCACCACGTTGGTGATGTTCTTCGAGAACTCGGCGCCCCAGAGTGCGTGCCCATTCGTGTCTACTACGTCGAGCCGGTTTCGATGCCAGAGGAACAGGTCGTCACCAATGATCCCCATGTCGCCGGGTGGCTCGTCGAACTCGGCGAGACTCCGCAGTTCATCGTTCTGGAGGTAGAACAGGATGCCGTCGCACCACGCGGCAGCCAGGCTGCCATCGGGACCGACCACGGGCTTCGCCCACCCCTCGCCAAGCGCGTGGACGCCGCGAACACGCCCCGCGGAGTCCAGGTGGACCACCTTCCCATCGCTCGATCCAACAAAGACGGAGCCTGGCGCGGGGGACAGATGCGAAACAGTAGGCCCGAAGCCGCTGATAGTCACGGTGATGGTCAGACCAGGCTCTTCTTCCTCGTCCGGTCCGTTGCGCATGAGGGTCTCGTAGGCCGCGTGGACCTTCTTGAAGCGACCGGCCGCCCCGGCGTCATCCGGGTTCCGGTCGGGATGGCTCGCCATTGCCTGACGGCGGTACGCCTTCTTCACTTCCTCGGCGGTCGCTCCGCGCTCGACCCCGAGCTCCGCACGTGCCGCCTGAGATGTGAGGCCGTCTCCGAATGGCGAGGACAGCGTGTAGATCCTGGGTTCGTTGCGAAGCTCAAATTGCCAGGCCGTCCTCCCTTTCGGGGTGATGCCATAGACGTTACCCATACTCGACACGACGACCTGCTCGCCAGTCCAGGTCACGTAATAGGGACAGGGCCGAGAGTACCCGTTGTCATCGTCGATCTTCCCAGGTGTGTTCCAGCGCCATCGTGCCTCGCCGTCGAACCCGAACGCGTAGAGGCCACCGTCACGGCAGCCGACATACCAGGTGTCGTCCCCCGCAACTATCTGTGAGGTTGCGTCGGGCACCTGACCCGTGCCCACGACGTCGGCCCCAGGCGAGATGAACCACAACTGCGTCGGGCCTTCACCAATCCTGGCGGTTCGCACTACCCCAATACCCCAACCAGATCGCGCAAACCGGGCTTCCGTGAAAGCCGGGAGGTTGGTGTGCCGAAGGAGTTCAGCCCCGTCCGCGATCGCGAGGTCAATCAAGCTTCCCTCGCCCTTGCTCACGCCATAGGCGCGCGCCACCCTGCCCAGGACGGCCAGCTCACGAATCGGAGGGCTCACCTGGGCCTGGAAGAGAAGCTCGAAGGCGCCCTCGCCCGCGCGGACGGAGAAAGCGGCGACGTCCGCGCGCTTGCGCCCCTCCGTTTTCGCTCGGCAGCGTTCGAGCCGTTTGCGCAATTGTTCCTCAACGTTGGCAGGCATCTTTCGCCGCAGCGCCTCTTCGATCACAAGCACAGCGCGCGTGTATTCCTTGCCCCGCTCCATGTGCATCGTGAGTCGGTTGGCGGTCGTCGGATCAGTGCTGCCGTCATCGAACGCCGCCTGCCACAACGTCAGAGCGTCGTCCAACTCGCCGGCGCGTTCGCGGATCTCGCCGAGGTCGCCGATCGCGGCCCAGTGCGCCTCCGCAGCTCTGCGTTCTCTGGTCAGCTCCACGACCCGACTCGCGACCGCTACGGCGAAGGCTGGGTCGCCTGCCCGGCTCGCGCGTCGCGCATGGCCGAGGAGCGCCTCCCACGGAGCATCGGCTGACACGCCTCCGAGGCCGGTCGCGGTTGCTAGACGTGATGCAGCCGCGAAGAGGCCGTCGACATCGCCGCGCCGCGCCATGACCTCCATGTAGTCAAACCAGATCGCCGGAATGTCGGTGCCGATGCGGATCGCTTCTTCAAGGACTTCGGCGGCTTCATCTGTTCGCTCCCGCTGAAGCAGGAACGCGCCCAGGCGGCCCAGTGCGAAATGAACGTCTGCGGGCTCACTCCGGCGGTACGCCTCCACGCCCTGGCGCAGCAGCCGTTCAGCACGGTGGAAGTCTTTCGCCTCCCAGGCCTGCGATCCTTCGGAGACGTAGTCGAACGGCCGCTCATACCTGCCGCGCCCAGCCTGATTTACGTCGCCACCGCGAGAGGTGGTCTGGGTTGACGAACCCAATAGCCGCCTAAGCCAGCTCAACGCGTTCCTCCCGGCCGGCCTTGCAGAGATGCGTCATGATAGCTGACCCGGATTTCCGGATGCCCGTCGCCAGAGCCGGTGGCCGGCTCATCCCTTGATGCCCGTCCCATGGCGTATCGTCGCGACTCATGGCGACAAGTCCTGACGCTCTTGCATACGAGACTCGTCTCCGCTCAAGATCCGAGCGCGTTACCGCAACGAGCGAGCTGACATGACCGTCTCACCCTTCCTCAGCATCCAGCAAGGACTCGGCCGCCGTCCGGTCGCTTGCCCATGGTCGGGACCTTACGGTGGATGACGCACGGCAGTTCGTAAGACGGCTGTTCGACTTCCTGGAGGCGTTCAACCAGAAGCGCAATCCGGTCGTTCGTGACGTGACCCGCCACGAGAAAGTGTGGTGGTGGAGCGACCTACCTGCTTCTCCGCACGTGGCTCGCGCCGAGTTTGAAGACGCCAGTGAAGATGGAGGGCCCTCGGGCGACGACGATGACCTTGTCCTCAGGGTGACTCGACCCCAGATACCCGAGGCCCCTCGCCCGCCTGATGGCCTTGGAGCCTGGCTCGCCCCAGGCTGGGATGACGCGACACGGGAAGCGTCCTGGTCTGACAACCGGGATGACCCTGAACTCGGCCATGTCGTTCTGGACCCGGAAGACGCGGCCCGGTTAGTCGACTGGAAGCACTCGAGGGACCTCTGGGCCGCTCGGGTGAAGGAAGACTTCGTCGCGCTGCGGCTCTTCCAGTGGCTTTGGGACGTTCACGCGACGCTCGAGCGTGAGGGAGAGCGGTACGAGCTCGTCGTGGGCGATGGCATCCTGAGCTGGGAGTCCGGTGGCGTGCCGGCGATGCATCCGCTCATCATTCAGCGACTTCAGCTCGAGTTCGACCCCGTGCTTCCGGCGTTCACCATCGTCGAAGCCGACCGCCCGCCTGAACTCTACGGCGGGCTGCTACGAGCCCTGAGCGCCGATCCCACGATCGTTGGCAGGTTGCTCGAGACATCTGAGCGCGACCGGCCGCATCCCCTCGGTGCGGCGGCTACTGATGACTTTCTGAACCGAGCGGCCAGTGAACTGCATCCAGAAGGGCGATTTCTCGGCTTTGCCGCCCCACCGCCGAGTCGTGCCTTCCCCCAGATTGTCCGGACACCAGTCCTCTTCTTGAGAACCCGAGCACTCGGGTTCGAAGCGGCGATCCAGGCGATCAAGGAGGATCTCGCGGTCGGCGGGGACATCCCAGAGTCGCTCTCGGCACTCGTTGGAGTCCATCCATCGCTCGGCGCTGATGTCGACATTGTTGACCCGTTCGAGCAGGGCGACGAAGCCGAGGATGTACTTCTTACGAAGGAGGCCAACCGAGAACAGCTCGAAATCGCTCGCAGGCTGTCGCGCTACGGAGCAGTGCTTGTGCAGGGCCCCCCTGGCACGGGCAAAACTCACACGATCGCGAATCTCATCGGGCATCTTCTTGCCAACGGCAAGACGGTCCTGGTCACGAGCCATACGACCAAAGCGCTCCGGGTACTGCGGGAGAAGGTCGTCCCCGAGCTCCAGCCTCTTTGCGTCAGCGTGCTCGAAGGGGATGCTGCGGGGAATCAGCAGCTGAAGGATGCGGTGACCGAGATCGGGAGACGCCTCTCTTCTAGCTCGGAGGATCAGCTTGCTCGTGAGGCGGAGCGGATCAGCGCGAGGAGGGAGCGGACGCTCGCCGACATCCTCGGCGCGCGCACCCGACTTCTCGATTCGGTGCAGGCTGAATACTCCGCCATCGTCATCGCGGGCAAGGAGTATTCGCCCATCGAAGCTGCCGAGAACGTGCGGACCGGGAGTGACGCCAACTCCTGGATCCCCGGCCGGATCTCCTCAGACGTACCACTCCCCCTGTCGTCGTCGGAGGTGCGGATGCTCTACGCGTCGAACGAGCAGCTGTCCTCCGACGACCTCAGAGATATCTCCGGGTCATTGCCTGATCCCAGCGGGTTACCTGCCCCAGCCGAGTTCGAGCGCACCCATGCCGAAAGAGAGAGGCTGAGTGAGCTTGCTGGATTCGAGCGGCGGCTATGGTGGGAAAGGTCTCGCGACGAGGAGACGCTTCAGTCCTTCGCGGCTCAGATCAGCGAGGCGTACGCTGGCCTCGGTACCGCCCCGCTGTGGTATAGGACGGCCCTCGACGCCGCAACGCGCGGCGATGACGAGGCGAAGCCTTGGCGACTCCTGCTGGTAGTGATTCAAGACTGGGTTGCCGCTTTGCGAGGCAGACGGCTGGCGCAGCAGACCTATGCAGTCGTGTTCGCTGCCGCGTCGCCCAGCGTGTCGGCCCTCGGCACTGTTGAACAAATACTCGCCCGGTTGAGGGCAGGCAAGTCCCTGGCCCGTGCAGGCATCTTCATGCCGAGGGAGTGGAAGCGCCTTGGTGAGCAGGTCAAGGTACTCGGCGAGCGTCCAGCCACGCTGGAGCACTTCGAGGCGCTCAGGGACGTACTGCTTCCCGAGGCGAAGCTGCTGGCGCTGCAGCCTCGGTGGGAGGCCTTGATGGCCCCGGCCGGGAAATCGCTCCCCGACGGCGCGGCGGACGCCGAATTGGAGATGACTCTTCTCGCGGAGCAGTTGCAGGATGCGGTAGAGACTCGCCCGACGCGCATTCGCTCCGCCGCCGATCGAGCGCAAGACCTCGGTTTCGATCTTCCTGAATTCCTGCCACCGAGGGCCACGGGTGGTGCTGAGTGGTGGGCAACGGCGGCGCAAGCAGTGGAGTCCGCTATCCAGCCGGCGGTCGATGCCGAGTGCGCTCGGCTCTGTCTGTCCGAAATGGCCGTGACCGATAAGGCGGTCATTGAGTGGCTCTCGACGTTCTCCGGACACGCCGAGCCCAACCGGCCCGTCGGGCAAGTCTTGAATTCGATCGTGTCTCGGGCGCCCGCCGCATACGGCCTGGCATACGAGCGGTTGAAGTCGCTCCACGAACGTCGAGCCATTGCCGAGCAGCGAGCGACGCTTCTCTCCAGGCTCACCGCAGTCGCGCCCGAATGGGCTGACGCGATCAGCGCTCGCCGGTCTCCTCATGATCAGAACCAACCACCAGGGGATCCCATCCGTGCATGGGAGTGGAAGCAACTCGCGCAGGCGCTCGATTCGAGGAAGGGGCTCACGGCCTCGGATCTGATCGCTGAGATACAGGGGCTCAGGCGACGGCTACGAGACGAAACCACGGAACTCATCGACCGCCGTGCCTGGGGCATGCAGGCGAAGAACACAGACCATGCCGCCCGGCAAGCGTTGAACGGCTACGTGGAGCTGGTGAAGAAGATTGGCAAGGGCACTGGAAGGCGAGCGCCCCGCCTTCAAGAGGCTGCCCGGCAGCAGATGAGCGTCGCCCGCCTCGCCGTGCCTGTCTGGATCGCGCCGCTAGCACGGGTGGCTGAAGCTTTTGACCCGCGCACCCAGCGATTCGACGTCGTGATCATCGATGAGGCCAGCCAGGCCGACGCGCTGGGACTGATCGCCTGGTATCTGGGCAAGAGTGTGATTGTCGTTGGCGACGACCAGCAGGTGACACCTGATTCGGTCGGGGACCGCATCGACGACATGACGTCGATGATCGACACCTATCTCACGGGGATTCCTAACCGCGAGCTCTACGACGGCCAGGCATCCGTCTACCAGCTCGCCTCCACCGCATTCCGTGGCGTCGTTCGGCTTCGCGAGCATTTTCGCTGCCTACCGGACATCATCTCGTTTAGCAACACGATTGCCTATGGCGACATCGTCCCTCTCCGCGACCCTTCGACCGCCAGAGTAGGGCCGCCGGTCGTGTCCTATCGTGTCCAGACTGGCCCCGCCAACCGAAGCAACGTGAATGAAGAGGAAGCAAGGCATATCGCGGCGCTCCTGGTCGCATGCCTTGAGCAACCGGAGTACCGCGGGCTGACCTTCGGTGTGATCTCGCTCTTAGGGGCGGAGCAGTCAGTCCGGATAGAGCAACTTCTCCGGAACGTTGTCCCGCCGAACCAATACCAGGAGCGCCGGATCCTTTGCGGTGCCCCTCCGCACTTCCAGGGCGATGAACGCGACGTGGTCTTCCTCTCGATGGTCGACCAGCCTCCCGAGAAGCCACCGCTCGCGCTCCGCGGAGATCCCGGAGAACGGTTCAAGAAGCGCTACAACGTCGCGGCGAGCCGCGCGAAGGACCAGCTCTGGGTCGTCCACTCAGTCGACCACCAACGCGACCTAAAGACTGCGGACCTCCGCTGGCGTCTGCTCCAATGGGCGACAGATCCTGCGTCCGCCAGCTGACTCCGAACTGAAGCCATCAGCAAAGCCGAATCACCGTTTGAGCAAGAGGTCATCCGTCGGCTTGTGGATGCTGGCTATCGCGTGAAGCCGCAGTACGCGGTCGGAGCCTACCGCATCGACATCGTCGTTGAAGGTGAGTCATCCCGCGTCGCGGTCGAATGCGATGGTGCCGCGTTCCATTCGACGGCAGAGCAAATCCGCTCCGACCTTGATCGGCAGGCGCTACTGGAGCGGATGGGATGGCAGTTCCATCGGCTCAGGGGCAGCGACTTCTACAGAGATCCTGAGGCCGCCTCCCGTCGCCTCGTCGCGAGGCTCGATGAGCTCGGGATCAAACCGTTGGGCCAGGAAAGTCACGAATCAACGAACGGGACACGTCAGCCGGATGAGCTACTCGAGCGCGTCAAGCGAAGAGCTGGGGAGCTGCTCTTCGAGTGGTTCGAGTCGTCGCGAAGCACGGTAGAGGCATGGGAGGCTTCGCCGGCCAATGTCGTTGACGATGCCGGCAGTCCGATATCCGAATCTCGTCTCCCCTTCGTGACCGGATCCGAGCCAATGCCTTTTGATGGCGTGTCGAGAGCCGCCGACGAAGTGCAACAGCAGGCGGCCCTGATCTTGGAACCCTCCGATCGGCCGGATCCCGCAGCACGCCTATTCGAGGCAACGCAGCCCTTGCCTCGCCAGCAATCGCAGCCGGGTGAACTCGCGAGGCCCGACAATAACGGCGGGCTCGCCGGTGTGAGTTCGGCGGCCGCGGCCGCGGAGTACTTCCGGGCACAGGGGCTGCGGGTCGAGGACAAGCGCCCAAAGGGTGGCGCGCTTTGGGTGTATGGTCCTCGGTCGGAGCTCGCGCCCGCGATGAAGACTCTTGGGAGGACCGGGATCAGGTTCTTTTTCAGCGAGAAGCGGAGCGGGTGGTATCTGAGCGAGCGTTGAGGATTTGTGCGCGCTCGACCCGGACGGCAGCGGCGCTCAATCGACAGGTACTCCGATGAGCTGCCAGAAGACCGCTTCGGCGATGATGCGTGTTCCGTAACTTCGCGCCTTCTTCGCCTTGCCCGATGCCGACTGCGGGTCAGCTACAACCAGGACGTCTAGCTTCTTGGTGACGGAGTCGAGGACAACGAGGCCAGCGCCGCGAGCGAACTCATGCGCTTGTTCCCGAGTCACGGCGTACCCATCGACCGTGGCCCTGAGGGATCCGGTGAAACAGACGGTCGTTCCGGCTGCTATCGACACACTCTCATGCTCTCCGGACTTGAGCATGGGATAGTCGGGCGCTCGTTCGATCGCCGCCTCGACGAATGGTTCCGGCAATCCAAGGAACTGGCCGACGAGGCGGAGATCTTCGGCCTCCATAGTCGATACCACGCCATCCTGCCAAGCGACTCGCGTGAGCGACTCGAAGAGCTGCCCGTGGAGCCGTCGGACGGTCGCGGCCGAAAGTCCCTCGGACTCCGCAAGCGCGCCAAGTTCCCTGGCTTCGTCGGGGGAGAGGTAGCGATCCTCGAGCGCCCGCTCCAGGAGATCGAGGTACTCCGCCTCGTTCGGGGAGACGCTGCCCGGATCCGGCGGAAGCGCAGAAACGAGTCGCGACAAGTAGTCACGCTCAAAGGCAGCGCGCCGGCTCGCCTCGCTTCGTGCTACCGCGCATCCGCTCCCTGGAAGCATGGGCCAGAGAGCCGGCTCTGGTTCGCGGCCGCATCCGCACGATCGGAGAGTCAGTGTGGTCCGGGCAGACTGCGCGCGGTACCAACGCGTCATGACTTCGGACACTGCCCGGGCGTCGCTGATCGCGGCGTGCGATCCGATGTATTGGACACCCATCCTGGCGCAGACGTCGGGCAACCGGCGGCCCAGGCCCCCGCTCGTGGCCAGCCGCATCGTGCACAGGTGTGGCAGCTCCGGTGTGTCGATTCCGGCGCGCCGGAACTCCGCTTCGAGGAACCCCACGTCGAAGCGTGAGTTGTGAGCAACGACGACTGTATCCCGAAGCACCGCGATCACGTCGGGACTCACGTCAGCAAACGACGGCGCGTGCGTTAGGTCGGCCATGCGGAGGCCATGAATGTGTTGGGCTCCTATGTCACGAGAAGGATTAACGAGAGTCTCGTACTCGTCTTCGATGCCGCCATCGAGGGAGAAGAGGACGATTCCCACCTCGACCACCCTGTCGTGCGCCTGAGGAAATAGGCCCGTCGTCTCGAGATCAAGCGCGGCAAATCGGTACTCGTCGAGCCCCCGGCCTTGAAGAACTGCTTCCACGTCCGGTCGGCTTTGCGTCGGCAACGAAGGACTGGGCTGAGTCCGCCTCAGGAATTTCTTCAGCATCTCCTCGCTCCCGCGCGAACTATAGCCGAAGCCCGCTGCGCCGTAACGGATGTACGCGACTCGATGACGGACGCTCTCCGTCCGCGGATCGCTGACGTCACTGGCTGGCCACGGCGGGACTCTCGGTGCTTGTACAGAGCACCGAGAGTCAGCGCCATGACCGTCGCGTCGGCCGACGCTGTTCTCCGTCTCGCTGCGAGAACACGAGGATCTGCCGCGACAGCGGTGTGGCCAATCCGGATGACAGGGCACCAATTGCGCTCGCGAACCGTCGAGGAACCCGCTCATACAGCGGGCTGCGAGAGAGCGCGCGCGACGCCCAGGACCCGCAGGTCCGAGATAGCATCGGGCACCCGGATGCCGATCGGCCGACGATCCTTAACCAATGCAAAACGGCGGCAAGATGTCGTTAGCGGTTGAGTAAAATCTCTCACCGAACGTTCAGATTCCGGGCGAAACGTCCCCTCGCGTCGATCAGTGCCATCGACGTTATGGCATTCTCTTGCCCGCGAGTCGCCCCCTCAACCCCCACCGTGAGGTGCGTCATGCAGGAGATCGAGCCGTGGTGGCGGTGCCCGGAACGCGCCGCCGGGCCATTGTAGCGCTTCCCTTTCGCGTGGATCGCAGGATGCTCGTAGGCGTCCTGCTGGTCGTGGTGTCGCTGGCCGGCGGGTTGCTCCTCTGGCGAAGCGCCACCGACACGACGCCGATCCTGATAGCCGCGAGGGACATCCCTCCCGGCCACGTCCTCCAGCGCGACGATCTCCGCATCGGCGAGGCGCGTCTCGACGGCAGTCTGGCGTCGATGGCGCTGACAGAAGCGGATCTGGAAGCGGCCGTGGGTCGCACGACCAGCACCACGATCCACGCCGGCGAGATGGTGGTGCACCCCGACCTCGCCTCCGGACCGGTGATCGGCGCCGACGAGGTTGCCTTCACCATCCCCATCGCAGCCGACACCATCTATCCCGGATTGCGGCCGACGGACGACGTCGCCCTGCTGGCCACCAGCAACGCAGCCAGACCAGAGAGCACGACCGTCACACTGCTCGACCGCGCGACCGTCTTCGCCATCGGCCTTGAGCGGCGGGTGATCCGAACGACCGCGTCCGACGACCGCAACGACGGCGCCACCGTCGCCAACATCACCCTCGCCGTCCCGCGTTCCGAGGCGGAAGCCATCGCGCATGCCGTCGCGAACGCGACCATCACCGTCGTCCTCCTCGCCCCCCAGGAGAACAGTTTGCAGCCATAACACGAACCAGAGGCAACGCTATGAGCGACGCCAACGACCGCCCGCCACGAGTCCTCCTCGCCATCGGGAACCCCGAGCGCGAGCGGCAACTGCTGACCGCGCTGCGCGAGGGCGGGTGCAGCGTCGCCGGACGCTGCCTCGACGGCCCCTCGCTCGTGCAACAGGCAGTCGTTGGGAGTGCCGATGTCGTGCTTGCGTCGGCGGGTCTGCACCGGCTGACGGGTGAGTCGTTCATCGTCGTTAGGGAGGCCGGAGTGCCGATGGTCCTCCTCGCGGGGGCCGGGGAGGCGGAAGCCTACAACGGGCTTTCGTACGTGCTTCCGGCAGCCAGCGATGGGCCGGTCATCATCGCCGCCCTCCATGAGGCTATCCGGCGTGGGGCGGTGGCCAGCCTGGGACGGCCGATGAAGTGAGGCGACTTTGGCATGCGTTCGGGCCCACTTCGGCGCCGAGGTGGCCGTGCTATTCGCGTTGGGCTACCCGGAGAGGCCAGATCGCGGAACTGCTCTGCGTCTCAGCGGCAATTCGCTGACTTCGGGCGGGCACATCGGCGTTGGCGGTTCGCGGCCGGGCGCCGTATCGACACCCGTGCTGCCCTGCCATTCGATTTTCGACGAGCCCTCTTTACGATCGGGTAGTGAATTCGTTGCGAAGGAAGGATAGCGTGGCTCCGCCCCGAAGGCTTGTCGACGAAGCACTAGAGCACCACCAACGCCAACTGCCGAGTTGGAGTCAGGTTTCACTCGGTTCGGCAAGGCTCAACCAGTCCGCAAGGGAAGAACAAGGCACGGGCACCTGGAAGGCAAGGACCAAGTGTTCCAACGGCGAATCGTGGAGGTGTCGGAAAAATGAAAGTTCAACTCAGTCCAGCCATGGCACCGATCCTCTTGTCGCTCCGGCGGCAGCGCGTAGGAGGATCGTGACATGCGAGCCTGGATAGGACGACAACGACTTAGCATCGTGGGTTTTGCAGCAATCCTTCTCGGGATGCTCGGAGCGAGCGGTGCCGTTGCGGCCGGCGACACGTGGTTCCAAACGGGGAACTACGCCCGCGTCGATAACTACAATACAGACTTCTACGCTCAGGGGGCGAGTTGGTGGGACCCGGTCAACTCGTCCAACATCTACGTCTGGCGGACGTATCTGCGGATGGACATCACCGACTCGGAGTTGCTCAACTGCGATCGCAACTACGTCACCTCCGCAGGCTTCAGCGAGACAAAGCTTTCGTACAACGCACCGTTCCCGCTGTACTATTCGAATACGCCCGCATGGGACTATTGGACGTGGGATCGCAATCACGGCTTCACCTACACATCAACGTTTGGGGCTAGCCGCGACGAACAGTGCAACAGCATCAACAACGTCAAGGGTGCTTGGTGGTCGAAGTCGTCAACCACCGGGTGGTCCTACGGTGCGTGGTAAGGACGGAGGGAACACGTGAACACATTGCTGGTGAATCTGTCACCACGCCTGACTCGCGCCGGCATCGTTGCCGTCGCCCTTGTCTTGGGCGGCGCAGCCGGCACTGCCCTCTCCCTTGGCATCCGCGGAGATCTACCGACCATCTGGCAGACATCGTCGTCAGACCGAACAACCACGCTGGAATCCGCCCTCATCCCCGATGTGGCCGCTCCGCTGGCCACCCAGGCGAGCGGGGGCTTCGAGGTCTCCATCCTCAGCGATAGTGAAGGCAGCGGAGAACGGGTCATCGGCTATGCCGTCTCGTTGCCGAGCAAAGGCTTCACCGATATGCTCGGGATTCCGCGCTTCGTCAATCCGGACAGAAGCTTCGTGCTGCCGTCGGAGTATGGCGCAGTGTCCGCCGGCGAGGGGAGCAGCCGACCGGGGCTGGCCGACTCAGCGCCATCGGCGGCTATCTTCGACTCCGAGCGCATTCAGCCCGGCGCCGTGCTACGCTTCGGCCCCTTCTTCGAGGCGTTGGACCAGGGGGCTGCTCTGGATGCTAGCGCCGCAGAACTCGCCGTCGGCCACGACGCCACCATCGGTGGCGCACCATTCCGCGTGACTCTGTCCACGCTAGAAGACGGTGTTCACGAGCTTCGGTTTGAGCCGCTGTCCACGGACGCTCAAATCGTAGCGAGCCATCCAGAATCCCGGGTGACGGTGACCGTTAATGGGACGGCACTCGCGGACATCAAGGGCTCCACGAATTTCGCCAAGACCGAAGAGTTGGACGTCAACGCCAACCAATCCACAGTTGTGGTTAGCGGAGACATCCCTGCCGGCGCCACCGTGTCGGTCAGCATCGACTCAATCGGTCGGGTTACCAAAGGCAATTGGGACTTCCCGCTGAACTAAAGCAGATTCTGTCAGCGGATAGCAAGAAGCCCGAGACCAGAGCGTCTCGGGCTTCTTTCGTGAATCGCGCGGAGTCACTCCGAGAGGACCAACCGGCAGTCAGCGGAGGGAGTCACTCGCGCCGGACGCGGAGATGCATTTCCTTCACGCCTTGTCGGGGGGCCGACTACCTCCGCCGCGCCGCCAGTGCGCCGGCTGCGCAAAGGCCACCCGTTGCCAGCGCGAGCAGACCGACGACGAGGAGCGGCGGCAGCGAGGACTCGGTCGTCGTCGCGCCGGTGCCGGTTTGGGGAGCATCGGGAGCGGTCCGAGGCCGAAGGATGAACTCGTGTACTTCCTGCACACGACCTGCCACGCCTTCGGCGCAGCCGGTATTAACGCCTGAAACGCCTTGAGCTTGCGCGTCCACGTAAACCATGTGAGCGGCGACTTCGCGGTCGAGCACTCTCTCGCCAAGCGCCGTCGCGGGATCCGTCGCCGAGCCGAAGACGAGGACGAACCGGTATGCGTCGTCATTGCCAGGATCGGTTCGCCCGACGGCGTACAGGTACTGCGGCCGGCTGGTCATCGCCGCACCCAAACCCGCAAATGCCGCGGCGTCCCCTGAGCTTTGGTTCTCGCGAGGGATGAATGAGCCCTCGCAGCTGGCTATGAGGAACGCGTCCACGAGTGTGCCGACAGGCTGGCCTTCGGGGCATAGAAACTCACCTGCGCCGGGCGGCGTGCAGGGCTGGGGCGTGAAGATCAGCTGCGACTGGAGCGCCGCGGCATCCTGTTGCGTCATTGCCTGAATCACAGCGTCGACGGCAGGGATGCCAGTCGTGGTGTTGGCTGGCTGCGCCCACCATGGCGCGGCGGGGGATTGTGCCGTGGCCGCTACCGCCCCGAAGGCGATGGCACCGCACAGGGCAATCGAGATGAATGCGACCCTGGGCTGAATGATGAAATGGAGCGTGCGCCAAGACCAACTCATGCTGTGTGATCCTCCCTGCCGCAAGGGCCGTTCGTCGATAGGTTACGCTGGGCCAAAGCGACCCTGCCTAAGGGATGACAACCCCGACAACCGCAAGGCCCAACAGCACCGCCGTTCGACTGAGTGAACTGACACCAACCGGACCCGGCCGCCCGAAGCAACCACACGTTGCCGCGCCAACCTTGCGTGACATCTTGAGCAATAGGAACAGCTGTCCGCCGAGGAATGTCGCGAGAACGAGGGCGGCCGCCCATAGGCTCCACGATGTGTCTCTTACAGCGTCGGCCAGGAGTGCCGCTGCGAGGACGAGTTCGGCCAGCGGTAGGAGAAGGGCGAGCCCGCGGACGAGACGGACCGGGATACCCCATGAGAAGATCGCCTCCTCGAAGCTTCGGCGAAGCCGGAGTTTCGCGACTCCAGCAACAGCGAAGACCAGCGCCAAGCTGGTGAGAGCCAAGCTCCTCGGTTCGACACCTATACCACCTACGAGAAGCAGTAGATCCATGTCGAGCCTTTGACGATCGGCGAGCTGCTGCACGCCAAGCTGGTGTTGTGGCACGTGTAGGACGAGACTGGAGCCATGTGGACATGCGGTCCTGTATAGCAGGTCGGGCAGCTGCAGGTGCCGACGGGCGGTACTACCGCCCATTGGGACCAGCCGCGCAAGATTCCGTTGGCGTCCCAGCCCGTGTCGAGAGTGCCGATGAACGGAGTCGCAAGGTGAGCGAAGTGAACCGACCCGAGGAGGCTTCCGCTCGGGTTTGATCCCACCTTTGGACCTGACCACATCTCCAACAGCACCGCGTCGTCCCATGGCGAGCCGGGCGATGTACCACAACCATTCCCTGGCTGGGATATCGTCCTGATGCTCAAGACCCCCGGGTCACACCAAAAGTCAATCCACGAACTCGCTGCGGCGAGAATATCGATGGGTAGAATACCGGCATTGGTGCCGTGGCAGCTTCCGGAGCAGTACCTAGAGCCCGATCCGCACGTTGCGTCCCAGCGGGAGTTTGGGTTGGCACCAGTGCCAGCCGGTGCGTAGACGTAAGTGGCCATTTCGAAACCTTTCTGGCTGTGGAGTCTCGAGAGGTGAGAAGTCCTCGATCAGCTGGGAATGGCTTGGAGCGATTCGACGATCTGCCGCAGTGGTGTTTCGACGTACTGCCGCTTGGCTTCTAGAGCGTACAAGATGTTGTTCTCGACCCACGTGACCTGCTCTGAGAGACCGGTACCAATGGACAGGCCCGGCCTTGGAGTCCAATCGACCTTCGTTGGCGCGATTAGACCGACTTCCGGATGGCCACCCGGCCAGATCGGCACCGGAGCGCTGACATCGCGCGCGGCAACAAGCGTGAGCGCATCTACGGCGGAGGACTTGCTACTGTCGGCTACCCAGAAGATACGTGTGACGCTAACGATCCCGTCGAGGGCGTCAGAGAATATTTCGCACGAGTCAGACGGCGTCTCCGTGCCGAACGTGTAGAAGCGAAAGTTGATATGCTTCGGCAAGTCACGATCGTGTACGGTCTCATACACCGCCCTGCGCGCATAGTCGCCCTGACACGTCGGTGGCGCTACCACGGGCGCTGGTCGCACACCTTGTGGCGGCGGGGATCCCCATGGCATCAGTACGAATCCGCCATACGATTCGCCTATTCCGGCCGAGGCGAGTTGGGGCCCAGATATCGAGCCGGGAAGACCGAGAGATTGGTGGCCGACCACGAATCCCGCAGCTACGCTGACCATTCTGATCACGCTTCTGCGAGTCACCATGTCTAGTCCCTCCACATTTACTAACCCAGTCCTTGAGGACCAGCGTCGCGCAGCCAACGCTGACGACGATTGTCGCCTGAGCCGCAAGTTGTAACTGGCGAGCCGCTCGAATTCACTACCCGGTCGTAAAGGAGGTGCTCGTCCCCCTTTACGCGTCAGAGTCGGGCCGCACAGGCATCGTCGTTCGGATCGAGTCTCGGCGGCCCGCAGCGCGCCGGGCGACGCTGAGCCCCTCGCGTTGAGTCGCGCGAGACTCCACGAGCGTCGCGCCGCACCCGCCAAAAGAATCGCCATCGTCCTAGCCTCCCTGTTGATAGGCCTGACGATTTGGATGCGGCCGGAGCTTGCGAATGCTCAGGACCCTGGCAACGTCCCTTGGACGAGCGTCCCGGCAGCCCTGCAGCAGCGTTCGCGGCATCTGCGGGCTCGCCGATGCCGTGCCCGACCAAACCGATGCCATCCTCGACGCGCTGCCTGCGACTGGCATGACGCTGCCGAGGATTCGAGTCACCGCCTTTACGATCGGGTAGTGAATTCGCTGCGTTGTCGGCGCACAGTTCCCGCTGTCGACCGTCTCACCCGACTTGATCGGCTGCCGACGTGGCTCCGAGATCCGGATGGACGACGCCATACCTGTAAGCAGGGAACCAAGGCTCGAGCGATGCCTACTGAACAAAGCGAGTCCACAACTGATATCACAGAGGATCCTAGATGGAAAGCTCAACAGGGGGCGTCGTCACCGCGCTGACGAACAAACGCCTACTGCTCGGCGCGGCGCTCGGGGCAGACCAAGGCTCCGGCACTGCGATCTGTATTTACGCTGAGCATTGGATTCGCGATGGTGTGAGCGCTAGTCCGAGGCTCACAACCTATCACTGCTGATGATCACGGGAGCGAAGCGAGCAGGGATGGTGGTGTTCCTGACACTGCCACTCCTTGCCGCGTGTGGCGACGATGAGGGCGAACATCCCCAAAGCGGTGATCCTGAACGCGAGGCGATCGTTCAGGCAATACGCGACAATGCCCCCGAACAACAACAATCGGCGCTCGCTGACGGCGTGGTGGCGGCGGACGAGTACGAAGCGGCTGTGCTCGCTGTCGTGAGCTGCATGGATCAAGCCGGCTACGCATCCACGATCGAACGGCGAGGCGAGCTTATATCCATTCAGGGACCGGCGCTGCCATCGGTCGACGCCGTCCGGGAATGGAACGCGGCGCACGACACGTGCGCGACCACGTGGCTCCGCAGTGTTCAGGAAGTCTGGCAATTACAACACGCTCCAACACAACGCGAGCTTGAGGCGAGAAGAGCGGCAATGCTGGACTGCGTGCGCGATCGCGAGGTGGATGTCGAGTCCATCGAGATGGTCGAAACGCTGATGGGTGAAGGACGCTTGAACGAGCGTGATCGAACCGCGGTTCTGCTGTGCATGGCAACTCACATGAGTTCCGGCGCCGATACATCGGTGCTTGAAGCACGGCTAGCCGAGTTGGACAAGTGAGGTGGGAGGGCTGCCATTCGGTCATGCTGGCGGCCTGCCCGCGTTGGGCCGTTCCCTCAGGAGGGACAGCTGCTGGTGGCTCACGACCCTGGCAGAGATGTAGGTCCGGGAGCCTGACGCGAAGCAGTCGTCGCGCGGGTACATTGACACCGTGACCACGACCCGGCTGTCCATCGCAGTAGCCGTTGTGCTAGCCTTCGCGGCGGCACTTGCTGGCGCGTACTTGCTCGTGCTGGACAGACCGACCCCCGAATCGATAGCCCCCAAGCGCCAAGCGTTCATCGTGCCAGGCGAGGCCCGGACGATAATCGAGGCCCGCCCAGCCAACGTCCGAGTCGAGGCTCTCCCAGGGCATGAGGTGTATGCGCCCGCATGGTCCGCATCATTGGTCCTCCAGTCATTCGTAGCACCCGGCTCAGTCCTTGAGACCGGAGCACCTGTGGCGCTCATCGACGGCGTTGTGCGGGTCGCAGCGGCGACGCCACTGCCGTTTTACCGACCTTTGGAGTTCGGCGACGAAGGCGACGACGTTGCGATGCTGAACGATCTACTCATCGCACTCGGCTACCTGGATGCGCTCCCGACCTCGCCGGTTGCCTACGGGTCCACGACGGACGCCGCGGTCACGGCTTGGGCCAGCCACCTCGGCGTCGTCGATCCCGACGGGTCGTTCGACCCGGGCTGGGTGGTCTGGCTCCCGGTCGCGCCACTCCAGGTCGCGCGCATATCGCTATATCCCGGAGCGCCGCCGCCAGCGCCGGGCACGCCACTGTTTCGCGGACCTGCGGAGGTTATCGCCGCCGCGGTGGAATCGGCGAACCCTGGAACCACGCTTTCATTCGAAGCCCAGGTAGCCTACGTCTTCGTCTCAGGCGAGGAGCGCTTTTCAATAGACACGACTACGGCTGGCATCACCCCCACCGATTTCCCCCGGCTGGCGTCTCTGCTCCCCACTGACGAAGGGCAGCCACAAATCAGTGGCCTCGTGGAGCGCGCCGAGCCTCTGAAGGTCGTCGCCATCCCGGCGACAGCCGTGCAGGTAGGGCCAAGCGGAGAGCTCTGTGCCTGGGTGCCGGTCGGCACCCGCTATGAGGCGCGCCCCATCACGGTCGCCAGCTCCCGGAGTGGCGTGACGAACGTCCTCACCGGTCTCGCCGCTGGCGATGACGTTCTCGCCAATCCCGCCGCCGTGATCGAGCGACCCGCATGTCCCTCGAGGTAAAGGATGTCAGCCACGCCTATCGACAGGGCCAGCCGGTGCTGCGCGGCGTCTCGTTACGCGTCGAGCCCGACCGCTCGATTGCACTCGTGGGTCCGTCGGGCTCGGGCAAGACGACGCTACTCAGCGTTCTCGGCCTCCTCACAGTCCCAACGAAGGGCGACGTGCTCGTCGACGGCAACCCAATAAACGCCCGTGCTCGGCGTAGGTTCAGGGCTCTGGATTTTGGCTGGGTCTTCCAGGGGACGAACGTGCTCGGCCGCCGCTCGGCCATCGACAACGCTGCCCTCGGGCTCTTCGCCCGCGGTGTCGGTCCTGGCGAGGCCCGCGATCGGGCGGCGGCGATGCTTGATGCCGTTGGTATCGGTCACCTCGCCGAGGCGCCGGTGCATAGCCTCTCCGGCGGTGAACTCCAGCGGGTCTGCATCGCCCGGGTACTCGCCGCCCGCCCGCGCTTCATTCTCGCCGACGAACCGACTGGCCAACTCGACAACGCCTCGACCGAGACGGTCATCCGCGCGCTTGTTACGAACCGCCCGCACGGTACGGCGATCGTAGTCGCGACGCACGACCCAATCGTTGCTGGCGAGTGTGACATCGTCGTGCGCCTCATCGATGGGCGCGTCGAGGAGAACGGCTGATGGGCTGGTCGGCGTTGGCGCTTCCGCGGGAGGCGATCCTCAACGTCCGTACTGGGGGTTGGCGCAGCCTGCTGTTGGGGGTCGTAGTGGCCGGTGCCGTGGGCCTCGTCGTCTTCCTCGAACTGCGTCAAGCCGAAGACGCGACTGCCTTCCAGCGCGACTATACCCGTGCCGGTGGGTTCGTGGCGGTGGTGACCGGTGCCAACACACCACTCGATGCAGGCAGGTGCGCGGCTCTCCACAACCGGCCGGACGTGCTCGCCGCTGGCGGCGTTCGGACACTCGGTACCGTTTCGTTCACTTCGGCGCCTGGTGTGCTCTTCCAAGCCGCTGAGGTCTCGGGCACCGGCCTAGCGGTCTGGTCGCCCGGCTCGGCCGCTCTGCCCGGCCAGACGGGGCCGTCGGCGCTTATCGGAACTGTGCTTGCAGCCGAGCTCGGCGTTTCAGAGGGTGCGTTCCTGCACGTCGAAGGGGGTGATGTCGTATGGGTGCGGGCCGTGATTGATGCCGAGCGGCGCAACCCCCGCATGCAGCGCTGGTTCCTAACCGAGGGATCGCCATTCGGCCCCACCGATGAGTGCTGGGTGGAATTCGATCCCCACTCCTACGCTGCAGGGTTAGCGTCGCTGGGCGCATGGTTCGCTTCCGGCGACGATGACCCGGTCATTCGCCCCTACATTCAGCAGGACGAGTTTACAAGGGATGTCGTCGCCGAGTTTGAACGCCGGCCGCAGCGATTCGGGTGGGCGCTCATCGCCGCACTGACCGGGGTTGTTTACCTGCTCGTTTCGTGGTTCCGACGGGCAGAGCTAGGACTCTACCTCGCTGTCGGCACATCGCGGCTCGACCTCCTCGTGATGCTGGGGATCGAGGCGTTGGTTGTGGTTACGACGGCTACGATTGTTGGCGGCGGATTCGCAGTGGGCCTACATGCCTACGAGCATCGGGTGACCTCAGACCACGTCCGAGTGGCGTTCACAACTGCGGGCGCGGGCGCGCTCCTTGCCCTCGCCGTCGCTCCGGTCGCCTCGTTGGTTTCTGCACGGGGCAACCTCGCATCCATGCTGAAAGAGCGGTAGCGCGCGGCCCCTCACACTTAGGCCGCGCGCTGACAACCCGCCCCGCAAGTGTCGCGCTGGTACTCGCGCGACTTCGCATAGCTGGCGTTCAGAACCCGTTCGGCGGAACGACCTCATTGCAGGTCAACCCTGCAACGGCAACGCCCGTCGATCAACGTTCGAGCGAGGGATTGAGGCGGGCCGCCTGGGCGCTGGTGCTGACGCTCCCGGCCAGCCGCTACCAGTTCGTTTGGCCGCTGTTCCAGCAGACGCTGACGGAGACCATCGCCGGGCTCGAAGCCGCGTGGCGCTTCATCGCCGACCCGGCCCGGGTCCGCCGGCCGAAGGCCAAGCCCCACGTCGAGCGGAGCATCCAGTACGTGCGCGAACGCTTCTTCAAAGGCTGGAGCTTCCGGGACCTGGGCGATCGCCGCCAGCAGGCCGAGCGCTGGTGCCGCGAGGTCGCCGGTCTGCGGGTCCATGGGACCACACGGCAGCTGCCGCGCGAGGTCTTCGAGGCGGAGGAGCAGGCTCGGCTACAGCCCTACGACGGCGTCCTCTACGACGTGCCCGAGTGGAAGGAGCTGGTGGTCCACCCGGACCATCACGTGAGCTTCGCCCAGGCGCTTTACTCCGTGCCGGCGACCGCCTGCCCACTGGGGACGAAGCTGGAAGCGCGCGGCGACCGCAGCCTGGTGAAGCTCTACAAGAAGGGCGAGCTGGTGAAGGTGCACCCGCGCCAGCTCCGCGACGGCCGCGCCACAGACCCCGACGACTACCCTGCGGAGAAGACGGCGTACGCCCTGCGCCATCCCGACCGCATCATCCGCCAGGCGAGCGAGCTGGGCCTGAGTGTGGGCGAGTTTGCGACCCGGCTCTTCGCCGGGCCATGCCCCTGGTCCCAGCTGCGCGCCGGGCAGAAGCTCCTCCGCCTCGGCAAGCTCTCTGACAGGGCCGGAGTCTGCCTTCCGCCCCCTCAGCCGTGGCCGAGGCCAGGCTGGGGGTGCCGAAGCGCATAGAACTCGCCCTTTCCCGCCATGACCCGACGCTATTCACCCCCGACAGCAGACCCTTTTGCCATCCCACTCAGTCCGATCCCGCAATAACTCGCCTATCTTCAACACCCTGCTAGGGCCTTCAGCTTTCCCGGAGGCTAGGCCATCTCCCTTTTCCCGCAGTCCGTGGACGCGACCAGGCCTTGCCTCTTCGGCGCGGGCAGGAGTAGCTCGTATCTACGCGGCGGTTCGCAAGCCTAAGACCGCCTTAACCTTCGGGTAGTGATTTCGCCAAGGGCAGCGTCTAGCCTTTGGCCCGGAGCGGGGCTTCATCTGCTCCGAGAACCAATGGAGGGCCGCACGCAAAGCTGCATGCGTGTTTGTACTTCGATGCATGTCTTGTCTCGATCCATGCACCGCCTGATGCACTTTCCGTCGCGTCTCACGTGGATGTTCGTGAGTTTGGCTCTGCTGTTGGGTACGACATCAGGTGCTGTTCTTGCAGCAAGCGTCCAGCTCCCGTCGTCCACAGGTTCGTACTTCGTTTATGGGAATACCTCGCACACGCTGTCGCTCAACAGCCGGGCGGGCCTGGTTTACACGCTGTACGCCTCGACTATGGACATCAGCGAAACCCGCGGCTGGATGTATATCCAGACAGGCACCGCGACCTGTTCACGCAGCAGGGTGTATAGCGGCGGAGTGCTCGTCTCCGACCGAATCGAGTTCAACTCACCGTACTACCCGATAAGTGCTGATGGACTCTGGCACCAAGACTACTTCTCCTATGCTCCCGCCCTCAATGTCAACTATCCATCGCATGGATACTGGCAAACCCACGACGGAGGATCGAGCTGTGGCTACGGCGGCGGAGTTGCCTGGGACAAGTCATCCCAAGCTGGTGCTTGGGGTCACTACGCAACGAGCCCTTAGCGGAAGCTAGGCGTCGTTAAGGAGGGAGCCTGTTGATGAACGGAGTGTCACCTGTGTTCCGCGGTATCGCGCGCCAGCCTACATTGATTGCATTCATGCTCGTGGGATCTTTCGCCACGGCGTGGGTGGTGGTCGGATACGCGGCTGCCGGATCCGGCGACCAGCTCCGGCCTCCGGGGCTTATCGCCGGCCAGCCGATATTGGAAAGGAGCCTCAATGACGGCGACCTCGTTATCACGAACGTCGTCGCATCCGCCTTCGTCACGACGGTCGAGGCTCGATTACGCGTCAGCGCGGAGATCGAGGAAGGCGCCATCGTTAGCGTTCCTGCCGACGCGTTGACGACGATTGGCTTCGACCGCGCTGGCGTCACCGGGCTGATGCGCGATGGACCGCGATCGTTCGCGTTGGTGGTACAAGGCGATCGTATTCTCCCAGGCACCAACCTCGTCGCTCTCCGAATCGCACGCTACCTGGTGGTCCCGGCGGGCAAATGGAGACCTCGTCCCAGTCGCCGGTCCATGGGTGGCCGAAGGAATCGTGAGCCCTGAGGGAATTCCCAACAGCGCTCTCCTGCCCTCGTCCAACTCATCACGCGTTGATACCGGAGCGGGACTCATCTATGTTCTCGACGAAGTGGCTTTTGATGGAACGTCCACGCGCGCAACCTATCACCTCGAAGGGGACCTCAACGGTGTCGCTTTCCTACCAGGCGTACCCAACGATCCGTCAGCGATCCCGGGTATCGACATTTCGGACGGGAGTGCGAGTGGCACGGTCGTCATTCCAGGCCGCCCGGAACGCGAGTCGCTCCGCTTTCCGTCGGCGTTCCGGCACGTTGAGTACCGAGTCGAGGCGGTCCTTCCCATTGGCTCGACAACGCCGGCAACCATCAACACACCGCATGGCAACTTCACTGCCAGTTGGTTGCAGGGGAACGATGGTCAACTCGTGATCCAACTGGTCGGGCACGACGTCCTGGCCACCCTCAGCCCAGGCAGCAGCAGCGATGTGGCCTTGGAGGACGACCTCGGGAATACTTATCGATTGGAGAAGGGCCGAGTCACGGTCCCCGCTCGTTGGGATGACTCAAGACCAGCTACGGCAGTGATGTTGTTTGCCGGCCGACTTGCCCCCGCCGCGCGCTCCGCCACTCTGCGACTGGCCGCCTACGACGTGCTCATCGTCGGCAACTGGGAGGTGCCCGTCTCGTTTCCATCAGCCCCTTGACGGCACGCTTGCCGGACGTCGATTTCCTGGCGTTTTTCTCCCCAGCAGCAATGCCGCAAGGTCTGGCGGGCGCAAAATCGAGGCGACAGATGAAGTGATGAGGCCCCACCGGTACAACACCCCCAACAGGTACCAACTCACCGACAGGCAGCGGCATATCATGGACCTGCTGGCGAAGCGGTACACCAATCAGCAGATCGCTGACGACCTCGGCATCACGCTCGACGGCGCGAAATGGCATATCTCCGAGATCTTGCAGAAACTTGAGCTCGAGTCCCGGGAAGATGCCGCAGACTTCTGGCGTGTCTACAACGGAGCCCCCGCGCGGTTGCGACGAGCGGTCTATGTACTTGCCTGGGAGCCCCTACGGTGGGTCACGGTCGGCGCCGCGATCGCTGGTGGCATTGCCGCTGCTGTGGTTATCGGCGCTCTCCTGATGCGATCGGACGATGAAAGCCCGTCAGCAGAGCCAACGCCCCAGGTTTCCACGGTGGGGGTGGATACGGGTAAGGGCTTGGTCTACGTCGTCGATGACGTGAGCTACGACGGTGCCTCGACCAGGGTGACGTACCATCTCGAGGGAGACCTGAACGGAATCGGTTATCTTCCGGCCGATCCAAATGATCCGTCTGCCGTGCCCGGAATCGAGGTCCTGGGTGGCAAGGCGAGTGGGACAGTCGTGATCCGTGGCCAACCCGACGTCCTCCGCTTCCCATCAGCAATCCGTCGCGTCGAGGCGGGGATAGAAGCCGTCCTGCCTATTGAGGAAAGCGACCCCATGATTATCACCACGCCGCATGGTACTTTCACAGCCACCTGGACTGACAGAACGAACGGCAAGCTGCAACTGCAACTTGCAGGACGAGACGCCCTGGCGACTCTGAGTCCGGGCACCACCAAGGGTGTCGCGCTGCTTGATGATCTCGGGAACCTCTACCCGCTCGAACACGGCAACGTCTCGACGCCGGCACGCTGGGACGACCCACGTCCGGCTACCGCGGTCCTCACGTTCGACGGCACGCTGGCACCTGGCGCCCAGACCGTAACACTGATCACGCAGACGTACGACGCACTCATCATCGGCGACTGGCAGATTCCCGCATCCTCACCCGGCGGACCTTGAGACCCAGACAGGGCGAAGTAGCTTGAGGCGTTGGTCGACGACGTGGTGCGCGGCTTTCGGTCGACGATGACTCTGTTGTCGCCGCATAACCCTGCACGTCGATTGGCCGCTGGATACTGTCCTTTCGCTGTCGACGATGGGCGCTCTGTTGGCGGGCAGCAACGTTCAATGCGCCTTTACCGTCGGGTAGTGATTTCGCCCTTGGCGGCAACTAGAGTCTATAGACTCCGCGCCCCCGGAGAGTTGCGATGAACGACAGCACGGAGGTGCTCGGATGCAGGAGATCGAGCCTTGGCGGCGGTGCCCGGAGCGCGCCGCCGGGCAAATGTAGCGCTTCCTTTTCGCGTGGATCGCAGGATGCTCGCAGGCGTCCTGCTGGTTGTGGTGTCGCTGGCTGGCGGCCTGCTCCTCTGGCGGAGCGCCACGGACACGACGCCAATCCTCATCGCAGCGCGGGACATCCCTCCCGGCCACGTCATCCAGCGCGACGACCTGACCATTGGTGAGGCGCGTCTCGACGGCGGCCTTGCGTCGCTGGCGCTGACAGAAGCAGATCTGGACGCAGCGGTGGGCCGCACAACCCGCACAACGCTCCACGCCGGCGAGATGGTGGTGCACCCCGACCTCGCCTCCGGACCAGTGCTCGGCGCCGACGAGGTTGCCGTCACCATCCCCGTCGCAGCCGACACCACCTATCCCGGATTGCGGCCGACGGACGAGGTCGCCTTGCTGGCCACCACCAACCGGGGCAAGCCAGAGAGCAGGACCGTCGCGCTGCTCGACCGCGCGACCGTCTTCGCCGTCGGCCTTGAGCGGCGGGTGATCCGAACTACCGCATCTGACGACCCGAACGACGGCGCCACCGTCGCCAACATCACCCTCGCCGTCCCGCGTTCTGAGGCAGAAGCCATCGCACATGCCGTCGCGAACGCGACCATCACCGTCGTCCTCCTCGCGCCCCAGGAGACCAGCTTGCAGCCATAACCCACGAACCAGAGGCAACGCTATGAGCGACGCCAGCGACCGGCCGCCACGTGTCCTTCTCGCTATCGGCAACCCCGAACGCGAGCGGCAACTGCTGACCGCGCTGCGCGAAGGCGGGTGGACCATTGCCGGACGCCGCCTGGACGGCCCTTCGCTCGTACAACAGGCCGTCGCTGGGAATCTCGATGTCGTGCTTGCGTCGGCAGATCTGCACCGGCTGACAGGTGCGTCGCTCATCGCCGTGCGGGAGGCCGGAGTACCGATGCTCCTCCTCGCTGGGGCCGGGGAGGCGGACGCCTACGACGGGCTTTCGTACGTGCTTCCCGCAGCCAGCGATGGGCCGGTCATCATCGCCGCCCTCCACGAGGCTATCCGGCGTGGGGCGGTGGCCAGCCAGGCAACCGCGGACAACCCCTCGACGCCCGAACGTGCCGCCCACGGTTACCACGGGAATAGTCAAGTCATCGCACTGGTCAGCGGCAAAGGGGCGCCCGGGACCACCACTGTTGCCATCGGTCTCGCCGCGGCGCTTGGCGCAAGGGGTAGGAGCGTCCTGCTGATCGACGGCGACCTGCGCGGCGGCGCCATTGGCCCGTGCCTCGACCTTGATCCACGCCGTGGTTTGTCAGGACTCAGCGTCGGGCTGATCGATCGACTGGCAGGTGTTCTCGACGAGCTCCAGGATGGACCGGGCTTCTCCGTCCTCACCGGTATTGAGCGTCCTGAGGCGCAGGAGCGGCTGAAGCCGGAACGCATCGCCGGTACGGTCTCCGCGCTCCAGGAGTGCTTCGACGTCATCCTCATCGACGCCGGCGAGACCCTCAACGGGGTCACGCCGGCGGTCGGAGCAGCCTTCCTCAGGCCGGCGGAGCGGATCCTGCTGGTGACGACAGCAGACCTGCTCGGGCTCTGGAATGCCCGCGCCGCGCTGCGGTTCGTCACCGAGTCGTTGGGCGTCCCCCCAGAAGCAGCCTCCGCGGTCGTCAACCGTCGAAACGGAAGCGGTGAGTACGGCCCTCTCGAGGTGGAGCGTGCCCTCGGGATCCGCGTCGTGGGCGCGATCCCGGAGGACCTGCGGGCAGCGCGCCGCGCGAGGGCCGACCAGGCGCCGATCACCGCAGCCGGAGGGAAGGCTGCCCGTGCCCTCGCGGAACTCGCCTCGCGACTGGCCGGTGCCGGTGACGTCGAAGCGCAATCCACCGCCGACGAAGTGTCCGCGCTGCGCCGCTGGCGCCGTCAGCCGGCCGAGGGGAGGCGGTGACTTGGCCAACCCGTCAGCGTCCCCGCTAGAGCGCACGCTCCGCGACGAGGTCCGGGAGGAGCTGCGGCGCGTCGTCGAACTCGACGACCTTGCCGACGAGCACGACGAGGTGCGGCAGGTGGTGCGCCGGCTGGTCGATGCCGCCAATCACCGCGCTGCGTCGGTCGGAGAATCCCCGCTCCCCGATCCGGAAGGCCTCGCAAACCGGCTGGTCGACGAGATCCTCGGGCTCGGCCCGCTCCAGCCGCTGCTCGACGACGCCGGAATCGAAGAGATCATCGTCAACGGCCCGCACAGGACATTCGTCATCGAGCGCGGCCAGAAGCGCCTGACCGACGTGGTCTTCGAGGACGACGCCGACCTGCTCCGGGTCGTCCGCCGGGCAGTCGGCCGGCTGGGACGCCGACTCGACGAAACCAGCCCGCTGGTGGATGCGCGGCTGCCGGACGGCTCCCGCTTGAACGCGATCATCCCGCCGCTGACCACGCGCTACACGCACGTGACCGTAAGGAAGTTCCTGCTCCGGGCGCGGACCCTCGCCGACCTCGTCGCGCTCGACACGCTCACGGAGGAAGCGGGTGCGTTCCTCGAAGGGGCGGTCCAGGCGGGCCTCAACATCCTTATCTCGGGCGGGACCGGCAGCGGCAAGACGACCTGCCTCAACGCCCTTGGCGCTTCCATCGCCGGGACCGAGGAGCGGGTCGTCACCATCGAAGAGACGGGCGAACTCCACCTGGAGGGAACGCTCCCGGACTGCGTGGCGCTGCAGGCCCGGCTGCCAAACGTGGAAGGCATCGGCGCCTTCCCCATTCGCAGCCTCGTGAAGAACGCGCTGCGCATGCGACCGACCCGAATCATCGTCGGTGAGGTTCGCGGTGCGGAAGCGTTGGACATGCTCGCCGCCATGAACAGCGGGCACGAAGGCTCGATGTGCACCATTCACGCCAACGGCCCCAGGCAGGCGCTCTCGAAGCTGCGGATGTACGCGATGATGGCCGAGGAGGCGCTGCCCGCCGAGGCGGTCACCGAGATGATCGCGGAAGCGATCGACCTCGTGGTCCACCTCCGCCTGGACGCGGCCGGCGCCCGGCGGGTCGTCACCAGCGTCTACGAAGTTACGGGCCTTGAGGGCGACACGGTCGCGGGGAGCGACCTCTTCGGCCTCAGCGACGGCGCCCTCCGTTGGACCGGCATTCGCCCGCGCTTCGCTGCCAGGCTGCATGACGGGGCGTTCCCGTGGGACCGGCTGGATGGTGTCCGCGCCCCAGCTGGCTCGGGTCTGGACGGCAATCGGCGAGGGTTGGAGCGATGAGCATCGCCTTTGGAGCGAGATCGGAACGGCTCGCGGTACCGCGCCGGCGGTTGGAACGAAATTGGAACAGACGGGCCCGGATTGGAACTGACAGGCCCGGAAGTTGGAACGGAATGGGAACGGCGACAAGCAGGATGGAGCGTCCGGGAGGTATCCAATGCCCCTGATCCTGTCGCTCACCCTCGCAGTGGGACTGCTCTTGATCTTCCTCTCCGCGACCACGCGCTGGGCGCCTCCGCCCGCGGAGCAGCCCCGACGCTCTGCCCTCCGGGCCTTCCTCGACCAAAGTGGGGCAGGGCAGGTCGGGGTTCGCGACTTCGCTGTCGTCAGCGGTGCAAGCGGGATGCTGCTCGCCTTCGCCACGCAGATCGCCCTCGGCTGGCCGATGGTCAGCGTCACCACCTTCGTCCTCGGGCTCACGCTGCCCGCCTGGTATCTGACCAACCGCCATCAACGCGAGCGGACAACGATGCAGTCGGCCCTTGCGGAGGCCGTCGATTCGCTGCGTTCGGCCGTGCGCGCTGGGATGAGCGTCGAGGAGGCGCTGGCGTCGCTGGCGAGAAACGGGCCGGAGGTGCTCCGTCCGCCACTGACCGACCTCGCCCGCGACCTCCGCGTTAGCGGCTTCGAGGAAGCGATCCGCCGCACGCGTGAGCGTATCGCCGATCCCGTCTTCGACATGGTGGCCGCCGCCTTGCTGATGTCGCACCACGTCGGTGGCCGCAACCTTAGCACCGTCCTCGAAGCCCTCAGCCGCTCAGTTCGCCAGACCATCCAGGTCGAGCAGGAGTTCCGCGCACACCAGGCCAAGAACGTCCTCTCGGCGCGTATCATCGCCGCCCTGCCGCTGGTCCTCATCCTGCTCATTCGCGGGCTCAACCCCGGCTACCTCGACGTGTTCTCGTCAGCGACGGGGCAGGCAATCCTCGCGCTCTGCCTGCTGAGCGTTGCCATCGGCTACGCCGGGATGCTCCGGGCGACGCGCCTGCCGGGTGAAGAGCGGGTGCTGCAATGACGGCGGGGCTGGTAGTCGGCGGACTGTTCGGGCTTGGGCTCTGGCTCGTGATCACAAGCCTGCCGTGGGCTCAGCGCAGGCCGGACCTGGCATTCGAGCTGCGGCGCCTCTCAGCCCAGGGACGGATGGAGCTGGAAGCCGAGCGTCAGCGGGCCGGTCCGTCGATGTTCGTGTCACCGGTGCTGGAACGGACACTCCGCCCCGTACTCGACGACGCGGGCAGGCTGGTAGGCCGGCTGCTGACGCGCCTGGGCGTCCGGACGGCCGACCTCGAGCAGCGCCTGGCTGTCGGCTGGCCGGGAATGACGTCCAGCCAGTTCTTCGGGCAGAAGCTGGCCGTCGGCCTTCTCTTCTTCGCCAGCTTCCCGGCCCTCAATCTCGCGGGGCTCCAGCCCTTCGGGCCCTGGCCGATCTGGACCTGGCTCGCCGGTGGGTTTGTCGGCTTCATCCAGCCAGACTGGCTGCTGGAGCGGCGGGTGTCGCAGCGGCGGCAACAGATACTGATGGAGCTCCCGACCGTCCTCGACCTGCTCGCCATGGCGGCCAGCGCCGGTCTCTCGCCCGAGCAAGCACTCCTCGACGTGAGCCGGCAAGTGAAGGGCGTCCTCGGCGACGGTCTCCGCAACGTCGCGCGCGAGGCTGGGCTCGGCACGATGACCCATCCACAGGGATTGCGGGCGCTGGCCACTCGCGAGGGCGTCCAGGAGATCGTCTCAATGGCTGACGCGTGGCAGTCGGCGCTCGAGCAGGGACTGCCGCTGGGCCGGGTGATGCTCACGCTCGCCGACACGGTCCGCGAGCGGAAGCGCACAAACCTCATCGCCGAAGGGGAGAAGAGCAGCGTCCGCATGCTCTTTCCCGTCACCCTCTTCATCTTCCCGGTCTTCCTCGTCGTCCTTCTCTACCCGGCTGGCGTGCAGCTGCTTGGGCTGAGCGACTGAGGTTGGCCTCAAAAAAGGAGAACCCAATGAACCTGCACCGATTCCGTTCCGCGCTGACAGGAGGAGAGTCCGGTCAGTCGATGGTCGAGTACGCGCTCGTCACTGCCCTGATCGCGGTCGTGGCGCTCGTCGCTGTCCAAACACTTGGCGAGGGTATCGTCTCTGTCTTTGAGAGCATCGCGGATGAGATCGGCGTCATTTAGAACGTGGCGCCCGTACTGGGTCCGCCCGGCTGGTGGCGAGGCGGGCGAGAGCATGGTCGAGTTCGCGCTCGTGCTCCCGCTGCTTCTTATTGTACTGATCGGCGTCGTGCAGTTCGGCCTGGTCCACCACGCCCAGAACGTTGCCACGACGGCGGCACAGGAAGGCGCCCGGGTTGGCGCGGCCGAGGACGGCGACCCGGCGACCGCCGAGGGCCGGACACTGGATGTACTGCGGTCGGGCCTTGGAAGCGTTGGCGATGGGTTTGATGTGAGCGCGTCCGAATCGGAAGAGTGGGTCACCGTGAATGCCAGCGGCGTCTACCCGCTCATCATCCCCTGGCTGGGCAGCCAGACCATCTCCATCGACGCGGCGGCGGAGATGCGGAAGGAGGGTTTCCGCAGTGGTCCGTAGGCTTCGCACCATCACGCGGAGGGCGCACGATGAGTCCGGGCAGGCGCTTGTCGAGGCAGCGCTCGCGATTCCGGTCCTGCTCGTGCTGGTCTTTGGAGTGGTCGCTGCGGGTCGCGCCACAGAGGCCAAGATCGCGGTCCAGGCGGCAGCGCGAGAGTCCAGCAGAGCGCTCGCGGTGGCGCCGTCAGAAGAGCAGGGGATCACCGACGCCCTAACCGCTGGTGAGAACGTCGCAGCCGGCTATGGACTCGATGGCAACGGACTCACGATCGAGCTCGACTCGGGCGGATTCAGCCGGGGCGGCACGGTCACCTCCGAGGTACGGTATAGCGTCTCGCTCTCCGACTTGCCGCTGTTGAGCTTCGTGGCCGTGGACGTCGGCGCCAGCCACTCGGAGCGCATCGATATCTACCGGAGCCGGGAGGTAGATGCGCAATGAAGGTCGTCCGCCCGCTGCGTGGTGACGAAGGCCAGGTGCTCGTGATGGTCGCCCTGATGATGGTCGGCGTCGTGAGCGTTGTGGGGCTCGTCTCGGACGGCGGGCTGGTCTTCGCGCAGCGCCGTGACCTGCAGAACGTGGCCGACGCTGCCGCGGCGGCGGGAGCGATGCAGATAGACGAGGCTGTCTATCGCTCCGCCGGTGAGGTGGTGCTCGACGAACAACTGGCCCGCGATGCAGCTGTGCTCTACCTGGACGCCGAGGACGGTCTCGACTACGTGGTCAACGTCCTGCCGGACCGCGTGGAGGTAGCGGTGTCGCGGCAGGCAACGACCGGCTTCCTCCGTGTCATCGGCATCGATGGCATCGAAGTCAGTGCCAGCGCGTCCGCGGAACCACGCTACGGCGTCGAGAGCGCGGGCCCGTGAGGGAGAAACAGCGGATGGAATGGCGAGGAGTCACGAAAGCGGTAGCGAGCAGCCTTCTGGTAATGGCGTTTGCTGCCGCGTGCGGGGACGACGACGCGGAACCGACGCCAGCGGCATCCGCGACAGCGGACAGTCCCAGCCGAACCTCGACGGTCCCACAACCCACGGCTACTCCCGACCCGGAGGCAGAAGTGCTCGTTGCGTATGCGAAGTACTGGGAACTTTACGCTGAAGCCGTTCTGAGCCTCGACCACAGCGTCTTGATTGGGGCGGCTTCCGAAGAAGAGCTGCAACAGGTACAGGAGGAGATCGAGACGTTGCGTGCGGATGGCGTTGCGCTTCGCGTCGTGATTGAGCATCGACCAACCGTCATCGAGCTGACCGACACCACGGCAACTGTATTCGACGAGATGACGAACAACAGCTTCTACGTGGATCCCGAGACTCATGAACCTCCGGAAGGCGAAGGCAGTGGCGAAACCCTGGTCGACACGTTCTTCCTCGAGAAGGTAGATGGACAATGGATGGTCATTCGAAGTATCAGGCAGAACTAGCCCATGGGATTCGCCAACTGCTGCTGTCGTTGGTGGCCGCGACGCTCGCTCTCGTTGTCCCGATGGCGGTGCTCGCTGACGATCCAACTCCTGGTGGAGCAGGAACGCCTCGAAGCAATTCGCGAACGGCAAGCGCAACGGTGCGGTCAGGCCCGAATGGCGTGACGGTTTACATCCGTGTGACGCAAGACTCCCCGGGAAGCGCGCCGGGTTCAACCTCCAGCACGTCCGTCGGCACCGGTAACCCGCGCTCCTGCCGGATCAGCATCGACAACATCGGTATCGTGCTCTCGCAGTCGCCGTGGTACCAGCAGGGACTGCGCGACCACCCCAACCACGTCCTCGGCAGCGTGAGGTGCGACGACGGGTTTTTCTCATCCATCTGGATTCCCACGGGCACGCCCACTGGAAACGTGCAGGTGGTGTTTGTGGATGGCGATGCAATCGATCCGGTCTCGGTCGCCCTGGAACTCCTCAACCACCTGCCCATCCCGGATATCGCCATCGAAGCCAACCCTTCGATTGGGCTCGTCGCACTGCCCTCCTGGTTCTGGATCGACGGCTACGACGGCTCTCCCATCAGCTCATCGGACGCGCTTCCCGGCGTCACGGTCGATGTCGAGATCGAGCCGCTGGTGTACCGCTGGTCCTTCGGCGATGGAACGACCGCGGAGACGACGTCGCTCGGACAGCGCTATCCCGCCGAGAGCGACATCCGCCATGTGTACGAACAGTCGTCCCTGGCGGCCGGCGGCGCCTACAGCATCACCGTGGAGGTCACATTCGCGGCCCGGTATCGCGTCAACAGCGGCGCGTGGGAACCGCTCGACCCGATCACCCGGTTGTTCAGCAATGATTACCCGGTCCAGCAGCTCCAGTCCGTGCTGGTGGGGCAGCGGCCATGAGCACCCGGGCATTGACAACAGAACGTGACGCAGGGAAAGGCGGTGGCTGGCTCAGCCTGGCAACGCTGATGGCTGCTTGCGCCACGGTCGCGGTCGGCCTCTGGCGGCTGACCGGACCTCCGACCATGCTCGCGTCTCTACCCGACTGGAGCCATATCCAGGACGTCCTGACTGGCTCCCGACTCAGCGATCAGGACGTCATCACGGTGGCGACCGGCATTGCCTGGCTCGTCGTTGCCTACCTGCTGCTGTCCATCGTGGTACGGCTCGCGCTCGGCCTCGCTGGCGTGTTGACGGGGCAGGCGGCCTGGGTAAGGAGCGCGCTTCGCATCACCGCGCCGCTGACGCTCCCGCTCGTACGCCGCGTGGTCGATGGCGCCCTTGCCGGCACGATTCTGGTCAGTGCCACGTTCCACACGCCCTCGGCGGCGTTCGCATCCGCGGCCCCGATCACAAGGAGCGTAGAGGCGCCGCTCCAAACGCACCTGGCTTCGTTCGCCGAACCGGCCACCGTCCCATCAACGGCCGCGCCGGCGCTGGCGGTGGAAACCGTCCCCGCTACCTACACCGTGACGCGAGGCGACCACCTCTGGGGCATCGCGGAACGCTTCCTCGGCGATGGATTCCGCTGGGTCGAGATCTGGAAGCTCAACCAGCAGCGCACGATGACGGATGGACGGACCTTCGTGGACCCGAATCTCATCTATGCCGGCTGGCAGTTGGAACTGCCACATGAGGTTGGCGGCGCGGAGCCAGGATCCGTGCCCGGGGACGAAGGCCTCGGTGGAACGCCTGAGCCGGAACCGACGCCCGAACCCTCCCCGGTTCCACCGACTCCGGACCCGACGCTCGAATCCTCCCCTGCGCCGCCGACGCCGGAACCGACAGCGGTCGTCCCCACGCCAACACTGACGGTGATTCCGGGCGGCCCCGTCGCTCCCGAGGATGACGGCGGCGGGCCGGAGCTTCGGCCTTCCCTGCCACCGGTGCCGCCGCCCGACGGCGGAGTCGCGGCTGCTGTCGCCGCGATCACGATCGGTGGGGCCGCGATGCTGCTGGTGTTCCGCCGCGTCCGGTACAGGGTCGGGACCTCGAACGGACGACCCGAACGCCGGCCGGCCGGGTCAGGCGATGCGGCCCGCGTGCTGGCCACGAGTACGGCGCTCATGTCGGCATTGGCGGAGCTCGATTTCGCCACCACTGCCATCGTCCTCGTGCGCGAGTCGGACCGGTACCTGGAGTTCACGCTCGACTGCCCGCCGGGCGATGCTGAGGCGCTGGTCGAATCCCGCCATGCAATCGGCCGCCAGCTCGGATGCGCCGTCGATGGTGATCTGCTGGGGGCGACGGCGGTCCGCCTGAAGCTCTCGCGCCTGAATCAGCTGGCGGCCGCGCTACTGGGTGATGCTGGCGACGGCGATCAGCCGCTCCTTGTTCCGGCAGGCGCTTCGGATTCCGGCATCTACTACCTCAACCTTGCAGCCGTTGGGAGCGTCCTCGTCGTTGGCGGACGGCTGGAGGGACGTGATCTGCTCACGAGCTGGTTCGCCACCCTCGATTCGCTTCATCCGGACGGCACGGTAACCGCAGTCGCCGACGAGGCTGCGTGGGATCCCTTCAGCGACTGCCTGGAGCTGTTGCCAGGTCCAGGCGACGCCGGTCCGCCCGCGGACTCGCCTTCGGCCTTCGCACGATCGCTCGAAACCACGCTGTTGGCGCGCGAGGCGGGCCTGGGAGCGCCGTCGCTCCTGGCACTGCTGGGGCCGAACCCCGAGCCGGCCAGCGCCGTCGCCGAGATGGAGGGGATCCTTCGCCAGGGGCCAGGGCGAGGTATCTACGTGGTCGCCTTCGCCGAGTTGGTCGAGGCGGTGGACACGCGGCGTTCGTTCGGAGCCAGTGTGGTCTTCGGCGAAGGCCAGCAGTCCGGAGAGTCAGCCGCGATCACGCTGACCCTCCCCCATCTGCCTCCGCTCCACCTGGAGCCTGTCGTAGTCCGGCGGCAGGTTGCGCACCGCCCTCGCGCGAATACGGCCACGCCGATGCCTGCGACGCCTGAACCCCCGACATCGTCCGCACCCCACAGCGGCCATGCCCCATCGGAAACCTGGCCGAAGATCGGCGAAGAACCGTTCGCGGACGGCAACGCATCCACTGATGCCACCGACCTGGCAGCCCCTCCATCGTCGAACGGGACCCGTCCGGAACAGGCGGTACCAGTCATCCAGAAACCGGACGCCACTCGGCCCCGGTCATCGGACAGGCAAGCATCGCTCCCTCTCGACGGATCCGACGGGGAATCAGACGGCGACGATGGGCCCGTGTTCCGGGCGAGGCTCTTCGGGACGTTCCGCGTCGAGACAGACGCCGGCGCGACCGATGGATGGTCGATCCAGAAGGCGCGCGAGTTGCTCGCCTACCTTCTCGCCCACGGCGGTACCCCTGTCCTGCGTGACACCGCCGCAGAGGCACTCGGGCTAAGCGGAGAGAACCAGGGAGGACATCCGCTTGCCAACGCTGCCTACTACGTCCGTCGCACCCTCAGCCGGGCAGTCCCGGATCTCGAGGGCGAGATCCTCGTCGCTGCGCGCCAGCGCTACACACTTCGGACAGGCCTGTTCCGCACAGACGTCGACGCTTTCGACGCCCACCTCGCCCGGGCTGACCGCCTGCAGGGCTATGAGGCCCTGGTCGAATACCAGCGGGCGCTGGACCTGTGCACCGCTGATTTCCTCGCTGACGAGGACTACGAATGGGCCGACGCCTACCGGCGCGACTACCAGAAGCGGTTCATCACGGCCGCCCAGCGCGCCGCGAAGCTGGCGTGTGACCTGCGTGATCCGAAGCTCGCGCTCCGCTTCTACGACGCCATCCTTCAGCGCGACCCCATCGACGAGGAGGCGGTGCGCGAAGCGATGCGGTGCAATGCCTCGATGGGCGATAGGAATTCGGCGAAACGCCTGTACAAGAAGCTGGTCGAGGATCTCCGGGAGGCGTTGGATGACGAGCAGGCGGAGCCAATGCCAGAGACGACGGGGTTGCTGGACGAGTTGGTTCGGCCGGAACTACCTGCCCGCCCGCCGAGTCGGTACTTGGGACGCTGAGGCAGCGGTCGTGACCCGACGGCGGGTTTCGGCAGAAGATCGTCATCCCACCTCAGGAAAGGCCCGTCTTCGTGTGTGAATCGCCAGGGTTAATGTCCGGCGTGGGGCGCAGATCGCCAGAGTGATGCCGGGTGCGATCGCCAGGGTGACGCCGGGATCGCCAGAGTCATGCCGGTCTCCAGAAGGTCCCGTTGTTC